>Ga0172380_10002269_pt1 | contig 30273 bp, 42 predicted proteins | sample Leawe162metaG_FD_119747 | JGI IMG/M metagenome (GOLD analysis project Ga0172380, IMG submission 119747) | Leachate microbial communities from a municipal landfill in Southern Ontario, Canada - Leachate well 162 metaG | ecosystem: Engineered > Solid waste > Landfill > Unclassified | place... | reverse complement strand
TCCGTTCCGCCCATATCTAATAAGTGGGATTGGGTGATATATAATTAGATTATAGTTCGACAGTGTCTCGGGTCGAATTGAAATTAGGGACTAGGTTGATAATCATTTTGTTAATTCTAAAATTATCAACTCAAGTCGGTCTCACGACCGAAATAAATTAACTAAACTTTGTACTCGCAATCAGGACACTCTTATGCACCCGGGTTCGATTCCCGGCATCTCCACATCATGGCACTATTTAGTGTCTTTTCACCATTTTGACCTTGCAAGACAAGGTTTCTTCGAGGTTCTAACCTATTTAATGGTTTATTTATTGATTCTGAAAGTTCTTCGATGATTAGAAATGGTTTAAAAGGTTGAATTAATAGTTTCCTGTCTTTTAATTGGTGGTTATAACCAATAGAAGCAAGTATTGCCTTTCTTTTATTTAAATCACCATTATCAAACTCTTGAATAGAGGTCTTGGCAAAATCCAGGGCTTTACTCACCTTATCGAACCACGACTCAGCGTGTGAGCTTATATCAGTTAATTGATTCTCCACTAATAGTTTGTCTTTTTCGAGACCGGATTTTATCCTTACAAACTCATCAGAGGTTATTTCTCGATTTAATCTCATATCGGTTAGGTTATCCAGTTTGATCTGAATATCAGAAAGTTTCTTTTTATTTAAATCACCTAATGATCCCCTAGTCCTTAAATCCTGTTCATACATTTCTCTAAAGGCAGAAACTACCCATTTATGAATAGACTCTGGTATTTTAATCTTTTGTAGATATTCTCTGATTTGTAGATTAATTTCTTTTTCTGTTACAGATTTTTGGCTACAATTACTATCTATCCTTTTTGTACAATGATAATAAGTATAATGATGGACATTACCATTTTGCTGTTTTTTAACCTTTGCTTCAGCGGTAATACCAGCACCACATTCGGCACATTTGATTAATCCAGTATAAGCAAATTCCTTTGTTTGTGATCTAGTTACTTGCTTCCTACCGAGTAACACTTGTATTTGATCGAATTCCTGATATGTAATCATTGGTCTATGATTACCTTTATACCTGTTACCAGATCCTTCAGGAAACTCAAATTGACCATAATAAAAAGGATTAGTAAGAATTCTATAAATATGACTCTTTGAAATCTTTTTTCGATTTTTTTTACTGTATCTCATCGTCAAACCTAATTCGTCAGATATTTTAACCAACTCAAAAGGGGTGTATTTACCAGTCAACATGCAATCAAACACTTTCCTGATAAGAGGAAATCTCTCTTCGTCAATTAAAATTTCTTCCTTTCCTTTTTCGTGGTATTTGCTGTTTTTATAACCAATCGGAGCAATACCCGGTCGAACACCTTGCTCAACTCTAGCCTTCATTCCTCTTTTAATATGTTTAGATAAATCCCTTGAATATTGTGTAGCAACACCAAATTCAACGGAGGCCATTAAAACATTATCATCTGGATACCAATCTCTATCAGAGGCTTTAATGTTTTTGACTATACCTTTTTGAAGGAAATGTTTAATCGTTCCTTCATCAATGGCATTTCTAGCTAGTCGATCAATCTTCCAACATAAAATACCATTAGCTTTGCCTTTGCTAATCTGCTCTATCATCCTCATGAATTCCTTTCTAACGTAAGGCTCTTTAGCAGACTTTGCCTCTTGGAAAGTTCCAACAATCCTTAACCCTTCTCTATCGGCGACCTGCCTCATTTCTGATATTTGAGAATCAATCGAAGCAACTTTTTCTTCCTTATCTGATTTTTCAACCGATCTACGGGCATAGAGAAAATATTTTATATCTTTATTGTCCATGTTTTTATTATTAAATAACGACTTAACGAAAATGTACATAGAGGTTAAACTTTACATACCCTAGGAAGACTGTTACTGAGTTACTGTGTTACCTCTCCCTTTAAACCTTAATTAGTAACACAAGTAACAAGTAACACACGGTTAGGACTGCCTATAGATAGCAAGTCTTTTAACGATCAATTCTCTATCGAGGACATACCCACGTGTGTTTTGGCCGTCAATTTTTTGTTGTTTCGATTGACCATTTATAACACCAGCCTTTCTTAGTTCATCACCAATCCACCTTTTTAGATTTTTTCCTATCATCCAAGCAAAGTCGTTGGCATAAGGACTTTTTATATCGATAAAAAAATCTGCGATACTTGAAATGGTATAAAAAGTTGGGAACAGTTGATCGGCGGTCATTTCGAGTATTGTTTCCAACAACTTAATCACATTCGTATCATCAGACATTATGTCTTTCTTTTGGGCCTGTGTTTCAAGAGCAAATATTCGTAATTTTTGGTATAGCTCACTGCTTATACTTTTTGCAATAGATAATATAGGTCTCCAAAGCTCCCACTCTCGACCTAAAATATCTGTGTCCTCAATCTTTAAATAGATGTCCCTTATGTCCAAATGAATTGTCATCATAAGGTTATGTAATCCGTCTATTATTTCCTGAAGAACTTTGTCACTGGTATTAATTTCTCTATTCTTGATTTCTTTATTATCAGTCCTAATCATGGTTATGGTTATTGAACGTGAAGCTAAAGTTGAATCAATTCTTTTAATTCCCCCAAAAATCTTTGGCGAATAACTTTCAAAGCGTTTGGGTGTCCACTTATCATTTTTGCCTTTTTCTGATTTTCCAACATATGTACCTTTTTTATACCCGCTATTAAATATTGCACCTAAAACTTTTTCATCATCACCGCCACCGCCGAGTTTTTCCGCTTCGTCTATACCGCAACTAGCATTGTTATCGTGAATTGTTCTAATCATATAAGAAGGCGATGAGTTAACGCTCATTTCTCCGTTGAAGGATAGCAACATTGTCAGAAACATGGTTTTCGACTTTCCTGCTTCCATATTGCCGTTGAGATGAATATATGGATACGTAGCAAATATTCGGTGGAAATAGGTACCAATCACCCAACAAGCTAAAACATCTGACCAGCGTTCATCTCCACAATCAATATATTTTTTGTATTGATTTTTTATCTGCTCAAACACAACTTCCTTGCTCACTGCAGTAGAATCTGAACAAATAAATTTTTTTACCTCGCTAATTTGCCACCTCTGATCATAATTGGGGTTTCTTTCAGAATAATACCCACGCCTTAATAATTCTTCTGGATCTAGTTTAATCTTATCTTTATTTGATGTAATCAAATAGGGCACTTTTACACGTCGCTTGCCTTTATTATCATCCTGTATTTCCGAAAAAAACGCTGTTGTAATTGCCATATCATCTATAAAACATTGAGCCGGTGTAATTTCTTTCAGATTATCAACTAGACTATCTTCAGTTTTAATTTCGCTAACAATTTCATTTATTTTATTCATATTTTAATTATTTAACTTATAATGTGATAGTGATCTTACCGCGTGCTTGAATGAAATATTTTCAATTTTCATTAAAAAATTGATGATATTTCCGTGTTCGCCACATCCAAAGCAATGATAGTTATTCCCTTTTGGAAAGACTACAAAGGAAGGATTTTTATCTGAATGAAACGGGCAACGTGCTATATACCGACTGCCTGATTTTTTTAATTCAAGGTAAGAGTTTACTATTTCAACAATATCTACAGATTCGCTTTGTTGTATTTTCTGCTGAAAATTTGTTGCATAAGCACTTGGTTTAATAATCACGCCTTCATATTCAGGAAAAATTATCTTTGCTTCCTGTGGATTTCTCGGTAAACTTTCTCTGAGAAACAAATCGTGCTTTTTCTTTTCTTCAAATGCTTCAGTTCTGAAATCATCATCCAATCTTTCAAGCTCATTTAATTCTTCGTCAGAATAGCTGGCCTTCCACAGCAACCTAAGCCAATTTGGAATTTCCGAAGTAGTTAACCATATTTTATACAATTCATTTTTGACTATCATCTTTTAATTTACTTGGGTCTCCATAGACCTCTTTAAATAATCCTAATAATTTTGAAGCTTCCTTAGACGCCTCTTCTTCGGAGATGTCGACCTTGAACTCTTTCTTATAGAGTTCCTTGAATTTTGTTAATGCATCATTAGAAAGCATGCATAAATGGTAGCCCTTCCTATCCTCAATTTGAATAAATTAGTTTATTTATTAATAAAAAATAACCTTTAGTTTAAAGGCTATTTTTGTTAGGTCGTAATTAAAAAGTAATTATTGATAAATTTTCATATTCTAGGATTATGAAAAACAACTCCTTCTCCCTTAACAATATCAATGAGTGATTGATTGTCTGGCGTCCCAAGGTTTAAATTATATTTACGGCTATTACGAAAAATTGAATTTCTAATACAATTAATGATATCCTGACTGGTTTTAAACTTTTGTCTATATGACCGATTCAAATGAGTTATTAGGTCCTTGTATTCTATCACTTTATCGTCTTCGGCTAAATCATAAAGGGCGCAAAATAAAAAATAATATTTCCTATGGTGGTTTTGAAACTTAATTTTCGACCCATTTTTCCCATAAAAGAAATCACCGCCAGATTTATAAACATAACGAAGGCCATCCCCAGACACAACTTCCGTTACATTCCTCCTGAAATATTTACTAAATAGACTAACGAGATTTTTATAATTAAACTCAAAATCTGACAGTAATTGCTGAACTTGTTTTGTATCTAGGTTTTTTGATTCCTTAGCTTTCCACCGACGTGGATAAAAACCTATATCTGGTTCAAATTCCCATTTATGATTTTCAGTAAGGAAGATATCCAATTTTTTAAATGACTCGTCAAATTTGTTCAACGCACTTTGCAATTTTGTATCATTAAAAGTACCAAAGGGAGATTTCTTAAAATCTCTATAGATATCAAACATCTGGTCATATTGTTCAAAAGGACCGTTAGTCATAACCAGCCCTTGAAATTCTTTTACATTAGATTCGGATAGAATCTCATAATACCTAGTTATTCTTTCGGCATCATTTTTTATAATCATATAACTATATTGATACAAAAACGATAAAGAATCAACTGGAATTATCTTGAGTTAACGTATATACTTAATAAACAACTGAATATTCCGTAGGACCTAACCCATTGGTATTTACTAACGGCACGGTCAAAAATCGTCATAAACAAAGAACCTATCATTAGGCTCGTTTATGACGTTATATCGGGAAACTGATATAGATCCTTCGGGGTCACCTAGTGGTAGGCTTTTTGTTGTCTGCCCTAGATCATAAACGTCTATGGCAAAGTCTATTAAAGAAAAAGAGTTAGAAAAAAAGAAAGTCATATCGAGTGCAACAAAAGTTATTCGATATATTCTTAAAATTAAAGATATTGAACTTACTCATAAAAAGAAAATACTCAATGAAATGATTTGGGCAATAACCGAAGCTGACGGATTAACGTCAAAAATAAGAACTGGTTATAAAAAAAGATTGACCTATATTTCAGAGGGAGTTAATAAAATAAAATACAAAAAAGATGAGGGCGTAAAAGGTCTTATACACGAGCATGTCTTTCGAAGAAAAAACTTGGTACAAAAACTACTTGATAGTCCTGCTAATATAAAAAAAATACTTAGCAATGCAATCTCATGCGTTGTAACCCAGTCAGAAAATAAGCAACTATCTCATAATAATACTTTTGGAGACGGGTGGAGCCGATACAAAAAGGCTAAAATTAAGGTTTTTAAAAGAAAATATGATTTGTTAACTGGTCGAGAGACGTACGAACCGTGTTCTAGGGGATTTAAGCACTCTTAGTGCCTTGTTATGTATAAAAGATGATAGAGATACCATTGATTCTGAAGCTAAGGGAGACAGACACTCGAAATGTACAAGAAAAGAGAGCCGTATATAATCCAAAATATTATCAGTTAATTTTAAAAACATGCCAAGTAAAAAAATAATAATTCGAGTAGTAATATTTAGTTCAATTATTATCGGAATCTTTATCGTCGGTATTTTAGGATATTTAGGCGTAAATAAATATAAAGACAAAATTAATTTAGAAAAACAAGAAATAGAAGACCAGCGTAAATTAATTGAATCAGACTTAGAAGAACAGAAAGCAAAAATCGAAAATTTAGAATCAAAATTAATTGAAACTCAAAAAGAGCAAAGCAATTTAGTACGTTCATCTGATTTACCAAAACAAGCACTAACACCCTCACAAATTATAAACGCTAATGCAAAATATGTAGTTGCAGTTGCATGTCATACTCAAGACGGAATAGCTCTTGGTTCTGGTGTCATAGTCGGTAGTGCAAATAATGGTAATTTAATTATCTTAACAAACTATCACGTAATAGACGGATTTTATGCCTCTGACACAAATTCATCCTGTATCATTACTCCTTATCAAAAACCAGTTCACCATGCTAAACCAGTTTATTTTTCAAATATTGTTTCAATCCAAGAAATGAGAAGTAGAGATTGGGCGTTACTTGAAATAACTAATCTTGCAACAGGAGCAAAAGACAGCAATGTTTATAGACCGACACTAGTATTAGATACATTTCCAAAACTTTGTAATGCTTCAGAATTAAAATTAGGTTCGGAAATTGTAATTTTAGGCTATCCGTCAATCGGTTCAAATACTGTTAGTGGATATACCGTAAGAGAATTAATTGTAACTGAGGGTATTATTAGTTCATCACCTGAAGATTGGGAAGATGATTTTGCTACTTCTGCTAAAATTGATCATGGTAGTTCTGGTGGTGGTGGTTTTCTAAAAACCAATGGCTGTTATGCGGGTATTCCCTCTTTTGGTATTACAGGTGAAATCGAAAGCCTTGGTCGATTAATTAATGTTCCAACTTTAAATTCAAAGTTTTATAATTTTATTTCAGAATTACAGAAATAAGAATATAATTAATTCAAATCATGGAAACAATTAATTTTCTAAAATCATTAAAACTTAGAGATAAGGTCCTACTTGCTAACCTTTCGCTTTTTTTAGTTGTTGCTTTGTCTGTTTTTGTAACGCTTCAATTCAAAAATAAGCAAGTTAAGGTAGAGATCACACCTCTTGATTCCTTTGATGTAGAATTAGAGAAAATCTGTCCGTACTATGAGCCAGATGGTGTGTCATACAAAAAATGTCTATATGAATTAAAGGATAAAAGAATGTCTGAGTTAGAAGTAGAATTTAATAGGACAATAAATAAACTCCAAACATACAAAGAGTTTGAGTCAGATCCTTTTTTCTTTTCACCGTATATGTACAAACAATTGATTGAAAGTTTACAAAAATACAAAAAAATATGGTGGCCTTTTTCTGAAGCAAAATGCGAGATTGAAAATACTGATTCGATTTACGGAAGTGGTCATTCGGGCTTTCTCATGACGTGTGAGCTAAGAGAGATTTACAATTTTATGAAATTTCTCGAAGATATCTACGAAAGTTATTCAGTTGATTTAAAATAATTTATATGAAAACAAAAATACTACACATCGACGATGATAAGTTTTTACTAAATATGTATAAAATTCGTCTTGAAACTGACGGTGATTATGAAGTTACATGTGTTCAAAAATTAGAATCTGACTTCGTTACTCAAATTAATGATTTAAAACCTGATTTAATTCTTACTGATTTAGTTAAACCCCTCCCTGACGGAATGGATATACTACGAGCAGTAAAAGCTGACGAACGGACATTTGAAATACCTTTTGTATTTTTATCTAATACTTTTGGCCCTCACGATGAGCAGACTTTTAATGAAGCCAATACCTTAGGTATTGCAGGTTATATTAGTAAAGTCAAGACAACGCCAGGCGAAGTAGTTGATAAAATAAATGAAATAGTTAAAAGACTACAGTAAACTAGCTAATAAGATACCTTCTCTACCCTTTAGATTAGGTCTAGATGATAATTTTTGTGTAACTTGATAGTCTTATCATTGTAACTGGTCTGCTCCTTTCTAGATGTAAATTATTTACAAATCTCGAGATCCGTATACTATAAAAATACTAGGTTATTAGGTTTATACCTAGATTTAACTATGGCAGGAATAACATCAAAAAGAAATGGAAGACTAGGCGGTAGGCCAAAAAACATCTCAACTATTAAAAATGAGCAGGCTCGTAATGTCTTAGCTCAAATGGTATATGAAGAAATAGTGCCCCTAGGCAAGCAACTTATTAAACAGGCCAAAGCAGGAAACATTATGGCTATGAAAGAATTGTTTGATAGAGCCTTTGGTCGTTCTTCTCAGTCATTTGATGTTAATAATACATTATCAATGGCTGAGTTGATAGCTCAGGCTGAAAAAGATGAATAGAGATAATAAACTAACATTGTTACAGGAAAAGTTTTGCCAGTTATACACTAGTTATGATAATGAAGTCTTTGGCAATGGATCAAGATCATATCTAAAAGCATGTAATACTATTAACTCTAAACAAAATGGTAAGGCTATTGATGTAAAAGTAGCTGGAGTGCTGGCTTCTAGACTGTTAAAAAAGGTTAACATTACGAATAAAATAAACAGGCTATTAGAAGAAGGTGGTTTTAATAACGAAAATGTCGATAAGCAACACCTTTTTTTAATAAATCAGTATACAGATTTAAAAGTTAAGATGTCTGCCATTGAAAGTTTTAATAAATTAAAGAATAGAATTAAAAATAAGATTGAAGTAGAATTACCGAAACCAATTTTGAGTCAATTATTTCAGAATCTAAACTAAGAAACTAGACACGGAACATTTTTTGATTCTTATTGTCTGGTGATAGTATCTTATTTAAGGTTTTTAATTTAGAATAGTCTATATATCAATAAACCAATCATGAAAAAACAAGATAATAAATTCAAAGTCTTATCTCTATTTAGTGGTTGTGGTGGAACAGATTTAGGTTTTCTGGGTGGTTTTGAATATTTAGGGAAAAAATACGAGAAAAGAAATTTTGAAATCATCTGGTCTAATGACATAGATGAAGCTAGCTGTATTACTTACGAAAAGAACTTCGGACACAAAAGTATCTGTGGTGATATCAGAAATATTCTTGAAGAAAAAACTTTATTTGAAGACTCTAGACTTCCAAACAAAGCGGATATTGTTCTTGGTGGGTTCCCCTGCCAAGATTTTAGTCTTGCTGGCAAAAGAAGAGGATTCAACAGTCAAAGAGGATTACTATACCAAAGCATGGCAGAAGTAATTAAACGAACCAAACCATTAATATTTGTAGCTGAAAATGTAAAAGGACTTTTGAGCGCCCACAACGGAGAAGCGATTGAAATAATAAAGAAAGACTTCGCAAAGCTTGGTTATAACGTATCGGTAGATCTATATCATGCCGCTAATTTTGGTATACCACAATCAAGAGAAAGAGTCATTATCGTAGGTACAAATAAAAAAGCAGGGCTTCCAGAATTCAAACATAATCCGCCCAGGCTTAACCCTTCAAACTGGACAACCCTAGATCAGGCAATAGGAGACATAGAAAATATCCAGGAGGGAGTTCTTGCAAATCATTTTTGGTCAAGAGCCAAGATGTTTCCTGGTACTCAAGGTAACGCTGTGGTCAAGGCTGATAAAATTGGACCAACGATGAGAGCTGAACACCATGGGAATATCGAATTTCACTGGAACGGCAAAAGAAGATTATCAGCAAGAGAAGCAGCTCGTATTCAATCTTTTCCTGATAATTTTATATTCTATCCTTCGACCTCAGCAGCATACAAACAGATTGGAAACGCCGTTGCTCCAGTGATGGCGTGGAATATAGCCAAGGAAATCGAAAAGTTTTTAGAGAAATATTACAGGACTGGAATTAAGCGATCCTCTCATAAATAGTCTCCAACCTTCCGTCTCTATCATAATACATCTTTGCTTCTGGGGTGCCGTTAAATTGGCCGTGACTAAATCGAAGTTCATTGCGAAGACCTAAGATCTCACCCGTCTTTTTGTTTCTTATCTTAGTGTAAATATTAACCTGAGACTCTGGTACACCCCAACTCACATCATCAACCATAAAGACCTTAGCAAAATCCTTAGATGAAGGAACTTTAAATATTCCAACTCCATTAGCTGTTGATTTGGCATAATAATACGCTTCATCATGAACCCTAAGAAATCTCTTTAATCCAGAATAAGTCTTATCTAAATTCTTCTTTACATAGTCAACCAGTGTTGCGGCCGCCAGCTCTGATACTGTCTTTTTTATTGCCAAATAATCACCCCGACCCTCCATATTTGCCTTAATCCATTTTGAGAATACCTTCTCTCTAGTTTTTGAAGTGGTTATATTATCGAAATCGACAATGGATAATTTCTCATCTAATGGTAATTTAGAGACATCGTAAATCGTTGAATCCTTGTAAGACAAGTTAACGGTAGAATTAGTAAATGTTATCTTACTAACGTATGTTTCTCCTTTATAAATAAAGTTCTTTTTAGATCTTATGAGATTCGTCCAGACAAAACTAAACAAGGCCTGATATTCTTTTGGAGAAAATCTTTCAAAGATATGAGTTCCTCTATCAAAGCTCTTACCGGTCATCAAACTTAGATATTTATAAAGCCCCATGTTTTCTAGAATAAAACTCTCTTCTTTAAGCGAAAACGTGTATACACCAACTATCAAATCAGTTGGACTACCCTTTTGAGTACTACGCCCACACCATTCAATTCTATCTTTATTCGTTATTTTAAATTTTTCAACAATAACTTTTGCCAAGCTAAAACTATTTTTTAATATATCATTCTCGTTTTTATCAAAAGAATTCTCATTAAAATCTGATTTTAAAGTACCGACACTATCACTACCCAAAACAGCACAACAAATCTTATAAAAAACAGGCGGAGTTAGTGTGTTGATTTTTTCACCCATTCCACTAGACAGAAGATTTATTCCCACTGCAACCCCTAATTCACGCAAATGTGTCTTAATGTCAGCCATTTCAATAGAATCTCATTTTTGAATACAAAAGTAAAGACACCTCAGCTAACAATAACCCAGTATACTTTTAAAAATCTATTATTAAATTACAATCTGCCCAAAAGATTACAACTAGAAATCTTCCAACCCATTGCCTCTTGACTGACAATATATTTCCAGGCTAATTGCGGAATTTCGGCACCAGAGACTTTTAAATCTTTCTTAACAAAAGCAAGAGGAATAAGTAATTCTGCAGCAAATTGATTAGCTTCCGCCTCTATTGGATTCTTTATCGTATCAAAAGATAGAAATGATTTATCGCATGATGTTTCTAAAATAAGGTGCCCAATCTCATGGGCAATAGTAAATCGGTTTCGATGCCAACTGTGTTTTTTATTGTAATGAATTTCACTATATCCCCCACTTTGTTCATCTAGCAACTCGTCATTAACTCTAACTAACATGCCAGAGATGTTGTGGTTTAATGTAGGATTTGAAAAAACAGCAAGGTTATATTTTTCCTGCAAATATTTTATTACAACTCTTAGTGAAGTTGGGGGTTCTTTTATTTTGGCCTTCTTAAGTAGATTTCTTGCCAAAGTTCGGGCTACACCGATTCTAATTTTTGAGGTTTCTTCGTTCATTGGCTCTTTTTTTTGCCATCTCAATTATGTGCTGTATCACCTCTGTATCTTTTTCATCAAGTCCGTCGGCACGGAATGAGACACTGACAGCTGGTTTTGTTCCAAGGAAATAACTCAAATCTTCGTTAAGAGTTTCAGCCATTTTCTCTAAATCAACAATGGACATCTTTCTTTCCCCAGACTCAATTAGAGATATTGATGTTCCAGAATCAAAGCCCACAGCGTCCGCGAGGTCTTTTTGAGACAAGCCCTTTTTTTGGCGGGCTTCCTTAATCCTAGCGCCTATTAAACGATATTTTTCTTTCTCATTTTGCATATTGTAATGATATCATTTACTAATAGTGTTGACAAGCGATATGACTATCTGATAAACTTAGTATGGCAGATAGTAAACTAGTATAAAAGTCGTTAGTTCCCGATTTGCCCGTTAGAAGAACTTTTAAGGATTTAATAAAAATCATGTCAAAAGTACAGCCTTATCACTCCATTGAACCTGGCCGAGATGTTTACCACAACTCGGACAGATGCACTGAGGGTAATAATATTGAGTATCGTAACCGTCGTTCAGGAACTGCTGGAAGGCGTCTCTGCGATCATTGTAAGCGTGTAGAGAGCAACTAAGACTAAATCTTTGTTTCTTATAACAGGGTAAGGGCTGACCTCCTTACCCTGTTTGTATTTACATACTATCATCACTTTTACTTGTAAACAATCTCTTGTATGAATTAACAACATTAACAGTATTAACATCCGTAAAAGTTATAACCCTCTATACCCTGGCTAATCTTTCCTCTATATCTTTCAGTTGCCTTTCAGTAGCTGTTTTAAAATAAGCATCCATATTTTCTATAATCCTTTCTCTTGCTCTTAAATAAGTTTCCTTATCGTCGTATAATTTCCAACGTGGATCGAATTTAATCTTCCACATAATAGAACTTCTATTGAACTTCTCCCTAACAGCCACTAAAACTTCCGCTAATTTAGTTAAATATAAAGGAATGTTTATTTCTAGTAGTTCCTTTGTAACCATTCTTTTATACTCTATAAGATTTTCCTTAAATTGTTCTTTTTGGATTTCTGGTGAATTGAATCTACCAAACGCTATTTTCTCGTTTCTATCAATCGTATCCTTTAATTGCATACGAATATCGTCAATTATATGAGGAAAATCTCGTGATAATGCATAAACTTTGGCAACCTTATTATCGATATAACCACTACCTGAACTTATCTTATTAATATCATCTGGCATAGGCCTAACGGAAAACATAGGGAAAAAGGCTGTATTAGCCGAATATGCAGATTCTGGATTCTGATCAATACGACTAAGAAGATTATCTACTTTCTGACCTACAAAATCATTTATCGTGCCTCTTGTATCAATTAATAGATTAATCTGATCAACAATCATTCTCTGTAAATAGTATAAATATTGTTTTCTGTTTTTTCGTTCTTTAAAATATTCTGAAAACAACCACAGAATAATCGGAGCCAAAACGGCAATAAAGGCTCCAACTAATGTTTGCCATCTATACAGATGATCTACAAAGGAATCCACTGCGTATCTAAAAAATGTTTCGTTCATAGGAATAATCATTCTACCACAATATTCAAATTATTAGACGAGTTTGGTTCTAACTTGGTCCACCCACCTCCACTAGAATAAAAATAGAAAGAAAAGCGAAAGTACCAAATGTGTGTATATTACCGTTTACATACTCGAAATGGCATCTAACTCATTTTATTAGTTATTTCATCTTTGAGGTCTCAATAATCCATTCTTTTTTACCTGGAAATCTTTTTCTCCAACCCGCTTTTGCCTCACTTATGGTCGCACCAGTCTTCCACGGATCCATCCAACTTTTTGGTGTTTTTAATAAAAAATGACCGACAGGATAATATTTTGATCGTTGCGAAAAGACAATCGTGCCGGGTTTAATACGTCTGTTCCCAAAATTTTTTGCACTACAACCTGTTACTGTTATACGTTTTTTTGATAGTGCCTCAACAAAATCACTGTTATAAAAACCAATAGTTTTATCTTTGATATTCCCATTAAGAAACAATTTTCTCATGTCGCGGTATGAAACTCCTACAAGTGAGGCAGCACAAGCGATTCCACAACCCATTGGGGCTTCTTGAGTAATCAATTTCATGATCTGATTTTATCATATTGTGTTCTCTAACAAAATAAGCCTTTTCTACCCCAGATCAGTTCTAACTTGGTCTACCCACCTCCACATTTTTAAAAATCTGCTCGCCTTCTTAGGTGGGCGATTTTTGTTATGTGGAGATGAGAAAGTGCCCTAAGGCACTTTCGTCCGGGAAGCGAAGCCCGATTGAGCCGAGCTTGGAGTTTCTGAACGAACAAGCGAGCCAATCGGGGTACTGACCCTGTAAGGGTCGAGTCCGGCATCTCCACCAAAAAACATTAGCGCCCGTTTCGGGTGCTTTTTTGTTATTCCTAGAAAATCTTGACTTTTTTTAAATAGTATGCTATCCTTTTACAGGAATAGCAGGTGTCGGCGGAAACTTAGTAGAAGGAGATCAGCATGAAAGAAGAGCCGTTGAACAAAAAGCGTAAGCGTAGGCTTCGCTATAAGTGCGAGTTCTTTCCAAATCAGGACATGGTTGGGATTCATACCAATGTCCAGTTCGGGAGGGAGTTCATCTCCGTAGGGTCAGATAGCTACGGCATTTCACGATTTGATGGAGATGAAAGTAAGATTCCCGATGTGTTGAAGCATATCGAAGGTGTCCACGGGGTCGTTGGTGCTCACGTCAAGGATTACGAGATCCATGTCACCAAGGGCAGTGTGTTCGCATGGGATGAGATCCTCCCCGCAATTGAGGCCATCTTGGCTCTGGATCTGAACGAAGCGGAGGAATCTCCGGAGAAACAGGAAGCGACAGTACACCCTCCCAATCTTCATCCGTATGGTATACCTTCGGATTTTGATTGGCCTTGAAGGTTGACCCCACCTAGCGCAAGCGATGGTGGGGTTCTTTTTTTACAAAAATTTTCTGTTCCATAAATAAAGATGAAAAGAAAAAAGCCGCTCGATCACACCGAGGGCTCTTCCCTCGATCATGATGAGCAGCCGTTGTTCAGGTTGTATCGTGTTCATGTCCGCAGTCTTGGCACTTGTGGACTTGGGCGCGATCCATACCGAACTGTTCGTGCCGATTGAATTTCATCTTTCCACCGCACAAGAAACAAACCTGGAACGGTAAGCCGACAAGTGCTTATGGGCATTGCACTTCGGACAATGAAACCCCACGACGACATTGTTTCCTCGTCCGATCCCATCCAGTCGTCCGCAGTACTCTGGATCATACTTTGTGACCTTCTGCCATTCATGCTGACAGCCAGATTGTATGATCTTGATATCGCTGACGAGAACTCGTTCGTTCTCATTGACTACACACGCCCGTTCCCACAGACTCGGCGGTACCTCATTCTTCTTGAACATATACGACCTCCTAACTACAGTGAATTGACTTCCAAAGTAATACTAGACCAAATGGAGGACACCGTCAACTCCGCCATACTTTTTCCTACTCCACCGCCAAGATATCCCCTTTCAACTTTAGATAGCGCGAAATAATACTTGGAATCATCGTTCCAACCGCGCAACCGACAGCATATGGGATCACGAGGGTCCAATTGCTAATATCATCCACAAAGGTCTGTAAGACGTAGTACCAAATAAAGATATTGATAATCGTCACAAAACCACTAAGGAAGATTTTAGAATCCACCACGGTTTTCGTCCAATAAGCGATAATAATCATTTCCACTACTCCAATTGCAAACAAAATCATAGTATTTTTTAGCTTAAATATTGATAATTCGACCCCTTATAAACAAAATATGCCCTTTCGGTGGCATATTTGGTTTGAAGTACATTATAGGCCAAGATGAAAAATAAGTCAAGGCTTGTGCTTGACTTTTAAACCTAACTATGCTATACTTGTATGGTAGTGCTTTTGGAAGAGCAGAGGCATAGAAACAACATAGGAGTCTACCATGGAACCGAGGACTTTCATGATTGTACTGGAAAGCATCCAGTACGTCGGGCCGTTAATGCTTCTGGCCTGCTTTCTTGGCTGGGTGATCAAGTTCAGCGGGGAGAAGGCCAGGAAGAAGCGGTTGGACAAGCGTGAAGGCGAGAAAGAAGCGGCCGCGCTTGCCCGACGGGAGAAGAGGGCCGAGTTCGTCCGAATCGTTTCGGGCGGGTATGGCAGTCAGGCCCGCCAGCGCTATCGTGAAGAACGGCGCGCACGGCGAGCTGACGAATCGGCGATGGCCTGAAGAAGGCCATCCACAACACGAGACCCCCCCTTTGCTACAGAGCGAAGGTGGGTCTCATTTTTTTATCTAAAAAATCCCTTGCGAAAAAAGCCAAACCATGCTATAAATACTGTCTCGTGGGTAATATCAAAACTAGAATAAATCATCAAATAAAGGCAGCCGAATTACGGGTCATTGGCCCGGCAGGTGAAAATTTCGGTATAATTCCTTTAAGAGACGCCTTAGTTAAGGCGCAAGAGTTAGGTTTAGATTTGATTGAAATATCACCGAACGCCGTGCCACCGATTGGCAAGATCAGTGATTTTGGAAAATACCAATACGACGAAAAAAAGAAGCAGAAAACCGCCAAAGCGAAAGTCAAAACCATCGAGACCAAGAGTCTGCAAGTAAAAATTGCCACCGATGAGCACGATTTACAACTGAAAGCGAAAAAGGCTTCTGAGTGGTTGGCCGAAGGTCACCGCATAAAAATTGATTTGTTCATTACGGGCCGAGCGAAATACATGGACTTCAAATTTTTAAGTGAGAGACTGGATCGAGTACTGAAATTGATCACTGAAAAATATAAAGTGGCGGAAGCACCGAAAAAAGGTTTGAAAGGATTAACTATGGTTATAGAAAAATTTTAATAAAGTAAAAAAATGAAAACCAACAAATCATTTAGTAAAAGATTGAGAGTGACACGCCGAGGTAAAATCGTCGGCCGTAAAGCTGGCCAAAATCACTTCAATTCCAAGGAATCACGACGCAGCCAATTGGCAAAAAAGCGCACTTTGAATGTTGTTTTTAAAAATAAAGCTAAAGCTAGATTTCTAGTCGGGGCTTAATAATAAAATTTAATAATTAATAATTTACCACAATGACCAGAGTCAAACGAGGAGTCTTAAAGACCAAAACCCGCCGAAACCTATTGAAACAAGTTAAAGGTTACCGTTTTGGACGATCAACCAAGGAAGCTAATGCTATGGATGCGATGATGCACGCGGGTGCCCATGCTTTTGCTCACCGCCGAGATAAAAAGGGTGACATGCGCAACTTGTGGAACGTCAAAATCAACGCCGCGGTTCGTCCAGAAGGCTTAACTTACAGCAAATTGATTAATGCTTTGAAAAAGAAAAGCATTGAAATCGATCGCAAAATCATGGCTGATCTTGCGGAGAACAATCCTGATACTTTCAAGAGACTGGTGGCCCAAGTAAAGTAGATTTTTGAACTTGACTGAAATATTCAGATTGATATACTAGCATTACAAATGGCTTCGGCCCGACTCCACACGGGTGGAGGTAAAAAGGAGAAAGACTCAAGGCAACAAAGCTTTGAGTTTTTCTTTTAGTCCAATGAAGTCCGCATCCTGTATGTAACCAATCATGTGACTCAATCTCCTGGCATCGACTAATCTTATTTGAGATAAAATAGCTGTACTAATCTGATCTTCAATAAAGGAAAAAGAAAAATAGTATTCTGATTTCTTAAATCGACTAGTCAAAGGTATAGCCCAAAATATTTCATTATTAAATTTTCTAATTATTACAATCGGTCTTAAAAAATCATCGCCAACACCATCTTGTTCAAAACCGATATTTACTCCTAAATGACCGTACCAAATTTCTTTTTCATGAAAAAATGGCCGGTCAATAATCCCGTTAATATCTACTTTCCGATTATGCCAATGCCAATAATTTTTCTCCATAGTGGCAGACATACTAGCATAATGATAAAAAATAGCGCAAAGGTGCTCCTGTGGATAAGTGTGCCGAGGTCCCGTGTCACAACTCAATCTCCACCACCTCTTTATACTCTGGGTGGACGGCATTAACTCCGAGATTATCTCGGATTTTTTGTACCAAAAACATCGAGGCTTTGGGCTCACCCATCACCACAAAAACTTTCTTTAATTTCTCGCTTTCAGCAGCTTTAGCAACAAATTCGGTCAGATTATCAGAATCTTTGTGAGACGAATAGCCGGGAATGGAATCAATATGCATTCGCACCTCTTTTTCTTCCCCCATAATCGTGACTTTCTTGGCCCCGTCTTGAAGCTGTCGCCCCAAACTACCAGCCGCTTGATAACCAACAAAGAGAATTTCGGCGTTGGGGTTGGAAACATAATGCTTTTCGTGAAGTACTACCCGGCCACCAACCGACATACCAGAACCAGCCATAATGATTTTAGGGTTAGGAACTTTTTCAATCATTCTCGATTCCCCACCCTGCACAATAAATTTTAGACCGGGGAAGTTAAAGATATCGTCACCAGCCATGATATCGGCCCTAGCTTTGTCATTAAAATCTTCTGTATATTTTTTATACACTTCCGTAATTTTTATCGCGAGTGGTGAATCAAGAAAAACTGGAACACGATTTTTAATTCCACCATTTTCGAATAGTTCGTTCATTTCATAAATAATCATTTGTGTTCGTTCTAGAGAAAAAGCCGGAATAATAAGTGTTCTTTTGTATTTAATAATATCCTCAATCACCTGCTTCAGTTTTTTTGCCCGTTCGGATTTTGGGGCATGGTTGCGATCACCATAGACACTTTCCATTAAAATATAATTAGCATCAGTAATCTCCTCCGTATCTTTTAATAGGATAGATGGTGAATTACCGAGATCACCAGTAAAAACAATTTTATTTGAGCCACGAGACAATTCGATCATTGATGAACCGAGGATGTGTCCGGCATCTTTTAAATAAATAGAGAAGCCTTCAGGAAAATCTCTTTTTGTATGATATGGTAAAGTGTGCCAAAGTGCCAGGGCAGCCGTAATGTCTTTGGTTTCATATAGCGGTAAAATGCCTTCGTGACGAGCTTCATTTTCCATGATCTTTGCTGCATCTTCAAGTAAGTGAACGGCTAAATCTTTGGTCTCAGGAGTGCTCCAAATCTCGCCAGTAAAGCCATCTTTGACGAGTTTGGGAATTCGGCCGATGTGATCGGTGTGGGCGTGGGTAATTAATAAATATTTTATGTCAGCAGGATTATAAGGAAATTCTGAGCGGTTTAAATTTTCCGCATTTCGATCTCCCTGTACGAGGCCACAGTCGATTAAGGTTTTACACGAACCAAGGTCTAATAAAAAATTGGCCCCAGTTACTGTGCCAGTACCACCATAAAAAGTAAGGGTTGATTTAGCATCCATGGCCGATTAATTACTGCGAATTTGATTGTAAAAAGGATGAAGGGTGTCGAGATGTGGTACGGCTGATTTTTTCTTCTTGACGAAATAAAAATAAGCCAAGATAGCACCCAAAGCCCCGTTTACGAGATCAAAAGCGGTATCCAAACCATAGCCATCAAGATTGATAAAGGTAATACCACCAAGATTTTCTGATAACTCCCAGACGACGCCGACCAATAAACCAGACACCAGGGCGATCAAAAAACTTTTTACTTTGTATTCTTTCATCGAATTTATTTCTCCTAGATATGAAGACAGCCAGAGAAAAACAGAAGCCACCCAGAGACCACCAAGAATATGGACAACAATATCGAACCAAGAATAAACCCAATACCAGGAATAATAAGAGCCGACTAAATGGAGTGAGATTAAAACAGCCAATACGACAACCGAGAAAGGAAAGGGTTTCTGTTTGAGCATTAATTAATTATAACATACTGCTAAAATAAAAAAACCGTCCAAAGCTGGACCGTTTCTTTATGGGAGTTACCTCCAGGTATTCCCCAGAAATGATTCTAGGTGGGTGTCCGCAGATAGACAACCAAGGTTGCTACCGATATAAGACTCCCTGAAAAATTATTTAAGCTAGAAAATACCTTAAATAACTCCCAGATTCATTATAAATCAGAGTTAGGGAACAAGCAAACTTCTCCCCTCACCGTTATTGTATAGTTGCGCGACTTCTTCGGCGGTGATGGAACGATCCCAAATGGCCACTTCGTCAATTAAGCCATCAAAAGATCTATCTTGAATATCGTTATTTCCAATAGTCAGATTGGTCGATCCAGCCGATGGACTGCCAGAGTCTTGTTCAGCAGAACCAGACAAAATACCATCAGCATAAAAATTAGCCGCTCCGTCGGCGTCTCTTTCAATACAAAAATAATGCCAATCACCGAGTAAATCTGAAATTTCGCCAGAAAAAGCGGCTGTTCCACCATTTGAACTAAAAGTTAGATTGGTGTCAGAGTAAGGTAAAAGATAAAAAACAGCGTTATCTAAAATACGACCATATGATTCTTCGCCACGGCTATTTGGATTAACCCAGGCGCAAGCAGAGTCAGCGCCATTGCCAATTAATTCTGAATCAAAACTGATTTTTGAATCAGCACCATCAAAAGAATAGGCACCACCGACTTTTCCCCCGCCATCGTTAGTTGCGGTAGTTGTCGTGGCATGCTCATTATTACCAGAATAATCGTTGGTATCATCGTCCAATGGTAAATATGCAACAAGACCGTTTCTTAGATCATCAACTAAATCAGTGCAAGACACTGCGGTGTAAGTCCCTATCACACCAAAGATATCAACATCTGTTTTTATATTCCCGGCACTTAAATCGTCTTCATAATCCAAAAGATCGGTTGTCGTGGCATAAATACCAGCCAAAAAATTGCTACCGGTAGATACTGTATTTCTAAAACTTGGTATGGCATCCCAGATTTGAGATAGGGTGAAAAAAGTACTGGCAGGAGCTAGACTTGGAGCAAAAGTGTGACTTGGAGCAGAGTAACCATCCTCAGTTATCTTATTATAAATATCTTCTAAGGTATAAGTAGAGGCTCCCGGTGAAGTCGGGTCAGGGGTAAAGGTTCCCGCTGAGGAGACCAAAAAGAGTCCGAGAAAAAACACCGTGATACAAGTAATTGTTATGCTTTTTTTAAAAGTCTTAGACATAATTTTTAAGGTTCACAAAAATAAGTACCGCTGACACCAAAGATGGTAGCTCCGTATTTAATATTTTCAGAGACGATATCCTCGTCAACGGCATCATAGGCAATACCATCATATAAACCAGATGGTACCGTCGTGGTGGAATTATCTAGACTTTGTCTTTCTGGTATCGCTTCATAAATCTGATCAATTGAATACATGGTATTTTGATCAGTGGAGGTGGCTGGATAAAGATAGTGGTCAGAGGGTGAATAATCTGGAATAGTTAATTTAGAATAAATATCAGATAAGGTATACGGGCTAACTTCTGGAGCATCCTCCACATCAATATTACCAGCTATAACAATTCCGCTCAGACCGACAATCAACAAAGCAAAAACAGTTAGTAGGATTTCTCGATTTAAATACTTCGACATATCTATATTATAGCACCAAATAGATTACTCTAAAATACCGTCCAGGTTTACATCGTAGAAAAGTTCGTGTTGAATCAGGCGATATCTAATAATTTCCTCGGGTTTAAACCATAATTTTATTTCGCCTTTTGCCTCATCTACTGAACCAGAGGCGTGAACTATATTTCTAATCGCTCGATCGTCCAGATCAGCAATTTGATAAGAATCCATGACATAATCCCCCCGAATTGTTCCGACGTCGGAAGTAAGCGGTTCAGTACCGCCGGTCATTTTTCGGACAATACTGACAGCATGAGAGCCCTGCCAAACCATCACGATCACTGGACCGCTGGTCATATAGCGCACTAATCGTCCTAAAACTTTCTGACCGACGGCAATCGGATCATCTGTTGGTGAAGTAAGGCCTTTGCTTTTATAACCCTCAATCGATTTTTCTCCCACCTTTCTGATCCATTCAGGGTCTAAAGTATAATGCTTTTCAGCCATCTCCGGAGTTGGCACGAGCATTTTCAAGGCCACCAATTTCAAACCCAAAGTTTCATACCGCTTGATCACCTCCCCGATCAATGTCCTCTGTATACCATCGGGTTTAATGATCACGAAGGTTTGTTCGTTTCTCAGATTTAGTGTATTTGGATTAGTGTTTTTATCTTGCATATTCTTTTAATTAAATTTTAAACGGTGAAATTGGTGGTGGTATAGGCGGAGGTTCGACGGGTTTCTTTTCATACTTTTTCATGATTTCAGCTTCAACCAATTCCCGTTCTTGTCCGTATTTCAAATAAGACAATTCCTTCACTTTATCAATATGTGAGCCATCACCACGTGGTGGAAATGGCACAAAAAGACTGAACGGTTTTACCGGGCGACCGCTCGAGAGCATCTTAATATAACAATTTAAATTGTCCACATTCATTAAATCCCGAGCGGAGAATACTGGTGCAAATTGCTTTTCTAGGTATTCAGCGTCTTCTGAGCTGACGCGGAAAGCGGCAATCGAACCGACGTTACCGAAAACAGAATCTCTGATCTTTTCCTCCAACTGAGCAATAAATTGATGGGCGACAGTTAATGATAATTTGTATTTTCTTGCTTCTGAAAGAATAGTAGAAATAGAATCGGTGGTCACGTTTTGGAACTCATCTATATAAAGATAAAATGGTGCTAAATCTTTACCAAAAGAATCAACACGTGACAGAGCCGCCATTAAAAGTTTACCCACAATAATCAGACCAATCAAATTAGCATTAATATCGCCCAATCGGCCTTTTGATAAGTTGACCAGCAAGATTTTTTTCTGATCCATTATCTCGCGGAAATTGAAAGAAGATTTTTCTTGGGCAATAATCGGTCGCATAATATCGTTTTGCAAAAAGACGTCAAACTTGCTGACAATATAAGGCACAATGTTAGCGAGTGAGGCTTCCCCACCTGCTTTTTCCGCAATTTCCTTCCAGAACTGAACAACCAAAGGATTTTTACACTTGGAGATTTTCATATCGCGGAACTGCTTGTTAGACAAGACTCGCGAAACATCGAGCAATGTATTACCACTGCTTGGATCTTCGAGTACCAGCATCACGGAGTTTCGGAAATACTGTTCGAACATTGGGCCACCGGCCACCTTCATATCAAAAAGTTTATTAAAAATAGAGAGCATTTCATTGACCACGAAAGTCTTTTGTTCAGGAAATCTTTCATCATATTCGAGCATGTTTAAAGCCATCGGTCTGGCGGTATGACTTGGATCAAAATAAACTAGGTCTTCCAGTCTTTCTTTTGGTACATAAGAGAGAACATCCTGAATATCCGAACCGTGGGGGTCAATCATACAGACACCTTCCCCGTTTAAAATATCCTGGCGGATCATCTGTTTCAACAGAGTCGTCTTACCAGTACCGGTCTGACCGATAATATAAAAGTGACGCAGACGATCTTCCGGTGACATAAAAATATCAGTTTCAATATTGCGGTGAATATTTTTACCCAAAGAAATTCCGGTTTTTTGTAAGTCAAGTGGTGCTTGGGCGGTTCCGGCCTTGCTTTGTTTAAGCTGTGAAGTTCCCCGAATTTCATTTTCTGGCAAGTGCATCATAGTGGTGATCTCGCGAATATTTAAAGGTAATTTTTGATTGTCACGAAAAATTCTAAAAGAAAATTCTCGGAAAAGTTGCTGTAAATTTTTACCCTCTAATCTATTAAACGAGAGCTTGTTACTACCAGTATTCTCGAATTGGTTAAAGGCAGATTCGAGGTCAGACAAAATCGAAAGAGCCTCACTCTCTGTTTGCGCCGAAGCGACAAGCCTGATATTGGCCTCCACAGTCGGTGAACTAATTTTTTGATGAAACTTGTCTAAAATCTTTTGATCCATCACTTCTTTTTCCTTCATCTTGGCCTTCTCGTCCTTCTCTTTTTTATTACCAGAAAAATCTTTGACCAAATCATTGAAGACCTTTTTTGTTTCACCAAAGAAAGAAATGCGCGACATATTGATCGCCTCTTTCAGCTTCATACCCTTGGCGATATCTTTCAAAGCCTTTTTGTAAAAGCTGACATATTTTTCCCCAACTGGTTTGAAAATAATTTGAATACCAGCCCCTTCCCCATCTCGCTTAATTTTAGAAAAACTATTCAGAAGCACGTTGAGTGGATCATAATCAAATTCTTCATAAGTCTTAAGTGGGTAAATATGATTACTTTCTTGTTTGGCACAAGATCCAACTGAAACACCCTGCTCGTTGAAAACATTGTAATCATCTTTTTTCTCAAAAATTTTAGCTTCGGAAAATATCGAGAGAATCTGTTTTTCAAATAAACCCTTTTTGGTATCAGGCACAGAAATATAAAAGACAAATTCTTCACTTTTATTAGCATTGGCGAGTTCAATAGAAAAATAATCTGGACCATCTTTTTCACCCGAGACAGAAAGCATACCGGCATAAAACTGCTCCATTTTGGAAATCAATTCTTTTAGATTTTTTTGTTTGGTGTCTTTTTCGTCTTCTTTGGCTGGTAAGGCTACTTCAAATAAAGTCATTTTGAGTGATTTGAAAAACGGACTTTTCTCTTGCGCCCCAATGACAGGTAAACCAGCTTTAATATATTGAACCAAAAAACGATGAAAGTCGTCGTCTAAATGCGAGTCCTGAAGACGTTCGACAATTGATAAGGCATTCATCAAACCCTTTGACTGTAAAATAGTGACCAATTCTTCCATTTTGGCATCATGCTCTTCGGGTGAAAGATCTAAAACAATCGCCTCGACTTCATGTTTCGGCAATTGATAATCAGGGTGCAAAGCTTCTTCTGGTTTAACAGCTTTGTAGTCAATAATTTTATCAGTGATAATCGCTTCGCGTGGTACCGCCTCGCCTTTTTCTAACAAAGTCTTTTCATGCTTGGCGACTTGCTCACGCAAATAATCCAGTTCTTCTTGTGGTGAAGAAAATTTTTGCTCAATTTTTTCAAACCCAGTTTCCATATTTACTGGATATTATAGCATAGTTAGTATCTCTGCTCCATTTTTGGTCACCACCACGGTATGTTCAAAATGGGCACTGCGTTTACCATCTTTGGTTCGATAAGTATAACCGTCTTCATCTAAAGTAATATGTTTAGTGCCTTCATTCAGCATGGGCTCAAGAGCAATCACCATTCCCGCCTTTAATCTTTCGCCCTTACTTTCCAGACAATAATTCGGCACATAAGGATCCTCGTGCACTTTATAACCGACACCGTGACCACACAATTCTTCCACAATCCCGTAACGCAGAGGACGAACATATTTTTCAATCGCATAACTGATATCGCGGACATATTTCCCATCTTTGATTGCTTTTATTCCTTCAACTAAAGCTTGCTTGGTCGCGTTCATCAGCTTCTGCCCCTCTTCATCTACTTGGCCGACACCCACAGTCACAGCATGATCAGTAAATAAACCTTTGTGTTCTAGTCCCATGTCCAAAGATACCAGATCACCCTCTTTTAAAATTTTAGGATTCTCGTTTGGAATACCGTGTACGATTTCATCATTAATAGAAATACAAATAGAAGCCGGATAAGCTCGTGGCGCACCCTTGGGTTTATAATTCAAAAATGCTGGTTTATCACCTTTTTCTTCAGCCAACTGTCGAGCGAGATTATCGAGGTCTAAAGTGGAAACTCCGGGCTTCACCGCCTTGACCACCTCACTCATAATATAAGCTAGGCGTTTACCACCCTCCCGTAAGGTTGCTATTTCCTCGTTTGTCTTAATCGTTACGGCCATCCTTAAATCTTATAGATTTAAGCCCAATTTGGCAAGTATCTCATTCTGCACGTCATCAATCGGCTGTTCGCCATCAATATCAATGAAATTATAGTAATCGCTGGTTTTATAAAACTCAATTGTCTTGGTCACTTCAGTGTCAAACCAATTCAAGCGCTTGGCAATCGCGTCTGGGGTGTCATCCTTTCGAGCACGTCCCCGCAATCTCTTTTCAGACCATTCTTTGCTGACATTGATATTTAACACGACTGGCTTTTCTACACCATAAAATTGCAGAGCATTGTCCAAGAGTTGGGCCTCGTGTAATTTGCGGGGTGTACCATCAAAAACCATATTTTCCGTGCCATTAAAATTGGCAATAATAAAATCGGTCCAGAGTGCCACAATGATTGATTCTGGCACCAGAATTCCGCCGTTTAAAACTTCTTTAATTTTCTTCTGTGTAAAATTTTCACCCTTAGAAAACTCGCGTAGTAATGCTCCACTTTCCACATGCAAAGTCTTGCTGATTTTCCCTTCGGAATTTCGTAAATGCGTCATCAATAAATCCGCCTGGGTCCCCTTTCCACACCCCGATCGTCCAATAAATATAAAAACTTTAGGATTGTTTAACATGGGAATATTATAGCACAACACTCACTATCATTTAACTATAATTTTCAGTGTGGCCCCCAAAGCCACAGCAACATTATTCATAAATGACAGGGTTGGATTTCCTTCTCCTCCTTCAAAACGAGAAATGGCTGATTGTTTAGTACCTAGCTTTTTTGCTAGTTGTTTTTGGGTTAGACCACTTTTTATTCTCTTTCTAATAACAGACTCGATCAAATCAAACTCTGGACCCAAAGCTAGGTATTCTTTCTTAAACTTAGGGTTTTTCATCTGCGCCCTTAAAAAGGAATCAAAGGTGGTCATCCCTTTTATTTTTTTGTTGAATTCTTTTTTTGTCATTTTTTTATTAAATTTGATATAACTTATATGTTATATACTATCAAACAATTTTAATTTATACAAGGCGGTATCTAATTCTCTTTTTGGTATCTTGGATGATTTTTTAATAAAAGCGTGTAATAAAATGGCTTCGTCGTGCCGAAACGCGTAAAAAACCCTGATTTTAGTCCTACCGGACATTCGCAGTTCAAATAAACTACCTGCTACTTTTTTTGAGTATGATGGACCAAGGTGATAGCCAAGTGTCCGTAGCAGCTTTATTAGACGTAAAATTTTTGACTTTTCTGTCTCGTCCAACTCTCTTAAAAAGTCTTCTATCTTTGAATCAACAAATGATACTTTCACGCCGAGATACTATCATTTCACCAACGGCCGGGCAATAGGTCACGTGTGGATAAGTCGTCCGAGGTTCCAGTTAGAAATCTTTAGTCCTTCTTAAAAGGAAAACCGATATAAGAGAGATAGCTTTCAGCTTCTTTTTTGTTTTTTGCAGAGGTGCCGATGGTGATAGTCATACCGAAAACATCTTTCAAATCTTCGTCCGCGCTCTCTGGAAAGATAGTATTCTCTTTGATTCCGATCGAGTAATTTCCCATAGCATCAATTCCTTTCTTTACTAAACCACGAAAGTCTTTGGTTCGAGGAAAAGCCACCAAAATCAATTTATCGATGAAGGCAAACATTCTTAGGCCTCGTAGGGTTACCACCAAACCAACTGGATCACCCTCACGGACTTTGAAAGCGGCAATTGATTTTTTAGAACCACGAAGCGCTGGCTTCTGACCGGTGATTTTAGTCAAACGATCAATAATAACATCAATCTTCTTTTTGTCTTTTAATGAACCAATACCCACATTGATCACCACCTTGGTAAACTTTGGGGCTTGCATTGCATTCTTGTAACCAGAAACACCCTTCAGATGCTCGAAGGCTTTAGCTTGCTTTTCTTTTGTATTTAAAATCTTGCTCATATTAATTAAATTTCTTTACCGGTTTTCTTGCTAATACGAACCATTTTTTCACCAATTTTCTTTTTGCCAACTCGAACTCTTTTTTTACCCTCAACCAGCATCACATTGGAAACATGGATGGGAAGTGGTTTTTCGACAATTTGACCCTTAGAATTGGACTTGGTGGCTCGTTGATGCTTTTTCTTCATATTTACCCCCTCTACTACAATCAAATTGGTCTTAGGAAAAGCCCTCAAAACCTTGGCGGTCTTGCCCTTGTCCTTACCAGCGATCACAATGATGTTGTCGTTTTTTTTGATTTTCATAAATTTAATTATACTATTTCCGGTGCTTTAGAGGCGACAGTCTGAAAACCCTTCTCGGCGACTTCTCGAGGAATCGGACCGAAGACACGTCCAGCTAATGGTTCACCCTTAGCCTTGTCCACAATGACCACCGCGTTCTCGTCGAAGCGAATATAAGAACCATCTTTACGACGATAAGGTGAGCGCTGACGAACAACAACAGCGTATAAAACGTCTTTCTTTTTAACTGACTTTCGAGGCTCGGCTTTTTGCACTGACAAGACCACCATCTCCCCTAATTGAGCATATCTCTTCTTCGATGAACCGAGCACTTTAAAAATTCGGCCAATCTTGGCTCCGGTGTTGTCGGCGATTATGACGATGGATCTTGGTTGTATCATATTATTTTTCTAAAATTACAAAACGTTTATCCTTGGAAATCGGCTTGGTCTCGGCAATCTCTACCACTTCCCCCATTTGGTGTTTATTACCAGCATCATGAGCCTTAAATTTCTTCTGACGCTTTAAAAACTTGCCATATTTAGGGTGTTTGGTATATCTTTCAACTAAAACAACCGCCGTATCTTTCATTTTGGTTGAAACGATTTTACCGGAAAAGATTTTTTGTTTTTTAACTGTTTCCATGTTCTTTTTTATTATTTAATACCGTCAAGATTCTGGCAATTTCTTTCTTCAAACCAGCTCCTTCTTTGATATTCTTGGTTTTACCACCAGAGAGAGCAAAGCGAAAAACTCGCAAAGCTTCCTGTTTTTCTTTTAACAAAACTTTCAACTCGTTTTCTTTTTTTGAAATTAATTCTTTCATATCAGTTTAAACAATATCACGGCCGATAATTTTTGTGGCAACTCGAACCTTTGTTCCCCCCTTTCGTAGAACTTCTCGGGCGGCTTTTTCATCAACACCATCAACCTCAAACAAGATTCGGCCTGGGCGAATGACGGCCTCATAACCCTGAGGATCACCCTTACCTTTACCCATTTTCACTTCGGCTGGTTTCTGAGTGTATGGTCGGTCTGGGAAAATTCTCGTCCATAATTTACCAGTTTTACCTAATGAGTGGGCGATGGTCTTACGGGCGGCTTCAATTTCTTGAGAACGAATTCTTCCAGCTTCAATCGCCTTTAAACCATAAGAACCAAAAGAAACTCTGGTTCCTCTTGTTTCATTCCCAATTTTCTTTGGGTTTTCTCTGGCCGTATGCCACTTTCTGAATTTTACTTTCTTTGGTAAAAGCATGGTTTTTTATAATAATTATCTGGTCTTAACGTTTGGCGCCTTATCTTTAGCAAAAATTTCTCCTTTGTAAATCCAAACCTTGATTCCAATATCTCCATAAGTCATATGGGCTTTTTCTTGAGCATAATCAATGTCGGCGCGCAAAGTCTGTAGTGGAATACGGCCTTTTTTCAAATCTTCTGAACGAGCCATTTCCGCACCACCTAATCGTCCGCCCAAATAAATCCTAACTCCCAGGACGTCGCGGTTCGCCATTACCTTCTCGATTGTTTGTTTCATGACTCGGCGGAAAGGCATTCTTTTCTCTAAACCTTCAGCAATCATATAAGCAACAATTGCCGCATTTGATTCTGGTGATTTAATTTCTTCAATGTCTAATTTAAAATCCTTTGGAAGGGCTAGTTTTTTCTTGCCCATAAACTTGATAATTTCATTGCGCAACTTGACTGAACCCTCGCCTGTTCGGCCGATAATCACGCCCGGTCGTGAAGTCTTGATGATCAAACGAACAGATTTCTGATTGCGCTCCATTTCAATCGAGGCAACATATAGACCGCGCATCTTTTTCTCCAAAAATTCACGCAAAAGAATATCGGCTTTTAAAGAATCACGGAAAGCTTTATTTGAAGCGAACCAGCGACTTTTCCAGTCTCTGATGATGCCCAAGCGATGTGAATATGGATGTACGGTATGTGACATAAAATTATTTTTCTTTTACTCCCAAGACCAATTTTAAATGGCTGGTTCTCTTACGAATTGGATAAGCGACGCCTCGCGCTCGTGGCATTCGACGATATAGAATGGCACCACCATCAACAGTTAATGACTTCACGTATAAATCTTCTTTATTCAAACTGAAATTGTTCTTGGCATTAGCGATAGCGGAATTTATCAAAGCAACAATTGGATCGGAAGCTCTCTTCACTGTCACCATCAAAGTATCAATAGCGGTGTCCACTTTTTTACCACGAATAAGATTCGCGACTAAGCGCACTTTACGTGGTGACTGTCTATAATCATTAAGTTGAGCAGTAATATTCATATATTTTATTTCTTGGCCTCGATAGAAGCTTTAGCCCCTTGAGCGGCAGTAATTTCAGCTTCCTTTTGCTTCATATCGATTTCTTTTTGCATCTTTCCTCCATGGCGGTGGAATTTCTTTGTATGTGAAAATTCACCTAATCTGTGTCCTACCATATCTTCACTAACCAAAACCTCAATGTGCTCACGGCCATTGTGGACACCAAAGTTAAAACCAACCATTTCTGGTGAAATCTGGGAACGTCGGGACCAAGTTTTAATCACTCCGGTCTCAATCGGCTTTTTACCTTCTATCTTTTTTAGAAGTTTTTCATCGACGTATGGTCCTTTTTTAATTGATCGTGCCATTGTTTTTTTGTTTGATGTGAAGCGTTATACTAACAAAATTCCCTTAAAAGTCAATCTATTTCTC
>Ga0172380_10002268_pt1 | contig 30275 bp, 45 predicted proteins | sample Leawe162metaG_FD_119747 | JGI IMG/M metagenome (GOLD analysis project Ga0172380, IMG submission 119747) | Leachate microbial communities from a municipal landfill in Southern Ontario, Canada - Leachate well 162 metaG | ecosystem: Engineered > Solid waste > Landfill > Unclassified | place... | reverse complement strand
TAAACTTCCTGAATAATTCCCCTATGCGGGATTATATTTTGCCCGGACACGATTGAGAATCCGATAGCCAGTATTAATAATATCAATTTTATTTTCATTTTGTTTATATATTAATCAATTATCATATCAAAATATATTCAAAAATAAAGGTCCAGTCACCGGCTTCAATTGCCCCGCCAAATTCAATCTCAATATTATATGCATCGACTACATGGAGCATCCCTGCCAAAGCCTGTTCATATCCTGCGGGATTCCTAAGCGTGCCCCGGATTACTGTTGTATTTTTTGCATGATTATAAGCCCAAACACCAGCGGTTAAATCTGCATTCGTAATTGTTTCCACAACAATATTCCAATTACCTGTTTGTTTCAACAGGTTAGTTGTCGTTATATTATTCGCGCCAACCTGTGAAGGTATTCCGATAGCGATCCTGTCTGCAGCGTCAAGAGTAGTTTTTAATATCTGGTTGAATAATTCTTTAGGCATCGTGGTTATGTATTACGTGGAACAGGGTAATGCTGTTCTTCATTTTCAATACTCCGGTCATTTCCTTTCTCTGTTTTTCGTACCCCCCAAAAACGAGGGGTATGAGGTTTCTGTGTTTTTGCATAAAGCCATAACGGGTAATCAGCTGAATTCAGGCATAGAAATTCCTTTATAACATCGAATTCTCTCATTGCCAGTTCACGATTTTCATTGATTAACCGTTTCATCGTACCTTCCGAAACAAGTTCAGATTCAGGCCTGTTCTTTGCGACAAAACCTGTAAATGTATCGGTTACAAAACTTTCACCTATATATTTTGCATAATTCAAATACGCCAGGACATACCGGAGCCCTTTGAATTTTATTGTTTGTCCTAAATAATTTTCGTAACTACTCCCGTCCAATAATTTGACATTCTCAGTCGATGTTGGATTATCCTGTAAATCCTGCAACAAAGCGATCCCAAGCATCGACCGAAGTTCATTTTCTTCGACCTCAGCCGCAATCTGATCATACCTGCCTGTATTGTTTGCAGATATTTTCTTAATTAGTTGCTGTTGTACCAGGCTGAGCAGTAGTGCCATTTTCGTAAAGGTTTAACGGTTTAATTTTCCAGTTCGTATTATTTGCCAATTCTTCGTTTGCCGAATTTATGAAAATTTCCTGAAATATTTCTTCAAGTTGGGTACGGTCATCTTTTGTGACTGCGTTATAAAAATTCGTAGCCTGGTTAATAGCTTCGCCTGAAGTTGTTCCCAGTTTACTTTCTTCATAGTCTATCAGAATTGCCGGTATAGCTGCCATGCTTTTCCGGATATTGTTTGCAAGTCCTTTTTCCCAATTTTGAAAAAGTTTATCGTCAATATTCGCTTTTATTTCATCTACTTTAAAAGCTCCGGTTGATTTTATATCCCCGGTAACCGGGTCAACATCATCCTCCAATACGATCACGCTATCGCCGTCAGGCCCTATGAAAGATTCTATTTTTTCTTTTAATTCCCTTCTGTCAGTATCATTTGCCGGTGCAGCCACGCGCATGACTGTTTTATTCATCATACCATTTCGGATGGTCCTGTTCTTAAATAGTTCAATCTGATATTCGGTATCGGCATCCATATAGACAGGATCGAACGGACTAAGCGGGTAAAGATATTGATTATCAAAGAAATGAAAATAAACCTGGCCCTTATAATTTTTCATTCCTTTGACTTCTTTGACCTGTGCGGCCAAAACATTTGATTCAAGATTGAAACAATTATACCACACTATTTTATGTTTATCGAATTTTTGATCTTTCTGTTTATCCCAATTCTCATAAACTCCGATTTTTGCAGTATATCCTTTGTCGTCAATTTTTGCAAACCTACAGAATTTAAAAGGTATGAATTTAACGGTACCTATTTTCCCGGCAAGATTTACATTACAGTGAATCCATAACCCATTATGATAAGCGACAGAGAACGCAACCTGGGAGAGTAAACTCCGAAGAGTAATTTTCTTTCCCCGGTTATCTTTCCCGATTATTAATTTATTTAATTCTTCATTTTCAAAGCCGGCCCCTGTCAGAAATTTTGCATATACCCGTGAAACAGCCTTAGCTGTTACGGAATTATTTATCAATTTTTCAATGACCTGGGGATAATCATTCTTTTCCCCAAAAGACATAATGCCCCCGACATTTTCGTCGAGGGCAATTATACTCTTATCAAGTTTGATCTTGAGCGATTTGTCGATTTCTGCGTTTACGAGGCGCATGATGATTAGGAATTAATTTCGGTTTCGGCAGGTTCTTCCTGTTTATTTTTTCTTGTTTTCTTAACTTTTGCAGGTTCTTCTGCTTTTATCCCAGGTAAAACAGTAAAATCCTTGTCCATCAGATGACCTTCTTTCAATAACTTTTCTGCCTGTTCATCGGTTATCAATTCCGAATTAATATGTTTCCCTAATTTTGGGATAAACCGTAAACCGTTCCATTTAGGTTTACAAGTCCTGTTTTTTGCTTTGTCAAATTCGATTGCTTTCATTAGTCCGTCTTTTTTTAATTTAAAATAATAATCTTTGTGGCACCGTCCGCATAATCGCGGATTCGCGCCATTTAAATATAAGGCCGAATAAGCTGATAGCAAGTCCATGACCAGGGTGGAAGATAAAACATCTTCCACACCTGAAGCAAGGACCCGTGAAACCAAATCGACCATTGAAAAGGAATATTCTTTTTTCATCAGATAGCTTCTGTTTTTACAAAATAATCCACTGTGCAAACATAATTAATTGCTCCATTTGTGTATAATACACCGGATAAATTATGATTTGTCGTAACTACTTTCAGATTTGCATAAGCCGAAACAGTTAGCCCGACAGTATCAAAATCATCGGTTATCATTGCGCTAATTGCAACCGTTAAAGCAGCTACAAGATTTGTAAAAGTAGTTGCAGCCGTAGCATTTTCAACTCCTGATTTTGCAATACTGAAAACTGCATCTGAATATTTATATTCTGCATTAGCAACTTTTGTCACTACCGGCTTGCTATAACCGGCAGGCAGGTAACTATCCAGGATAAATACCGCCGTACCGTTATTTGTTAAAGCCATGAGCCGTTAAGTTAATAAAGATTCAAGTAAAGCCTTCGTAGTTGCATAATCAGTATCAAGTAGCACATACCGGCTAAAAGGTTCTTCCTGTCCTGCCAGTGAAGTCATTTCAATGTTACGGGATCCGTTTGCATCATTTGCCCGCTGTGTATCTGCCGATTTCCATAATCCTTTTTTCAACCCGTAAAGCATGAATACGCCTTCACCGGTATCATTCTTGTCTTTGCTTTCAACTGCAACGACAACATCGTCCATATCGTCGACATTCGTGATATCTTCAGCAAGAACTTCGTATTGTTTGAAATTGAAATAATGCGTGTACTTGTTCGGCGCATCTTCGGCAACAACCAAATCATGGCCGGCATTCAGGTTCTTTTTAAAACCTGTAAGTTTATACCCGACGGCAGCCCCTACATTTGCAAGGGAAGTTATAAGATTTAACTGTGTGCCGTCATAAGTAGGGGAGAGATCAGCCCTGTTGAAAATATAGGCTTCAACTTCCAGGCCGCCCGACTTAGAAGTCGAGCAGTCAGAAGTAATATTTTTTGCTATTCCAGTTATACAGCTCATTACTGATAGAATTGAAGTTCAACACGTTTAACTTTTACGCCAGTACCGACAGAATCATTTCCAGATAATATTAGTCTGAAACGAAGATATCTGTAATACAGTAGTGTATTTGCCACTTCGGTAGTTACTCTTTGAGCAACTGTTAAGGTATCATTATTAGCTATAATGGTGCCCCTGAATATATCGACAGCGGCGGCAGTAGTATTTGTCGCAACAGTTGTTACTCCAAGTGAGGTTCGCACAGCAATAGTGTCATTGCGAATTACCCCGGCAGTTACGGCAGATGCAATCAAATCTGTATAATCTTCGTTCGCAAACTTTTTTTCCTGCACTGTTATTGCAATGGTTGTATCTATACCGGCAATAGTGTCAAAATTGAATGCAGCATAAAAATGCAACGGTCCCGGATCATAATTTGACAAAATTACATAGTAATCTATCGTATCACGGGTTGTCGGAATTAACTTGTCTGAAGTCGTACCATTGTAAGCAACATTTTTCGTATTGCGAACATCGACCAAGTTATTCGATCCGGCCAGGTTAACAGTCCTCTCCTGGGACATTGCGGAAATGCATGACAATACTAAGAATGTCAAAAAAACAAATATAATATTTACAAAATTTCTCATTTTCTTTTCCTCCTTTCTTAGTAAGCCGAAGCTAATTCATATTCCAAAAGCAATTTCATGTCCAGTTTATAAGCCACATCAAGATACCATGACTTAGTAACCTTGTCATAGAAAGAATCCAGGCTGGTAAGGCTTTCTTCATCACTTGTCCCGATAGGAATATTGTTAATGTCAGTCAGTATAACCCTGTGAGGCAGGTAATAAGTAGTAGTCAGGTCATGATAAGTCCTAATGTATCGTTCCCAGTCGTGGCGAACGATGATAGGAATACCTCTGTATGAATACCGGGTCGATCCCTGTTCAGTCCTGTCAAGCATGAAAACAAGGGATTTATCTTCAAGGAATGACTGCCAGTTCGACATTATGCTCCTTGTTACCTGGAATACCAAAGTTCCACCTTCAAAAGCTCGCGAATCAATATTATCATACAAGTCACGGAATATTTTCAGAGATGCATCGGCAGCAAGTGCCAATTGGGTAGCTTTGTCACCGCCATTGTTTTCGGTAATTTCGTACCTGTGAGTAAGCGGGGTACCCAATGCCTGATCGGTGAAAATTTGCTTCCACAAACCATTCAACATATTGAAATATGTTTTGGTTGTACCGGCTGTTAACAGTTCATTTCCTGCACCGTCACCAACCGGAGAAGCTGAAACGTCACCAAAATCAGCAATTCTCAAAACAGATTGAAGGGTTGCATCGAGGGCGCGATCGGTGATAAAGGCCATCATTTCGTTATCAACTTCTTCCCATGTGTTTTTTGCAATCCTTGATTTCTTCCAGAATTTCATGAGAGAATTGACATCAGCCTGACAATGAGGCAGCCTGAAACTAACAAGCTTCGGAGTCCATTGTTTCTGACTTACAGGTATAGTTCCTGTTTCGGTATTAACACCGCAAGAACCCGGATCAACTTTTCCAACAAGGCCAAACTGACCCATAATAGGGATATATCTATCCATTTCCACGCCTGTTTGAACGCCGTGTACCTGGGATATTTCAGGTTTTACATATAACTTCTCGAATACGAGCTGCGAGGTTTCCCTTGCTTCATCGGAGTTGAGAGTTAACAAACTGGTATCTAATTTACTTGCCATAATAAAATTATTAATTGATTAATACTTTGTTTAAGACTTAAATGCTTTACGCGATCCTGCATTTCCGCTTCCGGGTGTGTTCGGTGGGATATCGCCGGTTGAAAACTGTGATTTGAAATCGACAAATTCATTTTTCACAATTTCAAACTCACTTTTAATTTTTGTGAATTCTCCCTGTGTACTTGTCAAATTTGCCTGTGCAGCCGCTAAATCAGCTTTGAGTTTTTCGTTTTCTTCTTTCAGCTTCTGCATTTCTTCATCATCGCCGGCGGGTTCAACTATTTCATTCAAAGTCCCTGCTTCGAATTTATAGACAGTACCATCAGATAAAGTGTAATCACCGGAAGCCGGATTACCGTCTACTTTTGCAGTTACTCCGACTTTAATTTCTTCCTGCGTTTTTATCGCATCTCCGAAATCAATTTCTTTTCCGTTAACGTCCTGAATGACTAAAGCCTTTGCAGGATTAAGCTTGTTCCAAATCCGGTCAAGGATCGTACTGATACCATTCAGTTTTTTTGCCTGTTCAGTATCTAATTGAGTTTTTGTTTTTTCTGACATCTTTGCTACTTGTTTTATAGTATTGACAATTTCTGTTATAAATCCAAAATTCTGAGCCTCTTCAGCTGTGAAAAATGTTTCATTATGCATGTAATTAAGCAATTCATCTTTTGACAGCGATGTATGCTTTTCGTAAAATTCAGCAAGTTTACTTTCAGTCTTTGCAAGTTCATCGGATTGTTTTTTCAGATCCTCTGAATCACCTATACCGAAAGTCCACGGATTATGAATCATAAACTCTGAATGTTGTGTCATTAACCTGCGATCACCGGCAAGGGCGATAACAGTCGCAATCGAAGCGCATAATCCTTCAATGACTGTTTCAATTTCTTTCCCGGTCCTTACAAGTGCATCGTGAATTGCAAAGCCTTCCCAAACATCTCCACCGGGACTATGAACATGAACAACAAGTCTCTCAGCTTCTTTATTATTATTGATTTGATTGACAACATCTTTTAAATTAACCCCGCCGTATTCTTTTGCTTTTTCATCCTGCCAGGGAATTATCTCTCCGTAAACAAAAATATGACCTTCATTTACCTGGTCATTTTCGGCAGCCTCAAACGTATAGTCTTTGACATCATTATCTTTTAGCCATTTTTCAGCTTCATCCGATGTGAACTTTAAAACATCAAACCGGTAAGCCTGTGTGGTCATTGTATCTTCACCGGTAAGTTTCCCGGTAATTATATCCACGCCATCGGCTATATTTTTTCTCCTGAAACTATCCTGAATAAAATCTTTAGGATCATTAATTCTGGCGGCATGTTCATTCTTATAGGGCATCTTGTTAATAATTTTATCAATTCAAAAGTACGCTTAATCAAAATATATTGTATATTCGTCAAGTGAGAATAAAAACCTAAACGGTATACTAATGGTAAAGCAGGTCAAGAAATCCGTGTCTTTAAAGCTGACAGGTGAACTCAAAAAACGGATAGAAAAAAAAGCAAGGTTAGAAAACAGGTCAAGAAATGGAATGATCGAGTATATGATCAAATTTTATTTGGAAGTAACTAAAAAATAAATATATGGAACTAATTTTTCAAGATTATTACGAAAGAATGCAATGCCGCATTTATGCAAGAGAACAAAGTGGAAGTAAAATTATTATGATTGGTTATGACGGTGAAAATTTGATTGAACAGACTTTACCAGATACGCCAGAAATAATTGACATCAAGCCTTTGTTAATAATTCCTATTTTCATGAAAGATGCTTTGATTAAAGCGTTTATCAGTGAAGGTGCAAAATCTAATTTAAGAACTGAAAATGAAAACCTACTAAAAGGTAAACTTGAAGCAACTGAACTTCATTTAAAAGATATGAGGGAGTTTTCTCAAAAACTGCTTAATAATAAATTATTGGTTAAAATAAAATCAAATGACAAAGAAAACAAAATTTAAAATCAGTAAAATATTTGGAATAATATTCCTTATTTTTTGGCAAGTTGAAACATGGTATTTTATAATCCGTGATGGTTGGCATTTAAAAGCAATAACTGAAGCAGAAAAAACATGTGACGGAATTGCTTCAATGTTCTTAATCATATCATGTATATTTTTCTTTTCTATTCTTTATGATATTGTGAAATTATTTGCTCGATGCAATATTACATCAATTAATGTAACCAATAAAATATATGATACGAATAACAATTGAAATCGACAATGAAGGCGTAAATATTACGCGTGAGGATATTGGAAAAAAGAAAGCTGAAAAGGTTTTACTTGAAGTTAAAGAGAATCCTCTTAAAAAATCAATAATCACAAAAAAGACAAAAAAATGTAAAACATGTGGAAAACCATTTAAACCTGATGGGAACCGGCAAAAATATTGCAGTGAAAAATGCGGGATGAAGCGTAAAGTTTATGTGAAGAAACGTGAACATAAACCAAAATCAGAACCTGAACCTGAATCAAAGTCAGAATCAATAACACCTACGCCAACCCGGTTAGTTATTGCAAAAGTAGAACACAATTTCATTCACCGGGGAAATAAATATCCAGTGATTGAAGCGAATAAAGATTCATATCTCATAAGAGATGATTTGGATATGGAAGTATGGTATGATAAAAGTCTTTTTGAATGAGAAAATCAGAATTTAAAAAACTTCAAGATCGAATTAATTATCTTGAAGAAAGAATCAGGATTGATAATGAAAATCAGTGGAGACATTATAGAAATTCTTCCCGGTGATATATTAAGAATAAGATTTATTTTCTTAACTTTACACCAGTTTAACTGATTTAAAAAAGTAGAATCAGTTACACAGTCAAAAAAGCATCCCTTCCCGGTTAGGGTATTGCAGTATTTTTATTAAACTATCACCGACCAGGTTCAGAATTTCGACTGAGAGCCTGGTTTTTTTTGCAATAACTTTTAAAAACTGACTTCGATTTTTGTTATTAATCATACTACTTTAGATTAAAAGCTGTATCTGCCTACAACAGCTTTTTTAATTAAGCAATTATATATATTCCTTTTAAAATAATTTCTATGCAAATTGCGTATTTTAATCTACGAGAAACTCGTAGATCGTCTAAGAGATTTACCTATATAGTCTACGAGTTTCTCTTAGTTTTATCTACGAGTTTTGCGTATAAACAAAAAGCCGGTTTAACCCCGGCTTCTTAATTTATATGTTGTCCTCTCAGTAGTTCATCAATAAACTGGTATATGATTTCTTCGTTGTCGATTGTCATAAATCAAATGAATGAAATTTATCAATATCATATACAAAAAATAACGGTCCATTCGAAGGATAAATTATGCCATTAAAGTAAAATTCAACAGTCAAATACTTATTAAATTTTTCAGCTTTATATTGATAACAAAATAATTCCTGGTGAATTCCATTATCGGAGTATGTTTTAGCCCCCATTGTATTATCAGTTTTTACCCAAAGTTGACCAAAACCAAATCCGTTTATTAAATTAACTCTTTTTTCAATAACCATTGTTGATTTAGAACTGTCCATTCTACTCAAAAAAATAGCCTGAATAGAAATAGTGCTGAACTTTGTCTGATCTTCGCTATATCCTCTTAAATCCTTAGCCGGTATCTCTATTTTATAGATCACCATTATCGAATCAACAGTCTTAATCATTTCCGGTTGCTGTTCATCAGTTTTACCGTAATTTTCAATCAAATCATCTTTTTCGCACCCGGTTATCACCGCTGCAAAAATCACTAAAAAATAAAGTATTGTTTCATGTTTTTATAATTAGAATATTTCAAAATTACCTGCTAAACCTGTTTCAAGATTATTGTTACCCTGGATCCTTGAAAATAAATCCAGTGTTTTTACTTCGAGTTTTTTGATCTCTCTCATCATTTCACGCCATTCAGAAGTCATTTTTGAATCTGAATTGTCGAACCAATCTGATATTTTTAATGTTATTTCCATGATCTTTTTATTGAGTATACGGAAACGTATAAGGAAAGGTTACGATTTTTTAGTTATTAAAAAATGATATAATAGGTTCATTTTATTCCATATAAATCTTTTATATCTTCACGATCCCAAAAGTAGTCAAGTTGTCTTTGTTGCCAATCCATTTTTTCTTTAATAACTTTATCAAAAATTCGATAAACAAATAATTCAAATTCTGGATTTAACCATGCAGCAAATTTATAGGCTAATAATTTATGCATCCAAGTACCTTGAATTTTATTGTTTGAATTTCCTTTTATAACCTTAAGTATTTGAATATCTTTTGACACGCTTTTTTGCGTATCACTTTTTAAATGATTTTCCAAAATAGAAATATATTCTATTGTTTGTTTTTGTCTTAAAAAGTTATTCATTCTTTTTTCAGGAAATGCCTTTAACATATCTGTTGCATTTACCATTTCATTATCATAATCAAATGCAATTAATTTATCTTTGAATTTTTCTATGTTCATAGTTATAAAATTTAAGACCCCGAAAAATGTAATCGCTGATACATCAATCGGGGTCAAAGGTTAACCAATATTTTTATGTATTCAGCGATAAATACTAAACAAAAATAATCATTTTATCTTAATTTCAAACAATCTTATATTTACAAAACCGAAGTTTTTTGCTGAGAACTATCCAACTTCTGTTTCGCCGTAACCTCATCAATCACGACAACTTTTTCACTTTGCGGAGTTTCTATTGATTTCCCTGCATCCCCTATTTGTCTCGAGACTATCCCCTGCCCAATTTCGGGGTTAACAGAGGTAACAACGCGAGGTTGTGCCGGCGTACTTCCTCCGCTTACCGAACCTCCACCGCCAGATCCTTCACCCGGTAATCCTGATTTAACGGCAAGAATCTTTTTAACATTAGCTAAACCGGAAGCGACGGCGGCAGCGGCAGCGGCAATACCTAAAGCGATACCGACAGGTCCGGGAATTGTTGAAGTCATCCCGGTAAATGCTGCCTGGGCACCCCTGAATGTATCAATAGTTGTCCCTGCAACGGCAGCGGCCTTCCCGATTGCTGTTTGTTCACCTGCAAGTGTAGCGATATTCTTTGCAAAGTCACCGGCCAATGCAAGTTTAGCATCTCTTTCTGTTCGTGCAATAGCTATTTTAGCCTTAGCATATTTCTTTTCAATGAGTTCGGTAGATGCGCCTATTCGTTCAGCCGCTTCAATTTCCTGTTGTTCTTTTAAAGTAAGACCTTCCAGTTCAATTTCAAGTTGTGCAAAAATGCTTTCTTCTGCAATCGCCAGGTTATTTTCATAATCAGTTTGTGCAACTTCGATTTTTCTTTGTTTTTCAGCCTCATCAAATTCTGAATTTAATTGAGCAACCTGTAAAAGATAATCATTCTGAAGTTCTAATTTTTGAGCATTCTTTAAGGCTTCGGATTCATTTTCCTTTGCGTCAATTTCATCAATCTTTATTCTAAGTGCCTCTTTTAAAATTTCTTCCTGACGCCTGACTGTTTCGCCGGTTAAATCAATTTTATCCTTATTTGCAAGTTTGAACATTTCAAGTTCAAACATCATTTGTTCGACAGATGATTCAGCAAGTTTACGCTGATCTTCAATCATATCATTTATTGCAGATTGACGTTGTCTTTGAAATCCTCTTTCAGCTTCTGAATTTGCTTTTTGAATATTGAATATTTCAGCTTCAAGTCGCGCCTGTTCTTCTTTCGCTTCTTTTGTTTGTGCAGACATTGCCATTTCCTGACCGTGTATATAGGCTTTTTGCTTTGCAATATCCAGATCATCCTTCATCATTGCTCTCTGAATTTCAATTGCCTGATCAAGTAATTTCAATCTTTCTTCGCCGGTTAGTTTATCTTTTTCGGCAGCCTTTGCCCGAAGTTCTGCAATCTTTGCCTGATCTCTTGCATCATTAACTATCTCAGCGCGAATTCTTTTTTCAAGTTTTTCCCGCATTGCAGCAAGTTTTAAGGCAATATCAATCTCTTTTTTACTTTCATCGATCAAATTTTTAACCCCGTTGGCAATTTTATCAATCATATTTTCAACTCCGGTTGTAAGTTGAATTGTTCCATTTGCCAATTCTTTAAAACCTTCCTTCCAATCCTTTGAAAAAATCTTTTTAAATGATAAAGCGATGACCTTGAAAGCCTCAAGCCTGTTGATTAAATTTTCTTTTATCGCATTTCCTAAGTCCATAATGGCCTGTTTTGGATTTTCAAATGCTTTGAATAAAGTTTCAGCCAGCTTTGTAACTATATCCATAATATTATTAAGCACAACTTTGAATACTGCCATTGCTTTAGCCAGTTGATTCTGTCCCTCTTCTGATCTTTTTAGTGATGCAATTAACCCTGCAATTGCAGCAACAATTAATGTAATAGGCCACAACGCGGCGTTAAGTGATATCCCAAAAACTTTAGCAGCTTTTGAAGCGGTACCAAAACCGGGTACCATTTCAGCAAGTGAAGTAGTTGATTTGCCAATAACATCATTATAATTCCCTACATTTCTCCTTGCGTCCCCGGTAGCTATCTCTTCTTTTTTGAGTGCATTTGTAAGTTCGAGTTTTCTGGCAGTTAGTTTCTTTCCCTGGTCGGTATTCAATCTTTCTGATTCAGATAATGCAGACCATTGTTTTGATACAATTGACAGTTCAGCTTTCATTGCATCCAGTGATCCGATATTTGACTGGTTAGCTGTCACAACCTTTGCAATAAGATTTTCCTGTACCCGGAGTTCTGCCTGGTTAGCCTTCAAGTTAGCAGATGCAAGGATATATTCTTTTGATGTTTCGCCCTGTGTTTTTTTCAGGTTATCAGTCTCAGCGCGCAATTGTGCGACACGTTCTTTCAAAGCCTGGGTATCTTGTATCGCTTTTTCAACATCAATATCAACGCTCGTTAAAACAACTTTATCTGCCATGTATCAAAATATTAATAAAAATAATCACCGTCACCGTCAGTAAATGGGTCGTTTATGCCGTCAACCCAAAAATCAAGAAAGTCAGTTGCTTCCGGAACCTGGTCAGAAATTTTGAACAGTTCCAATTTTGTCGGGGCTTTTGACTTCTCAGGATTAAACCCTGATATCTTATTCAGGAAAAAACATCCGTTCAATTCCCGGAAGTAATATTTACGCCAGAATTCAATATTTAAAATGTCATTCATCGTTAACCAACATTCAACTTCCCAATATTTAGGATGTTGCATTGCTTCGGTTAAAATAACGTATTCGGAATTTAAATTATATAAAGCCGGTTTGTAAAGTTTCAATTCAGCAGTTTCAGTAACCGATACAGAAAAAACATCCTCATAAAAAAAATTAACAATAACATCATTTGTTGTCAATCCGTCATTGATAAAAAATTGAAATGTCTTAAACGATTCATCCGAACTTAAATCAGGGACTATATCGCTAATAAATTCAGTCGCATTTCCTAATTTAATAAACGCAGGTACATAAGCGTCAATTGAAAATAAATCAGATTTTTTATCAAGTCCCTCATTCAGACTTGTAATTATTCTTGCGTATCGTTCCTCATCGCATCCCTCAAAGCGTTCCTTAAATTTTATATAACTGTTTTGTGAAAATCCATCAACTGAAGGCTTAAATGTCCTATCCTTATCCGATAATTTATCAGACCAGTTTTTTATCGGAGCACTTTCTTTCATATCATCCCATCTGCGAAGTGCAATCACATCAATTCCATTAACCTGGAATTCATCTTTTATAATATTGAAATGCTGAAAAAAAGCATTGACATAATCGTAAAGTGTTTTATCATCTTTATCCTTTATATCATTCAGAGGTTTGAAATTATCAGTATCAAGAATTGTAGCATAATCAGCCGTTGTAAACCAATAATCTCCGATTGTAGGTAATGAAACTGTTTTTGGAAAAAGCATAATATTCCTGAATGGTGTATACATTTGAAGCGCAATAGGATCATCCCAAATGTTACCGATAAATCCACCGCCTTCCGTATAAAACTTGACTGAATATTTATATTCAATGAATTCAAATATTGTTTTTGCAAATATTGACCAATGACCGCCAAGCGAATGATCAAGAAACTTCCAATAATCTAAATAAATTATCGGTGAACTATCTGCAACTTCCAGAAATGTAACACCGCTATCAAGGGTATAATTAAACAGGTTGCCAAAATATAATGTCAATATTAATCCTTCTGTATTAACAGAATATTCATTACATAAATCTGACAAATTACCAACAAAAGGAATATCTTCAGAAGGCAATCCCTTTTCAGTCTGCATCCATGCGATTATTTCTTCAACAAATTCATTTGTTTTTAATGTTTTCATCTCATCCCACAGATCCGGTTTCTGAAAACAAAACAGGTTTATCCGATTATCTGATACCTGTTCTAATCTTACTTTAGCATTCTTAATTATCTGTTCGTTATTCACCCAATAGTCCAGCGTTTTTGATTCGTACATTGTATTTTCAGACACCTGGGCGTTACCTGGGAAACCTAATTCAGCAAGATTGTGAGCAGTGGCCGGAATAGTAAATGAATTCGATACGGTAATTTTCCGCTTGCCAGGTTCTTTTATATCATAAGCCTGTAAGGTAATACCGATTGAGGTATTATCATCAATGTCAATATCATTTCCGTTTATGCGTAATAACCTCATAGCATATTTATTGAGTAGTTTTCAGGCAAAGTAATTTCAATTTCAACCTTGCTGTACCCGCCTTTCCGGGACCGGACCATATTATCTCGACTGTCTATCGTTACCTCGATCCAGTCTTTATTCTCATCCGTTGTAGATCCAATGTACAATAGTACACGCGGAGATGTGTATATATCGGATAATATCAATAATTCGCTGGCCGATACCTCATCAGCAATCAATGTCATTTTGCGTTCATTTTTATAGCCGATATTTTTTGTTGAGGATTGAGAATCGAGTATCGATGTAATAAGTTTATTTAATTTACCTATCAGTTTAGGATTGTCTTTTGTTTCGTAAAACCTGTTGAAAACAAAGAACCTATATTGCCCGGTCCTGTCAAGATATTTTATATACTGATTATTCGTACAGAAAGGTTTTACTGTTACTGTTTTCAACTCTCCATTAACAACATTGTTAACAAGTATTCTGAACAATGCATCGGCGGTAAGGTCGTTCAATTTCAATCGGTATAATCCTAAATCTGCATCTGCTAAAGGAAATTCCCGGACAGGTATTAATACCGATGCCCCACTCCCGATAAAAGTTACCAGGTCAATGTCGACAATGGGAGTTTCCACACCGGCAAGCTGAGATAAGCCGATCATGAAATATCTTGTCGTATCAGCGGATATAAGATCAGTCCAGGCAAAATCCTCAGTAACCCATAAACCTGCCGTATTTTGCAGATTATAAGTTGTCCACCCGTAATGCAGAATATCATCCGATCTGTGTTCACCGATTGCGAACAGGCCTGTATAAGCTGCGCTTGTTTTGTATCTTACCCGTATAATCCTGTTAAAAGATTGTCCTATTGAGCCGCCTAAATTTAAATTGTAACCAGGGTATTCGATGAGTAATGTTCGGGGACTTGCTTCATTGATAATAAATCTTGCGACACCGGGGCTTATTTCATACACTCTGAAATTGGTAGTTCGCGGATTCGTGGAAGTTCCTGCAATAATGCAATCAGAGGGATATGTTTCCGGGGCAACTCCTGTCCATGCGTTAAAATCAAGTGCAAATTTTACCCCGATTTGGTATTCAACTTGCTGTATTACAATGTCTGCCCCATCAGTCGGGTTGAAGAAATAAATATAAACAGGTTTTTCATATCCACAAATAAAAGTATCAACTTCATTTAGGAACATTTCAGTTAATGCCGGCGTCTGTCCGAATTGCCTCGATGCTGCAAAAGCGATTATGTCAACAGTAGTTTCCTGAGCTTCCAAGCTATCATAAAACCTCAACTCAAATGCTAAAGGAATATTCGTTACCTGGGAGACCGATTCTGCCGTTTGAACAAAGTCATCAAAGTCAGGCATATATCCCCGGAGAATTTCATCGGCAACAAACATAAATTGCCTGATATTAACAGCTAAATCGCGGTAATAGATACATTGAAATATTGCATCATCGGCAACAAGCACGCTTGAAGAATCGTTTACATCGCATTTCAAAATAGGCGCCGACCCTGTGTAGGTAACATCTATCAAAAAAACTAACGGGGAATGAATAGCAAGCAAGTTACAATCTCCGACTATGTTCGTTTGTGAAACTGTAATATTTGTTACAGGCATTTTATTTTTCTTTTAGAGTTTTCAAAACATCCGACCTGACTTCTGTAATCATTACAAGCGATATTCCTTCGAGCAATTTCTGAATTCTTTCTTCTGTTATAACATCAGACACCAGGCCTCCTGCATTGAACCGGTTAGGAACTGTAATTCCTTTTCTTGCTATCTTCCAGGCAACAGCGAAAGGATTAGCCTGAATGCCTTTCCTTTGTACCCATTCTTTTAAAAATGTTGATCCGGCCCAACCAACCCACGCCCGGATAGATTCGGGATTTTTGTTTGTATTTGGCTTTCTTCCGGATTCAAGCACGCCAGTATAGGCGCTGCCTAATATCTCTGCCGTGTAACCTGTTGGCCTTTCTTCAATATTTGTTTCAAGATCACGCTCCCACTGCCCGGATGCCCGTAGACCTAATTTATTATAGTTAGCCGCAAGGTCTGTCTTTGCTTCTGTTAGCCAGTTATCTATATGGTCACGAAGTGTCATTGCAGAAACGTTACCGGGGTTACCACAAAATCTATATTAGTATCAAACTTATTCAATTCCATTCTGAAACGAACATCCTGAACGGTCATATTGTTTTCACATCCTATTGAAATAATTGCTGTTGATAAAAGTGTCATTAGTGCTTCAAGGCGTAATTCATATTTTTGCCAAAATGTTTCATCAAGGTTTGAACGGGTCAGGTCGTCATCTTCAACCTTTCGGCCAAGTGCTATTATGCCAGTGTATCGGATTTCACTGATTGAATTCCCTTCACCAAATATAGGTATTGCATCAAAATCAGCCGTTAACACAAGGTCACCTGGATTGTATGTATTTTGAGATGCTTCGTAGTTTTGATTAAAATTGTTTCCGCTTAGGAAATGCCATCCTTGAGTTGTGGCGTAATCTTTAATAACTGATAAAATGGTGAAGTTATCCATTTGAAAATTAGTTTGACAAATATAAAAAATATTGTGACGGGAAAATAAAAAACCCCTATAAAAAATTATAGGGGTAGAATTAAATTAAATCGAATCGAACGAATGTTTCACATAACTTGAATAATCTCCGTTGCGTTCGCCGGATTCGGACCGGGCCTATGGCGTATGAGACCATTGTGCTACCAATTACACTACCACGCAAGATGTAAATATACTAAAAATTTCGCTTACTCATAATTTTTATAAGTTCTTTTTCGTAATCACTCAACATTTTTTGTGCCACAAGTTCGGTAAATGCCTCGTCATATCTCATGGACCTTACCTCATCATTCTTTGTAATATCCCCTTTGGTAAGTGATCTAATTTGCATATAGATTCCCAGGATTCCAAGCTTATCGATACCGGCCTGTATTTCTTCATCCGTTGCTTCGTACTTCAAAACAATAGATTCTATTTCTGTAATGCGTTCGATTTCGGACAGTATATATTTCCATGTTTGGACAAAAGTTGTCAAATCCAAATCAATACACTTTTTGTTGATAAGTTTTTCAACATATTCGATTAACTTAATCCACCCTGTTTCCCCGGATGAAATATCAAACTGTAAATCTTTGATCAACCCGAATGATTTAGCCGTCATGTCACCAATATGGAAGTGATCAACAGCCTCATTCATAACAATAGAATACTTGAAAAAGAATTCATATTGGTGAATTAACTCCGGGTCATGAAGCTCAAGAAATTCTTTTACTGTGATGTTTGGGAGTACCATTAATTGTAAAGTAAATCTAAAATAACATCGGCATGACATTTAGAAGAAATCGAACACCAACAGGCTAAATTTTTACCTCTGAGTTCTTCAATATTATTTTCTTTAAATTTATCAGACCAATATTGTAAATCAGCAATTTGAAATTGCGTTCCTTTCAAAATATGCCAGTAAAGATGTAATACATCATCAATATTCCCTAAGTTGTAATAAACCCACGGGTCTAATATTTTCCTTCTATAACCGGCATCTATGTAAATCATGCCATTATCTAATTTTATAGGATTTCCCCATTTTGTAGGTCTACCAACATAAACAACAGGAAGTCCATTCGGACTTGCTTTTTGTAAATTAAATCCTTTTTTTCTTAATCTTTGAATTCTTATTGGTTTCATATTTTTATTTATAATACTCGATTTCCTTTCGGAGCCTCCGGCTGCAATTCAAACCATTCCCTCATGGATAAAACATCAGACCAATCAGGGGACCTGCCTATCAGTTCTTTTACTTTAGCCTTCGGGATAATTCCCTGCCTTCCATCGCTGTCAATATCTTTCTTCTTGATCTGTTCGCATTCTTCAATGATATAATCCTTATCCTGTTCCGATAACTCATCCCTGATCCATACACCTGAATCATTTACCCTTTTCGCAAATTTAAAATAACATTGACTTTTCAGGTTATCGTAATTTTCATTGTTCAGTGCCCTTGAATTGTTGATAAATCCCTTGCAATGAAGTATATCTTTTACCCCGCCGCCGACGCCATCCTCATCAACTAATACTTGAGACATTGGGATAGAATAAGTATTTGCAAGTATTTTTATTTCAGAAGCCGCCTGAGTAACAAGATTTTTTTCAAGTGAAACCGTTTCTATTAACTGGAACCCGTCCCATGTAACAATCCTTGTAAAATCTTTTCCCTGCCTGGCGATATCGGCGGTAATACATTTACGACCGTTAGGAACAAATGAATTCGTAAACATATCCAGGATAGAATCATACTCGATCAACTTCGCCGGATCGTCATCATATTCCCAATTCCCGTACATCAATCGTTCTTTTGTTGATTTATCGGTGATCTGCGATAATTGCCTTTCGTAATCTTTGCCGGTATATTGATTATCCATGTATAGAGATTGAATAAATGCAATATTCGAAGGTAGTGTCCCGGCTTTAAAAGGCTTGTAAAAATATTTATAGGTCCAATTCTTTTTTGGATTCCCGGTTATTGAAATGGTACCCCTGACTTTAAGTTCCTTATTCATGTGTCTTCCGATACGGCTTTTCAATACATCAAAGGCCATATAGTTTACCTCTCCGGCCTCATCAATTGCACCGTCTGTAAATTCAAGTGAACCGAATCTTTCATAAAGAGGGTCTGAAGGATAATATTTGAGTTCGATTAAATCAATACGGGAACTATTCCTGAATTCAATGTAATTCTTTTGGCCGTTAAACTTGTAGTGAACCCCGTTGATTAATTTATGATGCTGGCAAACTTTGAAAAATGTTAAGAGGGTAGATTCGGAAAGTCTTTTCAATTCTTCTCTTCCTAAAAAAGTTTTATAACCAGGATAACGAACGCAATTTATCATTTTACTTTCACATATCCACCACGTTTTCCCGCCTCCTGCGCCTCCGCCGAAGTACACTACATCTATCAAATCATTATTTAATGCTTCGTAAGCCTTATGTTGCTTCGGTTCCGGCCTTAGAATTATCTTCATCTAATTTGGGATCATTTGGTAACACGTAAACTATTCCTTCAATTTTTTCGCCATCGGTAGTTAAATCCTTTTTGTCGACAAGTCCTAAATCACGAGCTATTATATTGGAATTCAGAAGTTCAGCGGCGGCTCCTGTGAATTTTTGGTTTCGGATGCATTCTTCGATACGCCTTGTGATATTCATAAAATCAGGATTTTTCCGATATTCATAAAATGTAACTGTATCTAAATCAGCGAATAAGCAAAACCCTATAATAGTCATTGCATGCATTTTATAAATTGGCTCATGAGTAGCCTTACCTTGATAAAAGTTAACTGAATCCTCGACAAGTGGGTTTTCTTTTATCCATTCAAAATATAAAATAGCTTCTTCCCACAATTTTTCAGGTGTAAATTTAAAATCTCTTCCGTGTTTATTACGGAATTCCCAGAGGTTATTTCCTTTTTGAAAAGTCATGATTCAAAATTACGAATAATATTTGAAATAAAAAAAACCCGGCCAAATAAACCGAGCTTTATTTTTTATAAGATACATTTAACACTCAATTATCGCAATCTCCTTACAAATTTCCCTGATCTGATCTTTCTGTTCGTCAATGATCTCATCCCTTGTTTTCCGAATGATTTCAGCGGCATCTGGAGAAATCAATGTTATACTCAGATCATTTGCATTGATGTAAACCTCAATCCCGATTTTTGTTTTTTTAGAACCTTTGAAAATCGGAATTTCAAGATTGAATTTATCCGGGATGTTTATTTCATGAATAATCTGCTCAACATGGTCAAGCATATTGCCTTTCTTATCATCCTTTTGCTCTTTCGATTTTTCAACCTTTGCCTTAAAATGCAAAAGTTTTGCGGACAATTCATTTGCTGAATCGAGAGTTTCAAAATAAACCCGGTTCATTTTCACAAATTCACCAAGTTCCCTGCTTATCCACGAGCTACCTGTATTGATTTTAAATTTCATGAATTCTTCAGTGAATTCCAATCTTCCTGTTACCGAACTTCTCAGGTTTGAATTTTCGTTTATGACCAGCATAATTCCTCTTTTTTCCCGGTCGATGAGAATTGTACAAGTCGGAATATTCAAAGTGGGTAATTTGGATTTCAAGAAATCTACCGGTCCGGTAATTATTCCGTTGTAATCGAATCCTTTCAATTCAATCGGATTTGAAGCGTCACCATTCCTGATAATTACTTCCTGCGTTCCTTCTGCAAGATTGATGTTCAATTTTTGTTCTTCCATTGTTTTAAAAAGTTAAATTGTTATTATTCTGTTCCGTTTCTTTGATTCATGAAAATAGTTGTCTGGCGCTCTTCGATTGTACGCGGGCGCCTTTCAATTTCAACTCTTTCATTATCATAAATAACAGCATATTCACCGTCGTACATGACGTAACATTCTTCTTTTACAAGGCGCGCTTTATCCCGGATGAATGTCAGTTTTTCCTTTACCTGGATTTTCAAAGGTTTAAGTTTCGCTTTGTATTCCTGCTTTATCGAATCGAATTCCTCTTCGATCGCATTTGATTCAATCATCACTGTCGACAAATCGGTTTTGAATTCCGCGATCTGTTCAGGCGTGAATCTTTTTAGGTACTGGTGACTGATCACCTTGTCACATGATTCTCTTAAGTTTGACATAATTTTGAATTTATTTATTTAGTAAAATGATTTGATAATATTGTTCTTATTTTTTCTTTTTTGTAATCGAATTTTATTTCACCTTTCTGTGCTATTTCTTTCAGCGGAACGTCCCACCATTCATTTTTTCCTTTTTCATGCATATCAATCCTGAAAAGAATTGCCTGGCCCAAAGGTAACCTTGTACAATCAACGGCATTTTTTATTATTTCGTTTTCGCGTTTTTCGATTTCAAAGCGGTTGTGCTCTATTTTTTTTCTCTGGTAATCAGCAAAGCATGCCATTATATTAACAACTGATACCTTTTTCATTTCGTAATTAGCCAGCGTTATTTCTTTGAAAACATGATTCACTTCTCCGAATATCAAATTTCGATGTTTTTCAAGTAATAATTTCGTTACCTGCCGATATGAGTTTTCAAATGTTTCCTTATCCATAACCTGGTCGAAATCCTCTAATAAAGATTTCATCAACCTGTATATGTTTTCTTCAAATAACTGGTAAGGATTTATATCCTTGATTCTTTCGGTTATATCTATTGATTTCATGCGCTTGGATTATAAGTTAAATCTTGTATTTTTTTAAATTTACTCTTTTCAACTGATTTATATTCTGTTTCCCATCCGTTGTTATGTAGATATGTTTTGAGATGAGGCCATTCAGGGATAAATCCAGTAATTCTTGATCTTTCATTTATTTGCCTTTCGAGTTCTTTTAATAAAATTAAGCAAATTTCTTTATAGTTTTTATGCTTTTTGACTAAATCATTGAATTCGGAATCTAATCCTCTTTTTGTTCCGGGATATTTTAAACGAAAAATTTCGAATAATTCTTTTTCCTTTATTAAAGATTTTGGTTTATCATTTAAAAAAATCAGAATATCTTCTATGTTATCTGTTATTAGTTTTAAGTTATTAGTTAATAGTTTATATATATGCTCACTCAGTGGCTCACATAGCGGTATCACTACTTGCTCATATAGCGGCTCACTCAGTGGCTCACATAGCGGTACTGGTACTTGCTCAGTTACTTGCTCATTTTTAAACAGGCATAATTTAACTTTTGGAGCTTTATAGTTATTAATTCCTTTTTGATAATCTATTAATCCCCAATTTTTTAATTCTTCTAAAACTTTATAATAAGTATTTCGACTACCAATACAACTGCCAGCCATACCAAGATCATAAGGACATTTGAACCATTCAACCCAATTGGCTCTGTTATTCTGGTTTATTAAAAAAAGATATAAACTAACATGAGTTGCATTAACATCTTTATCCTGATTATTAAAAACCCATGAATAAAAAGATTTTATTTGTTCAAATCCATTAATCCTATATGATTGACTGCTCATATTAAAATAAAAAACCGGCCCCAATAAAAAAGCCCAAAGGCCGAGGGTGACTAAACCCGCTTTGAGCAATTTTACCGGAGACCGGTATATTATTAAAAACGTATGTCTTATTAATTTTAGTCATATTTTGGCTTTAAAGAACAAACATACAAACTTTCCTTAACATTTTACAAAATAATTCTTAACAATAATTGTTAATTTAGTTGTTAATATCTTGTTTGTGGCGAATGCCATTCGTCCCTACACTTACTATCTTATGACTTTGAAATACTGTAAATCCCGTTCGTTGTCAAAAATTATACCCGAATTTTTCTTTTCGCAAAGGTTCCAGAATTCATTGAAATAATCTATCGGTATCATCGTAATGTGATGCCATTCAGGGTAATTTCCGAATACTTTTTTCAATAATAGGGCTTTATCGTAATTACTGGTATTGCTTTTATTAATGTCTGCAATGCTTTTTTCAATGGTTTCCTTTAAATACCTGGTCATTGATTCATCATTGCTTTTGATTGGTTCAGGCTTTGCTTCTGGTAATAGTATAGGTTTATGAATATCAACCTCAGATTTAGCAAGGTCAACCAACCTGGTTAATTTTTCAATTAATCTTTCCTGTTTCATCCCTCCCCATTCGCGGGCAAGATTTTTCAAATAGGTTTTTGAGTTCATTTTATTTGGTTTAAAAATGATTCTTTCCAATAGATTTTTTCCGGCTTTACGTAACTTTCAACAGCAGTTTTCATGTATAACAGTGATTGCCTGTCGTATTTCTGGCCGGAAAGTAATCCTATTTTAAAGTGATCACAGAAATCCTTTACTGCATAAATAAATTTAGTTGACCTGAACGGATCAATTATCGGTTCAAATGAAGTCCATACATAATACCTTGAATAGTATAATTGTTGCATCCAGTAAATTCTATCCATTGTTGGTGAGCAACCGGGTTCCTGATCGTCAAACCCGGTAATCGAAAATCCAATTTTCAACTTGTCTCCCAGATCATAATAAAATTCATTCCTAATGAACTCTTCAATCCACCAGGTTTGTTTTGTCAATATTTTAACTGAAATCTGATTAATTAAACATTCATTTATACATTTCCAGTTTAAATCAAAAGTTTCTTTTAGGCATGGATCTGAAACAAAATTGAAAAATAATTCTTCTTGCCTGAGCAATGGCAAGTAATCGTTTAATTCCTTTTTGAATATCTTGAATGCATTCGCTTCCGAACTTAAGGATTTTTTAATTGTCGGAGTTTCGCCCCCAAGAACTTTTGAAAACCTCCCTTTTTTATTATAGCAATAAGTGCACCCAGGACATCCATTATAAAAATTTGCGGCCCAGGGTGAATATTCTTTTGCTTTTCCTGATGGTTGATAAATTATTAATCCCATATCATTTTTGTTTTTAAGTTAAGAAAGCACAGGCCCTGTATTAACTGTAATGTTTATTTTTCCTGTGCTCTCGTTTTTTGTTCTCTATAAAAAATTGAGTTGAGTATTATTGAAGCTAACCGTAGTCTGTTTGCCATACGAACGGAATTAACTCCCTGCCATTTATTGAAGCTGCATAAATGGGAATTACCGGGTCCCCGTTCATTAGATCGGTAACAATACAATCAATTTCTTCCAGAGTATTATTTATCAATAAACTTAAACTATTGATTTCTTCCGGAATGATAAAAGGAATTTCTTCAATCTGATTGATTAAATCTTGTACCTGTGATTCAATATTGCAGATGATTATAATCATTAATTTTTACCGATATAAGTGGTCAAATTCGACCACGTTAAAATTTGGATTATAAATGCCCTCCCAAGTTTTATCCCTTCCGAGCAGTAAAAATCATTTTTACTCATAAAATTAACTTTAGCGGAATTGCCTGAATTTCTTCTGAAGGAGCTTTCTGTTCTTGCAATTCCTTTTGAAATTCATCAACTCTCTTTTCATTTTTGTCTATTGCTATCCGTGTAATATAGCAATGAACTTTTATCCCGCTTTCGGTTTTTCCTTCCCAAACTCTGGCCGGTACGCCATTTAATTCGACAATTTTTGTTGTGTTTTCGATTGTTATTTTCATTTCAGTAATTATTAATTTTTAACCATTCAACCCTCTCAATCGGGTTAAGTTTTGATAATATTTTCATGTTATATTCCGGGATGAATAAGTCCGAAAGTTTCTTTACCTCCGCGTTATTTTTCTGACTTAGTAAAGATTTAATTTTTGTCACGTCCTGATTAATTGTGTTCATTTTTCTTGGTTATTCAATTCATATTCCTTCAATTTCTTTTTCCAGTCCTTATCCGGTTCCGGGATCTCAGCCCCGAAATATTCGCATCCGAAATTCTGTAAGTTTTCATAGTATTCCATGCATTCAACCGTTGTCATTTTCCGTGTTGTGGGTTCAAATTGTAATACGATTATTTCACCGGAAAGTTTGTTTATAAGCTGGTTTTTTGGGTCATTGTCCCACTCTTTTTTTATTCGTTCAAGGTATTCTTCAGGTAATAAATTTTCTTTGCAGAAATTATGAACCCATGCCTCAGTAACATTATGTCCGAATGCATCAATAAAACAATTTATTAATATTTTATAGGGAATGGCCCAAAGAGAATTATTCTGTTTGAGTGATCTTTTCCTGTATACTTTTTCAAGGGTAATAAAATACCTGCCTTTAGGAACGTTACCGATTGCTTCTTTGAATTCTTTCTCCTTTAAAAGTGAAAGTTTTCCTTTGTCGATATCGGCCAGGCCGAAGATTTTAATCATTTAAACAGGCTTAAACGTTACATCATAATCCGGATATCTATCCCTATACTTTTTTAAAGCTTTCTCTTCAGATTTATCAGTCTGAATTTTCGCCCTGATTTCTTTCACTGTAATTATTCCGATTATTTTTTTCGGTTTAATTTCCTTCTTTTCTTTTTTCTCGAAATGGCCTTTCATTAAAAATGGGTGTTAAAATCTATTATTAAATTCTTCTCTGCAATATATACCTGCTTACCGGTTAAGTCCTCAACCTCTTTTTTAAAACGAATTGCGTTACTATTTCCACCACTCAGGTGGATAAGAACAATATTATTTACTCTGCTCAAATCATTTGCTTTGAGTAAATTCTTACAGGTTTCAATCGACATATGAGAATTTATTACCCGATTCCTTACGATTTCCGGGATCCTTCCTTCAAATATATTTTCTTCAAGCATATCATTGTCGTAATTTGCCTCAATAATGATATTGTTCAGGTTTTTAAAACGATAGGGACAATAATGAGTATCAGTTAAAAATAGTGTGTTCCCGCATTCAAAATTATAAATGATGAACCCGCTGCAAGGAACATCATGTTTCAATTCAAATGGATATATATTAAAGCCAAACAATTGAAATTTTATATCATTTATGAATGGATATATTCTTCTATGTATGCCATTATTTTCGAGAGATGGAAATGTTTTTCCTTGAATATAAACATCAATTCCGGCGTTTGCATATTCATAAATATATTTGGAATGATCCCCGTGAAGGTGTGAAACAATTGCCCCTGAAATTACTGAAGTATTGAAATCCAATGCTTTTTTTACCTCAATAAATTTAACTCCGCACTCAATAATGAGCGCGGAGTTTTTTGCTTCCAGAATGTAACAATTACCTGAACTGCTACTTCCAAGAACTTTTAACTTCATAATTAAAATTGACGGGTTACTGTTTCATCTTGCCCGGCATCCTGTAAATACCCTTCTTTCTTTTCAGGTTGATTAATTACCTCAGCATTTTGGACTCCATCATCTTCCAGTTCAAGCATTTTCACATTTGCTTTTTCTGAAATTTCTTTTCTTGATGCTTCACTCGCTGGGTCCATTGCCGGAGTTTCGTTGTAAATTCCCTCATCATCTGTTCTTCTGATGTACGGCTGACACGCCCTTGTAGCGACTGTCTTTTCAGCCATCTTATCGGGAAAATTCTGATGTGCCTTTGAATTTCCTTTCATTTGCCCCATGTCCCAGGCTTTACGGATTTGTAAAATATTCATCATCGTCAATTGGGTCGAGCCATCATTAAAAACAACAATAGCATAAGCGCCTAAAATCTTATTTAGGTTAATGTTTTCAAATGGTTGATTATGACTTACAAATTCCCTGCGCCCATCCGGATTGATTTTAAATTTGAATTCATCCCCGTCATATATAACATTTGTATTAACTTCCTTCACATCCCCGAATCTTTTTGCCAGAGCTATTGTTCCGTCATATTCAATCTGACAGGTTAACTGACTCCCATAAACAATGAAAGCACATTGCCTCTTCATTGGTGAAAGCCCCATCGTTATCATTTTTAACAGAGAATTGGCAATACTCGATTTCGTACAAACTTCAAGTACTGGTTTTTTATCTTTATCCTCTGTTTCAGATAAAATTAAAAATGCCGATTTAAGCGCATTTTGTACGTTGTAATCCTTCGGAATTGATAACTCACCCAATTCCTCAAACTGTTTGATTTTTGTCAGGACGGCATCAGTTATACCCTTCTCGTCCATTTTTTGAGCAATCTCAGAATTTTTCTGTTTTGGTTGCTGTACCTTTTTTTCGTCTTTTTTTTCTGTTGACATATCGATTTGATTAATTATTAAATATAATGATAATAAGTTATTTATCAAATTTTTTCAGTGATTTGTCCTCTGAAACAATCAATTTAATGATCTGGGTTTTTGTTTCAATAAAATGATTAATCGATTCTGCATGATCAATCCAAACCGGGGCAAATACGTCAAAATGTTCTGATATCGTATTGATGCAATCTATTCCTGCATTGATCTGAGAAGCTGTATTCAGGTTTGAAAAAGGAACACCATCAACCATACATTCACAGCATTCAACCTCAGCGCCATTAATTTGAATGTCGAATAATTTCCATTTCACATATTTAAATAGACCACTGATTTTTCTTTCCGTGAAATCGATCCTGGCCCGATTGAATTTATCAATAATAAATTCTCTTTTTTCAAGATTTGCAATTTGCTGAGATAAATTTTTTCCCTCTTCATTAATTTCCTGAATCCTCTTTTCCCCTTTCTCAATATTTTCATTCGTATTGAGTTTCTTTTTAAAGTTGTCGAGTTCAGAATTTATCACAGTTTTTCTATCTGTGAGAGTTTTATTATCGACCTCCGGTATTTCCGTTATCTGTCCCTGTATTTCAGTAATCCTTCTCTTTATTGATTTTTCTTGGTCGGATTCTTCAATATTCGATTCTTTTACAGGTACGATCGTGGTTAATTCTTTTTTCAAATCCTCAATTATAATTTCAATCGGGTGAATTGAATTCGTAAGATTTTCAATTTCCTTATTCATTTCAAGGATTTTTTCTGATAATGCCTTCCCTGTTTTATTTATTTCCGATAATTTTTCTGATTTATCCCGGTTGAAATTTGCAATTAAATCGGATTTTATTTCTTCAATATTATCAAGCGGCCTTTTACAAGTCGGGCAGTCAAATTGATTTTCTTTGAATTCAATATTTTTTGCATTTATTTCATTCCAGTCTTTTTTGAATTTTTCAAGTTTTATAGAATCTTTATCAACCGTGTCTCTGTTGGCTTCTATCCCGGACTTTATTTTTTCAATTTCTTTTGTATTGAATTCAATTTTGTTATTGATTGATGAAATTGAATTATGATATTCTCGATTCAATTTATCATGAGAATCTCGTTTATCATTCAGAATTTTATTTAACTCACCGTTTAATCGGTTAATTTCTTCATACCTTTTCCGATTTTCAGATACCTCATTTGAATATGCCTTTGACTTATCCTGAATGCCCTCATCAATAACATGTAATTCTTCGCTGAGAATATTTATCATATTGTTGAGTTCATCAACATTAACAGATTCAGGAATCGACCTGGTGACTTCATCGATCCTTGTCGGGATCTGTTCAAGATCATCTTTGAGTTTTTTCTTTCTCATCGATATTTCCTTCTTAAAGTCAATAAGCGATTTGCCTGATATTTCTTTTAGTAGGTTTTCAAATTCCTGATTTCCTTCGGCGAGTTCTGAGTTCGATATGTCACCGGCAATTTTGAAAAGTAAATTTCTCCTACTCTGCCAGGTAATTAATTGATTGAAGTAACTCGTTGAAGTAATGATTTTGAAAAGTTCCTCATTAACGAGCTGGCCGATCCATGTTTTGAATTCAGATTGAAGTTTTGGGACATCATTGATATAATAAAAAGTTTCGTGCCCAACCATTTCTGGTTCCGGTTCACCGCGTTTTTTTACCCATTTTTCACGCAGTAATCTTTTTAATTTAATCTCAATTCCATCGACTTCAATTAAGGCTTCAACTGAATGATCAATTTTCTGTTTTACCTTTCCACCTTCCAGTGTTTTGATTTCAAACGTTTCCCTACCTAAAGAATCTTTTCCAAAAAGGCACCAGGTAAAGGCATCAAATAATGTTGTTTTCCCTGTAGCATTGTCTCCTAAAATGTTTGTTTCATTTCCGAATGCTAAAGAATAAGATATAATTCCCTTGAAGTTCAAAAGAATCATAGATTTGATTGTAATTCTCATAATTAATTCCCTTTCTTTTAGTAACTTATAAATATAGTAATTTTATTTTAATGTTTAAAAATATTTTGACGAAATCATGCATTTAAAGGAGACAATAACCCTGCTATGTTCCTGTTTGATACAAATGTATATCGTTCAGTAGTTTTTGAAGATTTGTGGCCCAGGTAGGTTTGAATATACCTTATATCTACACCCGACTCGAGAAAATGGGTTGCCAGAGAATGACGAAGTAAGTGAGGGTTACACTTCTTGCTTAACCTCGCATGTTGACTATATAAGGCCAGAAACTGGCGAATACTGGAATCGGAATATTGATCGGATCCTTGTCCGGAAAATATATATTCTTTTGTTCTGTACTGTCGCCAGTAAATTTCTAAAATTTCAATTACTTCAGGAAATAGTTTTACATACCTGTCTTTATTTCCTTTGGCCATTCGAATTAACATTAGTTTACGATCGCGTTTAAGATCTGACCATTTGAGATTTAGTAATTCAGATATGCGCAGGCCACCGTAATAAATTGTTTTAACGATAGCCAGGTGCTTTACATTTTTGATTACAGAAAAAAGCCTTAGAATTTCTTCTTTTGATAACGGTTCAATAAGTTTTATATGCCGTTTTGGGTTATCAATACCATCGAGTTTTTTAGGCTGATTAATAACCAATACATAAAACTTTTTAAGTGATGATATCACCTGTACTATATGCTCGGGAGAATTATGTTTAAATTGCTGCAGTAAATAATTTTTGATTTCATCTTTACTTATTCTCTCAGGGTATTGGTTAAAATTATTAAGATATTTATTGACACAACTTTTATAACATTCAATACTCCTTTGAGAGTAATTTTTAATTATCAATTCTCTTTCAAACTGATTTATGTACTTTGTAAAAATCATGGGTTATTTAATTAATTAATAAGTAATTATAACAATTAAATTTATACTATAGTTAGCGGTAATAAACCCCATGTTCTTGCACAGCAGCAGCATAACCTTTATTAAACCCTTCTTGTGCTCCATAATCGTAAGCCTCGTGTTGCCTTTCTTGCTCTTTATCCCTCACGCAATCTGCACAATAATATTCTTTTCCCACCCAATTACGGGCAAGTATTTCTATGTCCGTAAATGGTATTTTAAAGATTATAGTTTCTATTGGACAGTCATATTGTACCATTTCCCCCTCACAATCAGGGCATAATTTACTACCGCTAACAACAGGTATAACCAATAAAGGCTTCATGCGTATTTTAGCGACAATTCTTTTAATTAAGTTTTTCATATTATGATAGTTAAGTTTTTCAAATTCTTTACTGGTCATACCCAAACCGTTGGGCGCAATTAAGAAAGCGCACGCACACCTTTTACTCCAAACTTAGCTTCTTGTTGTATATTCTCATAAGCCATTTCGATAGCTTCCTCAAATGATACTCCCCAATCTTTTTCTGAATCCCTGCGCATTCTATCGGGTGTTTGATACTTTGTAATTCTAATCAATGCCTCCCGCATACGATTGTAGTTTTGTTTTTCTTTTGCTGTCATAATATTAACTGCGCCCAACAATGTATATAAGGCATTGCCAAGCGGCTTTTTAAAAGGTTTGTACTAAATATTTAAGTTCATAATTCTAATCAAATT
>Ga0172380_10002267_pt1 | contig 30280 bp, 33 predicted proteins | sample Leawe162metaG_FD_119747 | JGI IMG/M metagenome (GOLD analysis project Ga0172380, IMG submission 119747) | Leachate microbial communities from a municipal landfill in Southern Ontario, Canada - Leachate well 162 metaG | ecosystem: Engineered > Solid waste > Landfill > Unclassified | place... | reverse complement strand
GCCTCGTATCCGGTTCGCGTCTCGATCTGCTGTGCAAGCCAGTCGCCGATGCCCGACAGCTTGACGTGACCGAAGGAGTCAAGTGTCTGATCCTTGGTGACGAGGTCGCCGCCGATGGGGAGCGCACCCTCAGAGACGCAGAGGATCGGGGCGTAACTGGCCTTGAATCGTGACTCGACCCACCCCACGACCTCGTCCAGGTCGAAGGGCACCTCTGGGATCAGGATCCCGTTGGCGCCGCCCGCCATCCCGGCATGCAGGGCGATCCAACCGGCATGTCGGCCCATGACCTCGCAGATCAGGATGCGATGGTGGGACTCGGCGGTGGTGTGCAGCCGGTCGATCGCCTCAGTGGCAATCGTGACCGCCGTGTCGAAGCCGAAGGTGTAGTCAGTTGCACTCAGATCATTGTCGATGGTCTTGGGCACGCCGATGACGTGGAAGCCGTGCTCGGTCAGCTTGGTGGCGACTCCGAGGGTGTCCTCGCCGCCGATGGCGATCAGGGCATCGATGCCCAGATCCTCCAGATTGCGCTCGATCCGCTCGATTCCGCCCTCAACCTTGATCGGATTGGTGCGCGATGACCCAAGGATCGTGCCTCCACGAGGCAGGATTCCGCGCACGGCGGGGATGTCCAGAGGCATCGTGACGCCTTCAAGGGGCCCGCGCCAGCCATCGCGGAAGCCCACGAACTCGTAGCCGTAGTCGGCGACCCCTCGGCGCACGACTGCGCGGATGACCGCATTGAGACCTGGGCAGTCGCCGCCGCCTGTGAGCACACCAACGCGCATCTCTCTCCCTCCGTGGCCAGGTCCTGGCCCGAGCCGCAGCGGTCGAGTGAAGCGTGTAACCGCTGTCACTGAGAAACGTACACGATGTTCGCCGCAGAGGCGATCTGGCTAGTTGTCGCCGCCAACGCTGGAAATATCGGCCGGCAGACCGCGTGCGATGAGCTCCTTGGCCTTGGTGGCGTAGATGTCCACGTACTGCTGGCCAGACAGGCTCATGAGGGAGTACATGATCTCGTCGGTCACTGAGCGCAGGATGAAGCGGTCATCCTCCATCCCGGCATAGCGACTGAAGTCCATCGGCTCGCCGATTCGGATCCCCACGCGCCGCAGGCGGGGCCAGATGGCTCCGGGCGGCTGGATCTCGTAGGTGTTGATCATTGCGACCGGAACCACGACGACCTTGGACTCCAGGGCCATCCGGGCCACTCCGGTGCGGCCACGGAACAGGGTTCCATTCGGTGAGCGGGTGCCTTCGGGATAGATGCCGAGCAGGTCACCCTGGCCAAGGATGCGGGCTCCGGTGCGCAGGGCTGCCTCACTTGCTCTGCCGCCGGATCGATCGATTGGCACCTGTCCCACGCCGGTGAAGAAGCTCTTGATGAGCCACCCCTTGATGCCCCTGCCGGTGAAGTAGTCGCTCTTGGCCAGGAAGGTGATGTGCCTGGGCACCACGAGCGGCAGGAAGAAGGAGTCGGAGAAGGACAGGTGGTTGCTCACCAGGATCGCTGGACCGTCCTTGGGAATGTTCTCCATGCCCTCGATCCAAGGGCGAAAGAGCAACCGAAGCCACGGTCCGACGACCACGACCTTCAATACCCAGTAGAGCACGCGGATCTCTTCCCTTGCGAATGGACTGCGCTGATCGCGCCGGTGGCAGACTATCGCCATGGCCACTGCCGATGGTGCGCGAACATGACGCGCGATCCCGGCGTGCCAGCTGAGGATGCGGCCTGGCAGGCCATCGTCGCCGATCTCTCCCAGGATCCCAACCTGGTCCGGCACACCTTCATCGCCCCGGCGCCCCAGGCGCTCCCCGAGGGTGAGCCTGAGGCAGATGCGTTCATCGACGCCTTGCTGGGCGAGAGTGATGCGGAGTTCGAGCCACCCGATCCCGGCCCTCTCGAGCTGCCGAGTCACCCCGTTGCCCGATTCGCCTGGGCCGGCGCCCTCGGGGGTCCTGTCGTGCTGCTGCTGGCCAATGTCCTCAACTGGGGCAGTTTCATCGCCGGGCTCGGTGTCGCGGCCGCGATCGCGGGATTTGTCACCCTTGTCGCACGGCACTCAGACGAGCGTGACGACGACTTCACCGACGGCGCGGTGATCTGACTAGCGCGGTGGGTCCAGCTCGATCCACTCGAACCCCGCTCCGTCGTCATCAGCTGGCCCATCGGGTGGCACGCTGAACAGGCCCATCGTGCGACACAGCAGGCACTGCGGATGATCTGCGGGATCGACATGTCCCTGATGGCTGGACAGCAGTGACTCGCGGGCCCAATCGATCATGAATTGCGCACTCGTGGCCAGCCCGCCGAGGTCGAAGCCCCTGGCCTGCGGCTCGTCACCCGTGAACCACCATGGCGCCTTGGTGCTCATGCTCGATCCCTCCACACCTGCGGATCGGGCGAGAACCGCAGCACCAGGCTGCTGCCCCTCATGCCGCCCCCATCAAGGACACAGCGCTTCAGCACGGGTGGCAGCTCAAACTGGCGTCGGTGACCGTCGCACACGAGCAGCAGCACATCCCCTCTGCGTCCGACCTGCACACTCGCACCCGCGCGCAGGGTGAACCTCAATCGGTAACCCCGCTTCCCTCGCGTGAGCGTCCATGCAGGCTGCTTCACCTCGGGCATCGCCATCAGCACATTGACCAGAGGTCTCAGCTCATCGGCAATCCGAGCGATCTTGACCTGACGATCCGGGCGCAGTCGCAACTGCACAATCGGGGCGCCGATGCGATCGGCACCTGCAACAGCCGCCTTGGCCTTGTCACGTCCCGACTTGTCGATCCCGTCCTTCTTCCCGGGCACCTTGGTCAGCACCAATGCTGAAGGCTCGCAGTCGTACAGGCGCATTGCGCCGACCGCTTGATCAAGCTCATGGACATCGTCGAGCGTCCCGACCATGATGCTCGCCGCAGACCGGACCACCTCACGAGCGGTGGTCACATGGGCGACCAGTCGATACCAGGCCGCCAGCAGCGCATCGGGATCCGGCGCGGACAGTTGATCGGCAGCCTGTCCGGTCAACAGACGATCCAGGAGCATGGGGACGGAGTCCAGGAGCTGCAGGGTGCGCAAGGCCTCGCGTGTGGATCCCAAGTCCCACACCACCACGTCAATGCTCGGATTGCCAACCGCGTCTGCAACCAGTGCACCGGTGACGAGCTCATTGAGTCCGGGCAGTCCCACAAGCTCGTCGGGATTCAATGATGCTGCGCCGAGCCGCTGCAACCAGACGCCGAAGGTTGCTGCGGTGTCCGACCAGACAGACGAGCCTGCCAGCGGCGTCGCCGCACCGGAATCCACCTCGGCCGTGCTGAAGCCGAGGTCGCGCATGGCGCGCGCCGCTGCCCGGGCGACCGTGGTGACCCCTGAGCCGCCCTTGCCGCTAACCAGAACGAGTCGCATCGCCTTCGACCCGCTTCTTCAATCCCTTGAGCGCTGTGTCGACTATCGCCTTCTCAGCCTTGCGTTTCAGCATTCCCAGGAGTGGGATCTTGACGTCAACTGTCAGCGCATAGGCCACATCGGTCGTTCCCTCGTCTATGGCCGTGAGCACGTAGGAGCCATCCATCAGCGTGAGCATCGTCGCGTCGACCAGGCTCCAGGAGACAGCCGCATCCGCATCCCACACGTAGGCAAGCCGATAGGTGTCCTTGATCAACCCAGCGTCAAGGACGAACCGGGCAAGGGTCGGTCGACCGTCCTTGGACTCCAGCACCTCCACCGATGTGATGCCGTCACTCCACTGTGGATAGGCAGGCAGATCGGCAATGACATCCAGGATCGCCCTAGGCGAGGCATGGATGACCACCCTTGATTCCGTGCGTTCAGCCACGAGGCTCCTCTGTGTCGACGACAAGAACATACGGCACTTTGCGCGCATTGAAATGTCCGACGTTGATGCATTCCGTGCGTCCGATCCGTGCACGCCTGTGCAGTGGCTGATGCACGTGACCGAAGAGATGGAACATCGGCTGATAGCGCTCGATGTAGTCGTTGATCGCCTCGCTGCCCGACTCGAAGCGGCGTGCCACGACGTCGTAGGTCAATTCAGGAAGCTTCGGGGGAATGTGGGTGAAGAGCACATCGACCGGGCCCAGGGCTTCCATCTTCTGCGCAAAGACCTCGGGATCGAGTTCATAGGGCGTGCGCATCGGACTGACCAGGCCACCGCCGACGAATCCGACCTTGAGCCCATGGACCTCGACAACTGCTGCATCGACAAGTTGGTGACCCGACTGCCGAAAGTCCTCCCACATCGAGGGGATGTCGACATTGCCGTACGTCATCAGTGCCGGCCGTGGCATCGCAGCGAACATCTGCTCGTACTGGCGCCGGATATGCGACTCCAGGGCACCCCGGCGATCAGCGGGATCGACGATGCCCTTAGCTGCCCAGGCAGCCGCACTCAATTCACGGGCATCCTCGAATCTGCCAGCGGTGCGAGCCTCGATATAGGCACGGGCGTGCTCCTCGCCGAACAGATCGGCGTAGATCCCCTGCGAGGGGTCGTCGTAATCGAGGTAGAGGATCAGGTCGCCGAGACAGACGAACACATCGGCACCCGCATCGGCTCCGACCAGGGCATCAGCCTGGCCGTGAACATCCGAGACGACATTGAAGACCACCACGGGAGCAGAATGCCACGCGATCATCGCTCTCCCTAGCCCCGGATCGCGTACGGTGACGCAGACAGGATCCGGGCCGATGGCCTGGACAGGACCCGAGGAGTGCACGTGCTGCAGGAATTCACCACTCCAGTCCCCCTCGGATCGCCAAGTGCTCCGAGCCTGACCTGTCATGTCATCGCGAATGCGCGCTCGCATCCTGATCGCGTGGTGTTCCGGGTACGCGAGGGATTCGGCATGCGCAATGTGACCTGTGCCGATTTCCACGACGAAGTGCGAGCGGTCGCCAAGGGCCTGATCGCCACCGGCATCGAGGCCGGTCAGCGCATCGGGCTCATGTCTCGAACGCGCTATGAATGGACCCTGTTCGACTGTGCCATCGGCTATGCGGGCGCTGTCAGCGTCCCGATCTACGAGACCTCGTCGGCTGATCAGGTGCAGTGGATCCTCGAGGATTCAGCATCAGTGGCGGTGATCCTGGAGTCTGACAGGAACAAGGCGCTGTTCGCCCCGATCTCGGCGGGGCTTCCTGAGGTCCAGCGCACCTGGGTCATCGACGATGGATGCGTCGACTTCCTGAAGACTGTTGGTGCGTCCATCTCCGACGGCGTCCTGGATGCACGCCAGTCATCAGTCGGACTCGCCGATGTCGCCACGATCATCTACACATCAGGCACCACGGGTCGACCCAAGGGCTGCGTGCTCACCCAGGCGAACTTCCTGGCTGAGGTCGACGGGGCCCTGGAGGCTTTCGGCTACATCCTGCTGGCGCCGCATGCTTCCACGCTGCTGTTCCTCCCGCTCGCACATGTATTCGGTCGGATCCTCGGCTTCGCGTTCATCAAGGGCCGCACCCTGACCGGCTTCTGCTCGGATGCCAAGACCCTCGTCCCCGAATTGCAGCAGTTCAAGCCGACCTTCGTGGTCGCTGTGCCTCGAGTATTCGAGAAGGTCTACAACACCGCCCAGCAGACAGCACAGAGCGATGGCAAGGGCAGGATCTTCGATACGGCCGCGCACACCGCAATCGCCTACAGCGAGGCCCTGCAGGAATCATCGCCCGGCATCGCGCTGCGACTGAAGCATCGAGCCTTCGACGCACTCGTCTACCGCAAGATTCGTGCCGCAATGGGCGGCAAGGTCGAGTACGCGATCTCGGGCGGGGCTCCACTCGGCGCCCGACTCGGCCACTTCTTCCGCGGAATCGGCATCGAGGTGTTCGAGGGCTATGGGCTCACCGAGACCACGGCCGCCATCTCTGCGACGCATCCAGGAGCCGTGAAGATCGGCACTGTCGGCCAGCCGATGCCCGGCACGACCCTGCGCATAGCCGAGGACGGCGAGATCATGGCCAAGGGTGGCCAGATCTTCGCCGGGTATCTCAACGACGAGCGAGCCACCGATGACAGCTTCACCCGCGACGGGTGGTTCCACACGGGCGATATCGGCACCCTGGACGATGACGGCTATCTGCAGATCACCGGGCGCAAGAAGGAGATCATCGTCACCGCGGGCGGCAAGAACGTGGCCCCTGCCGTGCTCGAGGATCGACTGCGGGCGAACTGGCTGGTCTCCAACTGCCTTGTGGTGGGCGAGGCCAAGCCGTACATCGCGGCCATCGTGACCATCGACCCCGAGGCGTTCCCGGCCTGGCTGGCCCAGCACAAGAAGGCACCGGGGGGAACGGTTGCCGAGTACGTCAATGATCCTGATCTGCTGACATCGGTGCAGTCGGCAGTTGACGAGGCCAATGAGGCGGTGTCACAAGCGGAGGCCATCAAGAGGTTCGTCATCCTCGATCACGACTGGACCGAGGCAGACGGGCACATCACGCCTTCATTGAAGTTGAAGAGATCTGTCGTGATGCGCTATTGCCAGGACGCGATCGACTCGCTGTACGCCAACTAGGCAACGCGGCCTAGAGCACACGCCCGACGCCGGTGAAGTAGGTGCGATACCACGGGCCAAGAACCGAGCTGACCTCGACACCGTCGCCTGGGTTGGCTGCGTGCACCATCTTGCCCCCGCCGATGTACATGCCGACATGGTGCACGCTTCCACCGAAGTAGAAGACCAGGTCGCCGGGCTTTGCCTGGCTCAATGGGATATGACGCGACTTGCTGTACTGCGTGTAGCTCAGATGCGGAAGGGACACGCCAGCCTGACGCCAAGCAGCCATGGTCAGACCCGAGCAGTCGAAGGAACTCGGACCGGCATGAGCCGCGATATAGCGATTGCCTACCTTGGACAGCGCATAGCGCACCGCCTTGGCTGCCCGTGGATTCACGCCTGGAATAGGTCGACTGGTGATCTGGTGGCGGGCCTTCTTGGCTGCCGCCTGCGAGGCCCGCTTGGCCTTGGCGGCAATGGCTGCCAACCGCTTGCGCTCCTGCGACTGCAGTCCGTTCAGCACCGCGCTTGCCGCGGCCAGCTGCTTGTCGGCATCGATCTTGGCACTGGACATGTCGTTGCGCACACCTTGGGCGATGCGCTCCTTGGCAGCCATCTCAGCCTGGGTCTGCGCAAGGCGAAGGCGAGCAGTTTGGGTACGACGGATCTGTGCGGACTGCGCCTTGGCAACCTGCTCGACCGCTGCGGCCTGCGAGAGGAACTGGCTTGGGTCGTCGGCCAGCAGGATCTGCAGGGAACTGTCCATGCCGCCGCCCATGTAGGTGGCCCGGGCCAGATTGTCGACCGAGCCTCGGATGGCATTGAGCTCGCGCTGCTGGCGAGCAGCCTTCGAACGCAGGACGGCAAGGGAGGCCTCGACATCGCCGAGCTTGCCCTGGGCCTCGTTGTAGCGCTCAGTGGCGGTCTCAGCCTTTGCCTGCAGGTCCATGACCTGGTTGCGGACGGCCTGCAACTTGCCCGGTTCGGCCTGGGCACTGGGCAGTGAGATCGAGACCAGACTGCCCAGGGCGATGACGGCACCCAGAGCCGCGGCGAGAGCACGGCTGTGATGTCGAGCCAAGAGCATTCCTTCCTCGCTGCGTGCCTGGATTGACCGTCAGTGCTGCAACTCGGGCTTAGACGCACCCGTGCTGCTGGCCGTTCCCGCACGTCGCCATCGTGGATTCCTCCACAATCTGGACACCATGACGGTAACAGACGGGACTACCCGGCCTGCCGCTTGGAAACCCTTCGCGGGTCGGAGCCGCCCCCATTCACGAGGCGAAGGGGCGGAATCAGCCCGGATTCGGCCAGAACTGTGACCGCCGCCACATGCTCATCCGCGATGACCGGAATGGCCAGGTGCGAGGTGCTGTCCGGCATGCCGATGAGGACCGACACCACGCAGTCACCGCACGCGGCTGGTACTGCAGTGCACTGCTCACAGTCAATGATCATGACTTCACCGTACGGGCTTGGTCTGACAACTCCCGCTGCTTCGGACCGTGCGCCTGCGCGGATCAGACTCCGCCGTCGCCTGGACCCTCGCTGGCCGGTCCGCCGAATTCGGGTCGGGCCACGATCTCCACGCCGTCACTGGCATTGCACCAGCGGCATTGGATCTTCTCGACATCCTCATTGAGGACCTCGCGCTCCTCGATCGTGACAGCGCCGCCCATGTCGAGGTGCCAGAACTCCTGAACCCGAGAGGTGCGCACCACGGTGAAGCGGGTCAGGTTGCCGCAATGGGTGCAACGGAATCGGGACTTGTCATCAGGAAGAGTGTTGGCCACGGCGCAAACTCTAATGGCGACGGGCAGCGACTGCTCGGCTGGTGCGGTCTAGCTCTTGGAGCCACGAGGGGTCCACCGGAAGAACACCAGGGCCAGAATCGCCCCGAGGATCACCCAGATGACGAGCACCAGGGCGCACATGCCGAGTTCCCACTCACCGGCGACCTCAGCCGCCTGAGCCTGATCTGGCAGGAAGACGTAGCGCATCGCCTGCGTGAGCCACTTGAGCGGGAACAGTGAGGCGAAGGTCTGCATCCATTGGGGCAGCTGGTTGAAGACGAAGAACACGCCCGAGGTGAACTGCAGGATGAGCACCACGGGCGTGACGACCGCCGAGGCCCCCCTGCCGCTCTTGGGCACGACCGAATAGGCGATTCCCAGCAGCGTGCAGGCAATCAGGCCGAGCACGCTGACCCAGACGAAGGTCAGCCAGCGATTCGGCGTGCTGGGAAGGTCGATTCCGTAGAACGCGACGCCCACGGCGATGAGGATCGTCACTTGGGCGACATAGGCGACGAAGACCATGCCGATCTTGCCGATGAAGTAGGAAGCCTTGGGCATCGGCGTTCCTCGGAGTCGCTTGAGCGTCCCGTCCTCGCGCTCCAGCGGTATGGAGATGGCGAGGTTCTGGAAGGAGGTGTAGAGGATGCCGGAGGCGATCATGCCGGCGACGAAGTACTGCGCGAAGGTGATGTCTGTCCCCTCAAGGCTCTGCCCGCCGAAGACCGATCCGAAGATGACGAGCAGCAGCATGGGCAGCGCGAAATTGAACATCGCGGACTCCCGATCACGGAAGAACTGCTTGAGCTCGACGCCCACGCGCTTGCTGCCAAGTCGAATCGCGTGGCTCATCGTGCGTCGCCCCTGAGCTCATCGCCGTCGATCAGGGCCAGATAGGTGTCTTCGAGGGAGGGCCGCTTGATCGAAAGATCGGGAACCTCGCCGTTGAAACGGTGTGCGAGCTCCTGGGTCAGCAGGGTCGGCTGCGCTGTCTGCTCCTGGTGAGCTATCCCGCCCTCGGTCCAGGAGACGACGGCCAAGCCGGTGTTGCGATTGCCCAGCAGGTGCGGAGCATCGCAGGCGATGATCCTCCCACGGGCGATCACGGCCACGCGATCTGCCAGGCGCTCAGCCTCGTCGAGGTAGTGCGTCGTCAGCAAGATGGTGGCGCCATCGGCCTTCAACGATTCGATCAGGTCCCAGAACTCACGCCGCGCCTCAGGGTCGAAGCCGGTCGTCGGCTCATCGAGGAAGAGCAGCTCGGGGTTGCCGATGACGCCCAGGGCCACGTCCAGGCGACGACGTTGACCACCGGAGAGCTGGTCATTGCGCGAGCCCGCCTTGTGGGTCAGGCCGACGGCAGCGATGACCGCCTCAGGGTCCTTGGGATTGGGGTAGTACTGCGCGAAATGGCGCACGGCCTCGATGACCGTGAGGTCGCCGAGATCACGCACGCTCTGCAGGACGATGCCCAGGCGCGCCCTCCAGGCCAGATCGGCGTGCTGGGGATCATGGCCGAGGACCTCGACGTGACCCGAGTCAGGCTTGGTGTACCCCTCGAGGATCTCGGTGGTGGTGGTCTTGCCCGCCCCATTGGGTCCGAGTAGCGACAGGCACTCGCCCTGGGCGACTTCGAAGCTCACGCCATTGACGGCATGCACCTCACCGAATGACTTCGTCAGTGACGCAACCGCAATGGCAGCCATCGCTATCCTCTCGACCGTTGTCGAAACGATAGTGATGCCCGTTCGACGTTGCAGGACACAGAACTGCTCGTGCATGCTCGCCATGCACTCCGGCAAGACAAGAGCGCTCCCTGCATCAGCAGGGAGCGCTCTTCGTTGTCCTGACTGCGGACCTAGTGCTCCGCGTTCTGCCCAGCCTGCTCGGTATTCGTCTCGGGCATTCCGGGATGGTGCAGCACACCACCATGGAAGGTCCGGATCTCGTCGGCGTCCTCGTATGCAGCCAAAGGCGCCTCAAGTGACGCGTCGTGGGCAACATGCGCCTGGCCGGCCTCGATCTCCGCGAGCGAAGGCAGTGGCACATTCTCACCGTAGAAGAAGCGACTGAGCTTGGCGCGGCGGCTATGACTCTTAAACTTCTTGTTCTTCACGCCATCGATGTCGGTCTTCTCCGGTGCGGGCAGCGGAGCAATGTCCTTCTTGCTCGTGATGACCGCGAGTTCCTTCACCGACAGCGGCTCGTGAACCTCGATGAACTCACCATGCGGCAGGCGTAGGACTCGTCCGGACTCATAGCCATGCAGCAGCTTGGCCTGATCGCGACGCTGCAGGCCCAGGCAGATACGCCGGGTGAAGACGAACACGATCGGCGGGATGACGAACAGCGCGATGCGCAGGAACCAGGTGATCGAGTTGATCGACAGGTCGAATGCGATGGCGATGATGTCGTTGCCGCCGCCGACGAGCAGCAGCAGGTAGAAGCTGATCGACATGGTGCCGAGAGCTGTGCGCGTCGGCGCATTGCGCGGCCGCTCGAGCAGATGATGCTCGCTCTTGTCACCGGTGACCCAGGCCTCGATGAATGGGTAGGCACCCAGGGCGGTGAACAGGATGCCCGGAAGTATCAGCGCGGGTATCAGGATGTTCCAGGACAGGGTGAATCCGGCCAGACTCGTCTCCCAGTTCGGCATGAGGCGCAGCGCACCGTCGAGGAAGCCGATGTACCAGTCAGGCTGGGAGCCCGCACTCACCTGATCAGGGGTATACGGCCCGAAGATCCAGATCGGGTTGATCGAGATCAGACCGCCGACGAGGGAGATCACGCCGAACACGATGAAGAAGAAGCCGCCTGCCTTGGCCATGTAGACCGGCATCAGCGGGTAGCCGACGACGTTCTCATTGGTGCGGCCAGGTCCGGGGAACTGGGTGTGCTTCTGGGTGAACACCATGATCAAGTGGAGGGTCACCAGCGCCAGGATCAGCCCTGGAATGAGCAGGATGTGAATGGAGTACAGGCGCGAGATGAAGTCGTTGCCCGGGAACTCGCCACCGAACAGCAGGAAGGCTGCCCAGGTGCCGATGACGGGGATGGCCTGGACGATGCCTCGGGCGATCTGCAGACCGGTGCCCGACAGGAGGTCGTCAGGCAGTGAGTATCCCGAGAAGCCAGCAAGCAGGCCCATCGTGACCAGGACGACGCCGATGATCCAGTTGAACTCGCGTGGCTTGCGGAAAGCCCCGGTGAAGAACACTCGGAACATATGCACGGTCATCGAGGCGAGGAAGATCAGCGCAGCCCAATGATGCATCTGGCGGATCAGGAGGCCGCCACGAACATCGAAGGAGATGTCCAGGGTCGAGGCATAGGCCTCGGACATCTGGATGCCCTTGAGCGGCACATAGGAGCCGTTGTAGACCACCTCGACCATCGATGGCTTGAAGAACAGCGTGAGATAGACGCCGGTCAGCAGCACCACGATGAATGAGTACAGCGCGATCTCACCGAGCATGAACGACCAGTGGTCAGGGAAGACCTTGCCGAGGTTGCGAGCCAGGAACTTGTTGCTCCCCAGCCGCTGGTCGGCGTACGTGGCTACCGCTGCGCCCTTTTTCTCAACGGGACTTGTCGTGCTCATCCGCGCTCCCAGAAACTTGGTCCGATTGGCTGGTTGAAGTCATCCATGGCGACCAGATAGCCCTCACTGTCGACGCCGATCGGCAACTGCGGCATGTTGCGCGCAGCAGGGCCGAACACGACATTGCCGGAGTTGGCGAGGTCGAAGGTCGACTGGTGGCACGGGCACAGCAGATGATGGGTGCGCTGCTCGTACAGGGCGATCGGGCAACCCACATGGGTGCAGATCTTGGAGTAGGCCAGGATGCCCTGGTAGTCCCAGCCGTCACCCTGCTGGCTGACGATCTCCGATGGATCCATGCGAATCAGGATGATGGCAGCCTTGCCTCGGGCATTGAGATTCCCCTCGGCCTCCTGCACCTCATTCATGCTGGCAGGAACAGCCGACACCAGACCGCCGACGGGCAGGTCCTCGGGCTTAATGGGCTGATAGGTCGCATCGACGACGATGCGCTCGCCCTTCTTCCAGATCGTCTTCGACAGGATCTCGTCGGGCGTCAATGTGCCGCTCACGGGTGATGACCACAGGTCACGCAGCAGGAACACCAGCGGAATCGGGAACAGTGCCATGGCACCGATGAGCGAGCGACGGATGATCTTGAAGCGGGCGAAGCCTGACTCCTCCTTGCCTCGCTCATAGTTCGCAGCCGCCTCGGCGGTGGCATCCTCGGGCGACACCAACTCGTGGCTCATCTGGACGACCTCGACATCGGGCATGAGCTTCTTGGCCCATTGGATCGCACCGGCACCGATGAGCAGGATGGAAAGCCCGCTGGTGAGGCCCAGGACGATGGTCATCAGCCCGACCTCGCCGAAGACCGGGATGTAGACGTTGGTCGACTTGTCGATCGTCCAGTACGCGACGACGAACGCGACGACGAGCACCATCGACAGCACGAACATGCTGGCGACCTGGCGCTCGGCGCGCCTGGCTGCCTTGGGGTCGGTGTCGGTTACTCGCAGCACATGCGGCACATCGGCGACCGGGGAGTGCCCGAGCTTTGCCTGCTGTGATCCATGGCCATCATGAGGATTGAGATCAGTCATCGCGCCTTTATTCCGATCCATACGGCCGCACCGATGAGTGCGGCGAACACTGCTGTCCACAGGAACAATCCCTCAGCAACCGGGCCGAGGCGACCAAGATCGAGCCCACCAGGGCTTGATGCGTTCTGCAACTCGGTGACGTAGGCCATGATCGCCTGCTTGTCCTTGATCGGGAGCGTGGCATCGCTGAACACGGGCATGCTCTGCGGTCCGGTGACCATTGCCTGGTACATCTCACGAGGGGTCGCAGCCATCAGGTTCGGTGCGTACTTGCCCTGGGTCAAGGCGCCGCCCTGGCCAGCTGCCTGGTGGCACTGGGCGCAGTTGGTGCGGAAGAGCACACCGCCCTGGGCCACATCGGCGTTCTCGAAGTTGAGATCCTCCGCTGTGGGGTTGGCAGGGCCGGGGGCCAAGGACGCCACGAATGCGGCCAGGGCCGCGATCTGGTCATCGTTGTAGATGCCGGTCGGACGGGCCGCAGCCTGCGCGCCAGGGGCAGCAAGCGGCATGCGGCCGCTGGCGACCTGGAAGTCGACTGCAGCTGCGCCGACGCCAAGCAGCGTCGGACCATTTGCGGTGCCCTGCGCTTCCATGCCATGGCAGGAGGAGCAGCCTGCGAGGTAGAGGCGCTTGCCCTCGTCAACCTGAGTCTGTGAGCTAGCAGATGCTTGAGCCGGTTGCACACTCGCAATTGCTGCGTAGCCGCCGCCCACCGCGACGAGCGCGAAGAGCAGTAGACCAATGGCAACAAGTGGATTGCGCCGGCGTGCGGCCAGGAACTTCACTCGTTCGGACCTTCCTTGTTCGAGGACTTCAGGTTGAGGCTGGGACTACTTGAGGATGTAGATCATGAAGAACAGGGCGATCCACACCACGTCGACGAAGTGCCAGTAGTACGACGTGACGATGGCTCGGGTCGCCTGGTCATGCGTGAAGCGCTTGGACACGTATGTCGTGGCCAGAACAAAGAGGAAGGCGACGAGTCCGCCGGTCACATGCAGGCCGTGGAAGCCGGTGGTGAGGTAGAACGCGCTGCCATAGGCACTCGACGAGAGAGTCAGGCCCTCACGCACCAGATTGGTGTACTCCGTGATCTGACCGGCGACGAAGAAGGAGCCCATCAGGAAGGTGATGATGAACCAGCGACGCAGGCCCTTCACATCACCGCGCTCAGCCGCGAACACGCCCAGCTGGCAGGTGACCGAGGACAGCACCAGCACAGTGGTGTTGACACTCGCGAACGGGATGTTCAGCAGCTTGGTCTCTTCGGCCCAGAGCTCGGGGTTCACCGCCCTGAGGGTGAAGTACATGGCGAAGAGTGCAGCGAAGAACATGAGTTCGCTGGACAGCCAGACGATGGTGCCGATCGACACCATGTTCGGGCGGTTCGCCGGAGCGTGCGCGTATGCAGAGGGAGCGGTTGCTGTTGCCACGGGGGGAGTCTGTCAGATCCCGGACCGGAATGCGTCCTTGGGCGCTTAGGTCTTCGTCACATTTTTTCCGGGCAGCCCTGGAGCGAACCGTCCAGCCGTTCGGGCTACAGTGCGGGGGTGACTGCAGCCTCATCACCGCGCCCGTTGAGAGTCCTGGTGTACAGCGACGATCGCACCACCCGTCGTGACGTACTCCTGGCCCTGGGAAAGCGACCCGTGCCCGGATTGCCCGAAGTGACCTATCTCGAGGTCGCCACCGAGCCAGCGCTCGTGGCTGCTGCCGATGCCGGCGAAATCGACCTGTTCATCCTCGATGGCGAGGCGGCTCCGGCAGGTGGCATGGGCATGGCCCGTCAGCTCAAGGACGAGATCTATCAGTGCCCGCCGATCATCGTGCTCGTCGCACGCCAGCAGGATGCCTGGCTGGCCACCTGGTCACGTGCCGACACCGTGGCAGCACTGCCGATCAATGCCATCGACCTGGCCGTGCGCGTGGGCGAGCAGCTGCAGCGCCGGGTTGCTGCCCGAGCAAGCTGACCGCACGTGAGCGTCGAGCCCACCTGGCCGCAGGTGCTGCGGATCCTGGTGGCCGGTGATCCTCTCCCCCATGGCTTGGCAGCCTGGGCGATGCAGCAGATGCTCGCGGGCGAGGCAACTGACGCCCAGATAGCCGGATTCGTCATCGCGCTGCGGGCCAAGGGCGAGACACCTGCTGAAGTGGCCTCACTGGTGGAGACCATGGCACTTCATGCCAACACCTTCACGACATCAAAACCCACCATCGACATCGTCGGCACCGGTGGGGATCAGGCCAACACCGTCAACATCTCGACCATGACCTCGCTGGTGGTCGCCGCCTGCGGCATCCCGGTCGCAAAGCACGGCAATCGAGCAGCCTCATCGCAGACCGGAACGGCTGATGTGCTCGAAGAGCTCGGCGTCGTGATCGAACTATCGCCGGAACAGGTCCGCGAATGCGTTGAGCAGGCCGGCATCGGGTTTGCCTTCGCGCCTCGTCACCATCCGGCAATGCGCCATGTCGCACAGGTACGGCGCGAGCTCGGCGTGCCGACGGTCTTCAATATCCTGGGACCGCTCTCGAACCCCGCAGGTGCTGCGGCAATGCTCCTTGGCGTCGCAGATGCCCTGCGCGCTCCCGTCATCGCCCAGGTTCTTGCCGATCGTGGGGTGAAAGCCCTCGTCGTGCGCGGTGACGACGGACTTGACGAGCTCTCCACCACCACCACGTCGACCGTCTGGGATGTCACCCGCGGGGCAGTGGAGCGATCCACATTCGATCCGCGCAATCTCGGGATGCATCCGGTCGACTCCGCCTTGCTCGTCGGTGGCGACCGGGTGCGCAATGCCCATCTGCTGCGTCAGGTGATCGGGGCCCTCCCCGTCGGCGATGGCGAGACGACTCGCATTGAAGCCATTCGCGATGTCATCTGCCTCAATGCCGCTGCTGCTTTGGTGGCCTACGGTGCGATCGACAGCGAGCAGTCGGACAACGACCTTCACGACCGTGTCGCCGAACAACTGCCTCGTGCCCGAACTGCCCTGGACTCGGGCCAGGCCGCAAGAGTGCTTGCTCGGTGGATCAGTACCAGTGAGAGGCTCGCTCAACTCGCCTAGCTGCGAATCCGCGTGACCATGGACATCGGCGGACCAGTGGGTCGCTGCGATGAGCCGGTCGCATCAACCTTCGGCACTGCGCTGTTCGCGGACTTGCGCGCCGTGGTCAGGCGGGCGATCAGATGGCCGCCGCAGTGCATCGGTATCGACAGCGGTGCGCTGCACTGCACGAGCCGGACTCCAGGCTGATCAAGCCAGTCGGCAATCGCAGCAGTCTCCTCGGCCATCGCAGCGACGTCTGCCGCATCAGCGGACGCCACCAGAGCCTCAACCACAGGACGCGGATCGATTCCGGGCTGGGCACTGCCTGCTGCAGCCAGCCGGCCATGTCGCACCACGTGGATCTCCCAGCCGCCTGCCTGCGTCGGGCAGGCAGCGACAAGCTCATCGATGCGGCGCAGCCGACCAAGACGGTGCGATCGCAGGCTCACCTGAGCCAGGGCCATGAGCCGATCCCGCCATACCGCGGCCTCCTCATAGCGATCATGGGCACAGAGCTCATCCAGATGCAGGGTCACTGAGGACTGCACCCTGCGCAGATCGCCCTGCATCGCAGCACAGGCCTCCTCGACGGCTGACTGGTACGGATCGAGATCTCCTCGGCACGGCGCAGCGCACCGCCCGAAGTCGAAGCGAGCGCAACCCTGGGGTGGCGGTGCGCCAGGCTGCAATGTCTTGCGGAACCTGGTCGTGCAGGTGCGCAGTCGGTAGGCCCAGGCCAGGGTATCGGCGCCATCCTGGGCAGCCTGGCGACCGCTGAACGGTCCGAATGCGGGTTCATCCTGGCCCCCGGGCTGCCGCACCACACGCAGGCGTGGTGCTCGTTCATCGGTGAACACGACCCAGGACTGCGACGCGGGGCGCTTCGAGCGCACGTTGTAGCGGGGCTGCTCGCTTGCAATCAGGCGCAGTTCTCGAATGCGCGCCTCAAGCACACTCGCGCAGACGATCGGACTGACCTCCGTCGCGACAGCCACCATTTCGCTCATGCGTCGCCGGGTCTCGGAGGCGGTGAAGTAGTTGCGCACCCGAGCCTGGATGTTCTTCGAGGTGCCCACGTACAGTGCAGCGCCCTGCGCATCGCGGAAGATGTAGACGCCGGGGTCAGCTGGCAGGCCCTTGGCCAGATGGCGCTTCTCACGTTGCGCAGGCGTGACGCGTGAGGTGAATGCCTTCACGTCGTCGAGGGTGACGACACCCAGATTGGCCACCCGTTCGATGAGACCGTGCAGCACGGCGACCGTTGCGCGGGCATCCTCGAGTGCCCGGTGATTGGGCGTGACGGGAGCCCGGAAGAACGTGGCCAGCGTGCCGAGCTTGCAGTTCACGACCTCATCACGATGCAGGGCCACGCGAGCAAGGCGGGCGGTGTCGACGACCACGGCTTTGGGCCAGTGCAGACCAAGCGCCCGGCAGGCATGGGTCAGGAAACCGACATCGAAGGACGCATTGTGCGCCACAACCACGGAGTCCCCGATGAACTCGAGCAGCCCCGGCAGCACTGCAGCCAAGATGGGTGCATCTGCGACGAGGGCATCGGTGATGCCGGTGAGCGCAGCGATGAAGGGCGGGATCTGCACCATGGGATTGACCAGCGTGGCGAACTCGCCGAGTACCTCGCCTCCGCGCACCTTCACCGCACCGATCTCGGTGATACCTGCCTGCTGCGGGCTGCTGCCAGTGGTCTCGAGGTCGACCACGACGAAGGTGACATCACTCAGTGGTTGCCCGATGTCGTCGGTGGCCAGCTGGAAGCGCATGCCCGAAAGGCTATGCGCCCACTATGACAATGAGGCGGACCCCCATCGGGGGTCCGCCTCATCGATGCTTGAAATGCTACTGGGCGAATTCGCCTCGGTAGTACTCGAACAACCAGCCCACGATGGCGAGCGTGAGAACCAAGGCTCCCAGGGCAATGAGCCAGACCGCGAACACGAGCCCGAATGCGGTGAGGAACACCCCGAATCCCACGACCAGCGGCCACCACGAGTGCGGGCTGAAGAAGCCGTACTCCGGGTCTGCCTCATCGATGTTCGCGTCGCCACGATCCTCAGGTCGCGGATAGACCCGCTTGGCCGTGTAGAGGATGTAGAAGGCCACCAGGAATCCCAGCGCGCCACACAGCGCAAGCGCAGTCGTTCCGATCGGGTCATGAGACACATACCAGTAGACGGCAGCGATCAGCACGAAGAAGATGGCAATGAGCCCAAAGATCCGGCCTTCGATCTTCATTAGTGTACGCCTCCGGTCACAGCTGGCTTGGTCATCGTCGTTGGCGTATCGGACAGCTCCGGATAGTGGAGGTCGAAGGCCGGGCGCTCCGAGCGGATCGGAGGCAGCGCGACGAAGTTGTGGCGGGGTGGTGGGCACGAGGTGGCCCACTCGAGCGAACTGGCCCATCCCCATGGATCATCCTCGGTGACCTTCGGAGCTGACTTGGCCGTGACGAAGACGTTCCAGAAGAACAGCAGCATCGAGATGCTGAGCAGCACCGTTCCAGCAGTCGAGATCTGGTTCAAGGTCTCGAAGTTGTCCGCTGGCAGGTAGTCGCCATAGCGACGTGGCATGCCCTCAACACCCAGCCAGTGCTGGACGAGGAAGGTCAGCTGGAAGCCGACGAACATGAACCAGAAGTGGGCCTTGCCGATCTTCTCGTTGAGCTTCTTGCCCGTCATCTTCGGCCACCAGTAGTACAGGCCGGCGAAGAACATGAACACCACGGTGCCGAACACGGTGTAGTGGAAGTGGGCCACGATGAAGTAACTGTCCGATACGTGGAAGTCCAGCGGCGGTGAGGCCAGGATGATGCCGGTCAGCCCACCGAAGAGGAAGGTGATCAAGAAGCCCATCGTCCAGAGCATCGGCGTGTCGAACTGCACCGAGCCCTTCCACATCGTGCCGATCCAGTTGAAGAACTTCACTCCGGTCGGTACGGCGATGAGCATCGTCATGATGGCGAAGTACGGAAGATAGACCGAGCCTGTCACGTAGAGATGGTGAGCCCAGACTGCCATCGAGAGTGCGCCGATGGCCAGGGTTGCGAACACCAGGCCCTTGTAGCCGAAGATCGGCTTGCGCGAGAAGGTCGGGATGATCTCGCTGGCGATGCCGAAGAAGGGCAGAGCCAGGATGTAGACCTCGGGATGGCCGAAGAACCAGAACAGATGCTGCCACAGCATGGCACCCCCGTTCTCCGGCGCGAAGACCAAAGAGCCGTACTGGCGGTCGATGAAGGCCATGGCCAGGGCTGCGGCGAGCACCGGGAAGCACAGGAGCACCAGGATGCTGGTGACCAGGACGGTCCAGGTGAAGACCGGCATCCGGAACATGGTCATGCCGGGAGCACGCATGCAGAAGATCGTGGTCACGAAGTTGACCGAGCCCAGGATGGTGCCGAGGCCACCCATCGCGAGTCCGAGCAGCCACAGGCTGCCGCCGACCTCCGGGGAGAAGACCGCGTTGCTCAACGGTGCATAGGCGAACCAGCCGAAGGCAGCAGCGCCGCCCGGCGTGATGAAGCCAGCAGCGGCGATAAGACCACCGAAGAAGAACAGCCAGAAGCCGAGCATGTTCAGGCGCGGGAAGGCAACGTCAGGCGCACCGATCTGCAGCGGCATGATGATGTTGCCGTATGCGATGAACAGCGGTGTGGCGAACAGGAACAGCATGATCGTGCCGTGCATCGTGAACAGCTGGTTGTACTGCTCGAGAGAGACGATCTGAAGACCCGGTGCAGTGAGCTCGGCACGCATGACCAGCGCCATGATGCCGGCCAGGGTGAAGTAGAACGTCGACAGCATCAGGTACATGTAGCCGATGACCTTGTGGTCAGTCGACGTGATCCATGAGACCGCAACGGAGCCGAGCGACTTCTTCGGCTTGTCACCGGGCTCCGGCGCAGTCGCGACTGGGCGTTCGCTCAGAATCGTCATGTTGTCTTCTCCCCTGGCATTTGACCATGGTTGCTGAATGGCTCGGTGTTGAAGGTGCCCGTCTGGCCCTTGGCCGCAAGAGCTGCCATGTGCGCATCAAAGGCAGGGCGATCGACGACCTTCACCGCGAAGAGCATGCGCGAGTGATCGACGCCGCAGAGCTCAGCGCACTTTCCGACGAAGGTGCCCAGCTTGTTCGGGGTGAGCTCGAAGGCGTTGGTCTTGCCCGGGATGACGTCCATCTTGAACAGGAAGTCCGGAACCCAGAACGAGTGGATGACATCTGGTGAGTTGAGGTTGAAGCGCACCTTCTCATTGACCGGTAGCCACAGGGTAGGCGGATCAGCAATGGTGCCCTCGCCCTGAGGCATGCCGGTCTCCCAGACCTTCTCGTCGAGGTAGTTGAAGCCCCAGCTCCAGCGATAGGCCACGACGCCCACTGTCTGCTGCTGGTCATTCTTCAGCGCGAGCAGCTCGCTTTGGTCCTTGGCCGTGAACCAGAACATGCCCAGGATCATGATGAGCGGCACGACTGTGTACAGGATCTCGATCGGCAGGTTGTACTTTGTCTGCACGGGCGATCCGGTGCGCTTCTTGCGGCGATAGGCGACAGCCGCGTAGAGCATCAGCGACCACGTGACCAGGCCGACGAGCCAGACTGCGATGAATGAGCCCTGCCACAGGTTCTGGATGATGAAGCCTTCTTTGGTCGCCGGATCGGGCAGATCGAAGAAGAACACCTCATTCGCGGTGCATCCGGACAGGACGGTCGCAATTGCAATGGTGCCAAATCCGATAGCAGCAAGCCGCAAGCGGCGCATGCCTCTCGTTTGGTGCGCAGTGGAACCCACAGGTCGCCTTTCATTCCACATGTCGGACAAGCAGAAACTTCGGTGAGACTAGCGCACTCACCCACGCCAGTGCTCGTTGGCTGCGTGTGATCCGCCGCTCAATTTTCGGCGCGATTCTCCACCCAAGTACCGTGCGGGATATGACCGCGCTGATCGAGCCGCCAGCCGGCTATCTGGACGCGGTCGGCGGGACCCCGCCCTGGCCCCAGACGGTCCTGGCCTTGAGCCGGGCCAGCGAGGCCGCTTGGGCCGATCCCGCGCGCTTGCACCACCTCGGTCGGCAGGCCTCGCTGTTCCTGGCCACTGCCCGTGCCAGCCTCGCCTCGAGCGTGAGCACGGCCACCAGGGTCGATCTCTCGGCCGACCAGGTCTTCTGGGCGCCGTCGATGCGCCAGGCGAATGCGTGGGCGCTTGCCGGCATGCGAGGCATGACCCAGGTTGCCGTCAGTGCCATCGAGAGCCTGGTCATGCACGATGCCGTCGCTGACCTTCACCTGCCGACCGTCACCCTGCCCGTGGATGAGCTCGGGCATGTCGACACCGGCAGTCTGGTCAACCTGTCCGATGCCCTCGTCGTGGTCCAGGCTGCCAATGTCGAGATCGGGACAGTCCAGGATCTCCATGCAGCAGCCGCCCACGGTCATCCCGTGATTGCCGATGCCAGCCAGGTCCTTGGACGCGCTCCCATCGAAGGGCCCTGGTCAGCCATCGTTGCCGATGCCCGGGGCTGGGGTGCGCCGCCAGGGGTGGCGATCATCGCCGTGCACCCAGGTGCCAAGTGGTCGCCCCCCATCGCTGCCGAGGGCGGCTGGCTGGGCCCAGGTCCGAACATCCCTGCTGCGGTCGCCGCTGCGACGGCACTGGAGAACCTGCTCCCACATGCTGCTGACGAAGCCCTCCGCCACCATCGCCTCATTGAAGATCTGCGGACGAGGATTGCATTGGAGATTCCCGATGTCGCCTTTGCCGGCGATCCGATCGCACGCCTGCCTCACATCCTGAATTGCTCGGTGCTCTATGTCAGCGGCGAGGCGCTCGTCAGCGAACTGGACCGCCGCGGCTTTGCCGTCGCAAGCGGGTCGGCGTGCGTTGCCGACAGCGATCGGGCCAGCCACGTGCTCGTGGCCATCGGCGCCTTCACCGGGGGCAATCTGCGCATCTCATTGCCCCTTGGGTGCTCACAGCAGACGATCGACGGCTTCGTGCCGGTTCTTTCCGAGGCCGTGCAGCAGCTGCGCACCGAGGCCGGCCGATGACTCCTGAGCTCTGGCTCGACGAGCGTGGACGCAGGTGCCCGCTGCCGGTGATCGCGCTGGCCCGTGCGCAGACCCAGTGGCTTGAGCTCGCCTTGGGGCGCGATCAGGTGGTCTGCGTCCTGGCCGACGACCCTGCGGCGCGATTCGACATTCCGGCCTGGTGCCGTCTCAAGGGTGCGGTCTTCCTCGGCGAGGTCTGCCCACCCGATGCGCGATCGGGCACCGGCTACGTCGTGCGATTCACCTCGGAGAAGCAGCCGGGCTGACCGAGCACATGGGACAGCCGCTCCAGATAGTCATGGCGCCGGATCTCAATCACGCCAAGGGTCGCCAGATGGTCGGTCTTCCACTGGACATCGATGAGCCGCTCCCCAGGGCTTGCCCCGAGTCGCTCGACAAGGGCCACGAACGCGACCTTTGAAGCATCGCGCCTGCGGTGGAACATCGACTCGCCCGCGAACAGCCCCCCGATCTCCACGCCGTACAGGCCGCCGACGAGGTCGTCGTCGTGCCACACCTCAATCGAATGCGCCCAGCCGAGCTCATGCAAGGCGCAGTACGCAGCAATGAACTCATCGGTGATCCATGAATCCGCCCGACCCTCGTCACACCCGCGCATCACCTCTGCGAATGCGGTGTCGAAACTCACCCGGTAGCGACGCATGGACTTGCGCAGCGACGAGCTCACGAGCAGATCGGCAGTCTCCATGACTCCGCGCGGATCCGGCGACCACCAGGCAAGCTCACCAGACTGGAGGTGCATGGGGAAGAGCCCTGTTGCATACGCAGCGAGCAGCGTGGAGGGCTCAAGGTCGGCACCCACCGCTAGTACTTCCTCACCCGGTTCTCCGGCGCGCGGATCAGGCAGGTTCCACAGGCAGGGACCCGGATCGATGGGCATGACCGCTACTGGGGGCACACCACATGCGGTGCGACATCGGCAGCGGCTGCATCCCCGAAATTGCGGGCAAGGCGTTCAAGGAAGGACTCGCGCGTGAAGGAGTACTCCTGCGTGCCCACCGTCTCGATCACATAGGTCGCCAGCAGGGCCCCCACCTGGGCTGCTCGCTCATCGGTGATCCCCCAGGTCATGCCGGTCAGGAACCCAGCGCGAAAGGCGTCACCCACCCCAGTCGGATCGGCTCTCCTGTCCTCGGCGGCGACCCCGATGACCACAGGAGCCTGACCGCGACGCTCGATGCGGGCACCATTGGGTCCCAGGGTGGTGACGCGGGTGTCGACGATGGAAGCGATGTCGCTTGCCGTCCACCCGGTCTTCTGCTCAATGAGGGCACCCTCGTACTCATTGGTGAAGAGGTAGGTGGCGCCCTCGATCAGGGGACGGATTGCTGGGCCGTCCATGAACGCCAGCTGCTGACTCGGGTCAGCAGCGAAGGGATACCCCCGATCGAGGCATTCCTGGGTGTGTCGGGCCATGGCGTCCGGGTCATTCGCCCCCACGAGCACTACATCAGGCTGTCCGACGCGATCGATCACCGGCTTGAGCTCGATATTGCGTGCCTCGGACATCGCTCCCGGATAGAACGAGGCGATCTGATTCTGCTCGGCGTCGGTGGTGCAGACGAAGCGAGCGGTGTGATGGGTCTCGGAGACATGCACGCCACTGGTGTCGACGCCATGACGCTGCAGCCACGACTCGTAGTCGGCGAAGTCGGGACCCACGGCCCCGACGAGCACGGGTCTCAGTCCAAGACAGCCCATGCCGAACGAGATGTTCGGTGCGACTCCGCCGCGACGGATGTCCAGGTCATCGACGAGGAACGACAGGGAGACCTTGTCGAGCTTCTCGGCCACTAGGGAATCGGTGAACTTGCCAGGAAAGGTCATGAGGTGGTCGGTCGCTATCGAACCGGTGATGAGTATTGACACGAGACGTGACCCTACTGGGGAGACCACTGCGAGCTGACCGTCATCGCGAGTGTCTGCAGGTCGTTGGCCTGTGCCGTGGTCATCCGCAGACGCCCGTTGATGTAGCCGCCAGTCTGGATGATGGCGTTGCCCGCCTGCGAGTACACCGTCATCGTGATCGTGCGGCCATTGTGCTGCGGATCCCTGCTCGAGTACGTGGTCGCGTCACTTACCCAGAAGTTCTGGTAGGCACCACCGGGACTGCTGCCATTCGCGAAGGTGTCCAAGACCCGAGGATCCGAGCCCGGTGCCGTCGCCTGCGTGCCCGAGCAGGTCGCAGCACCCTGCGACAGTTGCGTGTACGCGGTCGCGGCCTCAGCCGCGGATGGGTACCGGTAGACGCGCTCACTCACGGAGACGTACTCGTTCTTCCGCTTGCCCGCGACCTCGCTCTCCGCGAAGTACTGCGACTTGGGTGCAGGAATGGCGAACATCGACTCGCCCTCGGCATCGCTGCACAGCGCGATGGTCTTGAACGCATCGGAGGGCTTCTTGCTGTACGAGTAGTTCTTGGCCACGCCGAACGAGGCGGGCACCTGCGCCTTCGTCATCATTCGTGACCTCGGAGTTGACGTGTCGGCATTCGACACGGCCGCGGCCCCCACGACCAGAACCGAGCCGAGCACGACCGACAGCACAATCCCCCGAGATCTCCACATGGCGCCACGCTACAGATTCCTGTGCCAGGCAAGCGCTCACTCGAGAACTCGAGTCGCAGAGTGTCGTCGCGTGCGACCCACCCGCCGGTAGACACGACGAAGCCGGGCCCCATGCGGAGCCCGGCCTGGTCGAATGGTGCCTAACTGAAGGAGTCACCGCAGGCGCAGGAACCCGTGGCATTCGGGTTGTCGATCGTGAAGCCCTGCTTCTCGATCGTGTCGACGAAGTCGATGGTCGCGCCATTGAGGTACGGGGCGCTCATGCGGTCAGTGACGACCCCGACACCGTTGAAGTCCTTGTTGACGTCGCCATCGAGCTTGCGATCGTCGAAGAAGAGCTGGTAGCGAAGTCCCGAGCAGCCGCCCGGCTGGACCGCCACGCGCAGGGCGAGGTCATCGCGACCCTCGGATTCGAGCAGGGCCTTGACCTTGGATGCCGCGGTCTCGGTCAACGCGATGCCATCAGTTGTGGGGCTCGACTCAATGGTGACGTCAGCAGTCATTGCGGTCCTTCCATAGGCGAATGTGAAGAGTCTACGCCAGCGTTAACGTCCGCAACGACGATCCCATTCCCGATTCGGCGAATTCATGTGGACAATAGGCAGATGACCACTCTGGGACTCGAGCCCAAGCCCACCCCCCTGGCGCTCCTGCTGCTCGGCAATTCCGCTGATCCTGACAGCGAGAAGGGCGTTGAATGCCCCGGCTCGCTGCCTCCCGCATCCGACCCCGACCTGGTGGGCAGGGCGGCCAGTGCCAAGGCCCGCCTCGGTGAGCGCGTGTTCATCCTGGGTCATCACTACCAGCGCGACGAGGTCATCGCCTTCGCCGATGTCACCGGTGACTCGTTCAAATTGGCGCAGCAGGCCGCCGCGCATCCGCAGGCCGAGTACATCGTGTTCTGCGGCGTGCACTTCATGGCCGAGAGCGCTGACATCCTCACCGCAAGCAGTCAGCAGGTCGTGCTCCCCGATATGGCGGCGGGCTGCTCCATGGCGGATATGGCCGAGATCTCCCAGGTCGAGGCCTGCTGGAAGGTCTTGCAGGAGGCAGGTATCGCCGAGCAGACGGTTCCGATCACCTATATGAACTCGACCGCGGCGATCAAGGCCTTCACCGGGCGCAACGGCGGAGCGGTGTGCACCTCGAGCAATGCCAAGCGCAGCCTTGAATGGGCCTTCACCCAGGGTGAGAAGGTCCTGTTCCTTCCCGATCAGCACCTGGGTCGCAATACCGCAGTCCTCGACCTCGGCATGAGCCTTGACGACTGCGTCGTCTACAACCCGAACCTTCCCAATGGCGGCCTCACCGTCGAGCAGCTGCAGGCGGCGAGGATGATCCTGTGGCGTGGGCACTGCTCCGTGCATGCGCGATTCACTGCGAAGGCGATCGACGAGGTGCGTGAGCGCGTGCCAGGCGTCAATGTGATCGTGCATCCTGAATGCACTCACGAGGTGGTCTCCAGCGCCGATTTCGTCGGTTCAACCGAATCGATCATTGCGACCATTGCCGCTGCCGCACCTGGAACTGCCTGGGCAGTGGGCACTGAGCTCAACCTGGTCAAGCGCCTCGGACAGGACAACCCTGACAAGGAGATCGTCTTCCTTGATCACTCCGTCTGCTTCTGCGCGACGATGAACCGCATCGACCTGCCGCACCTGGTCTGGGCACTGGAATCCCTGGCCGATGGCAATCTGGTCAACCAGATCGTCGTGGATGCGGACACCACTCATTGGGCACGAGTGGCACTGGACCGCATGCTCGCCCTTCCGGGCGCGACTTCGCGAACCGACTGACCGAGTACGCTCAACGATCATGTTTGGAAAGAAGCCCGCCCCTCAGTCAGTTCCGCCGACCGACGCCACCTCGACAGAGGCCGGCAAGGGCCGCCCGACGCCGAGCCGTCGTGACGCCGAGGCTGCCCGCAAGAACCGCGTGAAGGTGCCGACCGACGCCAAGGAAGCCAAGAAGGCAGCACGTGAGCGAGCACGCGCGGATCGGGAGCGCTCGCGCCAGGGCATGATCGCGGGCGACCAGCGCTACATGGCCAAGCGCGACCAAGGCGCCGCACGGGCGTTCACGCGTGACTTCGTCGACTCGCGCTTCACCCTCGCGGAGTTCTTCATCCTCGTAGCCGTGGCAGTGCTGGTCATGGGCTTCATCCCGGCACAGCGGCTTCAGTTCTGGGTGACCGTGGCGTTCTTCGCCTTCAGCGCCCTGCTGGTCATCGACACCATCATCATGGTGATCATCCTGAATCGCCAGGCAACCAAGGCCTTCCCGGATCCTGCCGATCGCAAGGGCCTGACGCTCTACGCCATCCTTCGCGTGATGCAGCTGCGCCGACTGCGACTGCCCCCGGCACGCGTCAAGCGCGGCGGGGCACCGAAGTAGCCGCTACTCCCCTGCCGGCCGCAGGCTCATCGGGCCATAGATCACGCTGGCACCGTCAAGCAGCCAGACCTGCTGGACTCCTTCATCGAGCAGTTCGCGCCAGTTCTCGCCGATCCAGGATTCGGCGTCTCCTTGAGTCGGAAAAGCCGCGTCGTTGGCGAGCACCGACTCGGCCGCTGCACCTTCTGCCGTCTCTGTCCGCCAGGTCCAATCCATGGGGCTCCTCGTTTCCTACGGTCGTGTGTCTGGCGAGATGGTGAGCGCCGGATCGGTCGTCACCAGATCGCCGAGTGCCAGATCGATGGATTGAAGCACGTCCGGCGAGAGCCTGACTCCTGAGGCCTTCACATTCTCGTGCACCTGCTCGGCGCGCGAGGCACCGACGATCGCCGATGACACATTGGGCTGGGCAAGCACCCAAGCCACTGCGAGCTGCGCAGGAGTGATGGAAAGCTGGTCGGCGATTGGAATCAGCGACTGCACTGCAGTCAGGACCTCGTCGCGCATCCAGCGCGAGATCATGTTGGCGCCACCATGCTCGTCCGTGGCACGGGATTTGGCTGGTGGCGGCTGTCCGGGCAGGTACTTCCCGCTCAATACCCCCTGCGCAATGGGTGAGAACACGATCTGTCCGAGTCCGAGTTCCTCTGAGGTTGGAACCACCTCCTCCTCGATAACCCGCCAGAGCATGTTGTACTGCGGCTGATTGGAGATGAGCCGGTCGAAGCCCATGTCGTCGGCGATCTGGACAGCAGAACGGATCTGCTCTGCCGTCCATTCCGAGACACCGATGTACAGCGCCTTTCCTTGGCGCACGATGTCATCGAACGCCCGCAGGGTCTCCTCGAGCGGCGTCTCGACATCGAAGCGATGCGCTTGATACAGGTCGACGTAGTCCATGTCGAGCCTGCGCAGCGATCCGTTGATCGACTCCATGATGTGCTTGCGGCTCAGGCCGCGATCATTCGGACCACGACCTGTCGGCCAGTACACCTTGGTGAAGATCTCCACGCCCTCGCGCCGCTGACCCTTGAGCGCAGCACCCAGTACGGCCTCAGCCTTGGTTCCGGCATACACATCGGCGGTGTCGAAGGAGGTGATCCCTGCGTCGAGGGCCGCATGCACCGTGGCATGAGCCGTGGAGTCGTCGACCTGCGAACCATGGGTGATCCAATTGCCCAAGGTGATCTCGCTGATCTTGAGGCCACTGTGGCCGAGGTATCGATGCTGCATGACCACACCCTAGGATGCACATCACAACTTCATCCACGTACTTGAAATTCAGGGGAAGTCCGGTGAGATTCCGGCGCTGTCCCGCAACCGTGTGCCTTGGTTCTTGTGACCGGGCGAGTCGGAGCACCTGACAAGTACGAGCGGCTCCATCCGTCGAGGTAACGGAACAGAGCCCCGAATCGATGGATGCCATCGGTATTGCGGGCCCTCGTTCACGACCCGCTCACCGAAAAGGAAAGAAATGACACGTCTCACCCGTTCCATCATCGGCGTTGCCGGCATCGGCCTGGCAGCCGCCAGTCTCATGAGCCCGGCTATTGCCGCCTCGTCAGACGCAGGTCTGTTCGGTGCAACTGATCCAACATATGACGGCGTCTATCGCCAGTCACTGTCGATCATCGCCCTGCAGCCATTGAGCAAGGTTCCGGCCGGGGCCACGAGCTGGCTCAAGTCGCAGCAGTGTGCTGACGGCACCTTCGTGTCCTATCGCGCATCGCTTGCCACGCCATGTCCGGCACCGGATCCGTCCAAGTTCAGCGGTCCCGATTCGAACTCGACTGCACTCGCAGCGACTGCCCTGCGTGCGGTGCAACAGCACGCAGCTGCCGACAAGGCGATCAACGCCCTTGTGGCGAAGCAGAATGCCGACGGTGGCTGGGGCTACACCCTCGGTGGCGCGTCTGATGTGAACTCCACCGGCCTGGTGCTGACGGCACTGCACGGTGCGGCAACCCTGCCGGCCAATGCCGCTGCAATCAACAAGGCGCAGGCCTTTATGACAAAGGCACAGGTTCCATGCACCGGTACAGGGACCTTCGGATTGCCATACCAGCCAGGTGGCAAGGCTGACTACCTTGCTTCAGCTCAGGGGCTGACCGGCATCGCCGGCACCCTGCCCGTTGCAAAGCCGGCCAAGTACGCCCCGATCAAGGGCACGAACTGTGCCTCGGACTCAAAGGCCAGAGTGTCCGCATTCCTCGCGAATTCCCTGGTCAGCACCAAGGGCCAGTTGCCCTCACCCATGGATCCGACTCAGGCTGACTACAACACCACCGCCAATGCAGTCGTCGCTCTTGCCTTGGCCGCAAAGGGCCAGGCTGGGGTCGTCGCTGGTCTTGCACAGTTGCAGCGGCATGTCACTGACTTCACCCTGTTCGGGCCGAAGTTCAAGGCAGCTGCAGCGGCGGAGTTGATTCAGGTGGCCGAGGTCACCGGTACGAATCCACGAGCATTCGGAAGTGAGAAGACCAACCTGGTCGCCAATCTCCTGAACTCGATCACCAAGTAATCCAGGTAGTTGTGAAGCACACACGCCGACGGGCCGGAGCCGCATTCGTTGCCGCGCTCGTCGGCGTGCTGCTCGCGACCACCTTCGCCAGCAGCGCACAGGCCACGGCCTACCGCTATTGGACGTACTGGAAGGTCAGTGACGGCGCCTGGCAGTTTGCGCAGGCTGGTCCTGCAGCCACGACTCCAGCAGATGGATCCGTCGAGGGCTGGAGATTCGCGATCTCATCCACTAGTGGCGATGTGGCCAATGAGCCACGCTTCGATGCGGCTGACGCATTCAATGAGATCTGCAGCGACACTGCTGCTGTCGAAGGCAGGAAGCGAGTCGCACTTGTCGTGGATCCCGGACTTGCAGAGCACGCCCCGTCTGGTGACCAACCCGGCCCGTTGAAGACGTACTGCACTGTTGTCGCCCCCGATGCCAACGGATACGACATCCTGCGCACCACGGGCCCCCTGCGCGTCTCAAGCGGACTGATCTGCGCCGTTCAGGGCTATCCGAGCAGCGAATGCGCCGACATCGTCGACGAGCACCAGCCAACTGACGCCATGAGCACCGCAAGCCAGCCGTCGCAACCTGATCAGTCAGGCCCGTGGCCAGTGATCATCGTCGCGGCACTCCTTGCCCTGCTGGGTGGTCTTGCCTGGAGACTGCGGAGACGATCATGAGATCCGCTCTCACGGTAGGCCGCAACTC
>Ga0172380_10002266_pt1 | contig 30288 bp, 51 predicted proteins | sample Leawe162metaG_FD_119747 | JGI IMG/M metagenome (GOLD analysis project Ga0172380, IMG submission 119747) | Leachate microbial communities from a municipal landfill in Southern Ontario, Canada - Leachate well 162 metaG | ecosystem: Engineered > Solid waste > Landfill > Unclassified | place... | reverse complement strand
TTTTTGTTTTTTAATATTTTTTAATTGAACTATCAAATATAGGTAGTATAATTATCGCTACCCAATAATTATATAGTATCTTCCGTGATAGTCCACTCATATTTAGCTTCTAAGTGTGTTTTTAATGCTTTAAGAATAGAAGTTGTACTTGCTTCTACACCATCTCCTAATGTAATATTTGTAGTCGTTCCTATTTGCACATTATCCTTGAATATGAAACCAACTTGCACTTCCTTTTTGTAATCCTTAAAAACAACAAATTTAGTAATGTAATTATTACTATCTAACGCTGTTAATTCCGTTGCAATTATATACAAATTAGCGACTTCTCCTAATGAGGAAATTACTGCGCTATCAATTATTAATCCGATTATTTTCATAATTTATTTTTATGTTTAGTTATAATTTTACCCATGCTCCAGCTTCGTAACCCCAAAATCCGACAGACGTAAATGTTGCGTCTGTATCAGTGACATATAACATTAGCCCATTAACAGACGTAATTGCACTTGCTTGTGCAGCCGTCATACGTGGTGGTAAAAATCCTTGCGTTGTACTTGTAATGTCTACTTTTGCAGATACCTCTGGAGTTGCAGTTCCTAGTCCCCAACTTCCATCATTTAACATTCTTGCTCTTTCAGTGCCACTAGGCTGGGCTGCGAAAACTAAACCATTTATAGAATTACATTGTATTTCAGCTGTTAACTTAGTTGCATCATACCCAATATCAAATTTGGCAACATCTGCACTTGCAATCCGTATGAAACAATCAGTAGCACTATTAAACTTAGTATTCTGCCAAGCAGTATGTTGGATTGTTAGTTTAAAATCGGGAGTAGAAGTACCAATACCAAAATTATTACCAGTATTTAAATAATCATAAGTTAAGCCATTTAATTCCATTAAAGAAATAGTACCTGCTTCATTCGCTATATTAAAGAATCCACCATTTATTCCTTGATAACCAAATACAGCCTGTTCTACGCCATTTTTACTAATTTTAAGAAAATCTGTCGATAGCGTACTATTTATATTTACTTTATAAGTTAAAGTAGATGTTCCAATTCCAACATTTCCATCATTTCTAACACTAAATAAATTATTACTTAAACTATTAACTTTTAGGGCATAATTAACAGCCCCGTCACTTTCTCCTGTAATATTAAATCGTGTACCGCTTATAGCAGCCGAGCCAAAACCATAGTTACCCGTGCCTGTAAAGGCTAAATTATAACCTGCATTGGCTACCGTTCTCACCCCTGTTAAAGTTAAATCTGTATTCGATAAATTCGCAACACAATCTTTCCATACTGCTGCTGTTGGAGTGGAATCTAAACAAATATACGCTCTATCATTGGTAGTATCGTACCAATTTGAACCTACACCGTATCCATCAGTAGAATCGTCATTTACCGTGGGGGCAGTTGTCGCGTTGTACTTTATTGATACTAAATTTTGTAAAATCGCTTGTTTACCATCTGTTAATGTTTGAGTTCCGTTTAAATTAAGTACTAAACTTCGTAAGATACCATCCGTAAGGTTGTATGCTGTATTACAATTAAGTGTTTGCGCGAGTACCTCTACTTGTGCTGTTGCTCCATTAACAGCTATACCAGTTGCCGAACCTGTATCAAATATTTTGTTGACTATGACATTAATTTTACTAGCCAATGTTATTGCCGTGTTATATATTAGATTACCTGAACCTCCATGCTTCATCTCTTTTAATTGTGCATAAACATTACATCCACTTGCACCTGAATTATATATACCGTGACCTGTACCATTTGTAACTTCAATTCTATCTACATCTGTATAAACATCAATAGCAACAGTTGTTGCAACACTAATAGCAGTACCATTACCATCCACAACAATCTGTTTACCTTTTATATAACTTTTGCCTGTTGTTGTAACACCTGTAATTGTAATGGCATTAGTTGCTGTTGGCGGCATAAAACCCCAAAATTCAATACTATTTTCACCTTCAGTAATCGTAGCAGTGCCTTTTAGTACAGCATTTGGTGCATAAATTTCAATATATTTAGGCAAGGAAATATTTTCAATATATATTCCTGCATCCATAACGTTAATATAGAAACGATTTGTTGCTGAAGGAACTTGATTAGCAGCAATATCAGCAAGTGCTGAAGCTATTGTTAGTTTTGGATATGTTGAAGATAATCCAGAATTGTTATCATTACCTGCTTTTGATACAAAATACGTAAATGGCACGTTGATATTTTGTTTTACGGTTATGGTAGAACCTGCGGATTTTGAATTAGTACCTGATAACGTATTTTGAACGTCAAGGGTTAACTTAGCGGTATCTGATAATGTGTAATCTACACTACAAGTAATATTATCTACTTTAGCAACCACCTCTGAAGTGTTCGACACAGAGAAGGCTTTACCTGAATTTCCTACTAAATATTTTATATCCGCATATACCTTAGATTGTTGTATTGTTGTGATGGCTGTTCCTGTACCCGTGACGCTAGTCATTGCTAAGTTGCCAATATTTATGTATGACGTTTGAGTTTTTCCCGAATTTCCACCGTAAAAGAAATTAGCATCTCCATTTAAAGTAACATAGTCACAATGTAAAATCAACTGTGACAAAGAATCAGCAGTCATTTCAACTAAATTAAAACCTCCTGAAGTGTTAAGATGTAATCTTTTGACATAAACATAAGCTGTACCAACAGAACTTCCTGTGTCATATTTTATGGCAACTGCATCGACAGGGGTTATAGCACTTGCGATAAGAATATTATTTCCTTGAACCGCTACCGTACCAACGATAGTGGATGCTGGAGCGTTTAATATTGTAAAATCAGGGAGTGATATGTTTTCCGTATAAATACCCGCATCTACCACTTGAATTTCAAATCTATTAGAAGTGCTTGGTATTTGTGCCAACACGGCAGTGATAGCTGCTCCAATAGTAAGAAATGCTTTGTTAACAGATTTACCATTATTTGAATCATTCCCTCCTTTTCCTACATAATAAACTTGTAGGTCAGTCCATTGAGTCACACCACCACCTGTAGAACTATTATTGAAAAAACCAAAGCCACCACCGAAAGCACCCATTTTTTTTTACTTTAAAATATTAATATTTACTATCGACATTCCCATTTGATTTAAATCTACACCAAAGCAACAATTTTTAATAAACAATCCGCAGGAGATACAATCGTCAAATTTTTGATAACCGCACCATCAGTAGCTATTATAGTAATAGTATCATTTAGTTGAAGATTTATTGAAGAAGATGCCAAAGCACCTAATCTTTGTTGCCCTGTAACTGTACCCACTACTTCCGAAGCATTGGAAACAGATATTTTTCTGACTCCATAATTTTCAACTATAATTAAAGTACCACCTACTAATTCTGTAGTGAACACACCATCATCCAATACTAAACTCATGTTGCTTTATTTTTTAATTATTCAGGAAATATTTCCTCTAAACTAAATCTTTTTATTTCTTGTGCATTTTTATATAATGCTAAAATCAATTCTTTTGCATCTTCGACACAGGAGGTTATCATAATATACAAACTTTTTGACTCGGTTTTAAGTTCCTCTGACTTGTTTTTAAAATATTGAGCGAAAAAATTGATTGCTAAAGCTTCCATTCCTAATAGGTCAAATTTAACACCTAAAATATCACGAACAAAATATAATTCTTTCGTTTTACCATCCTCTCCCTTTACTATATTGCCGTCTACCGAGTAAAAATACTTAGGTCTACATTCAGGTTCTTCTTTTGTTGGTTTTGTGTGAATAAAAACACAAATACTCTTTGCCGTTTTACCTTCCTTTTTTGCAATAGACATTAATGCCTTTTTCATTGTTTTTTCTACTTGCTCTTTTACCATAATATATTTTTTTATTGGTTATTTTGCAAAAATATAGAATTAACATGAACTTTGGGTATTATTACCCGAAGTAATTTCTTTTAAATCGAATCTGTAAGTAACAGGAATAGTAAAAGGTAAACCAAATTTTTCAACTTTAACCTTGCCGTTAATTGATATTTTCATATTCGTAAAATCCGATGAACTTAATATAGAGCCTATGTTTTGTATAAGTACAGTAGGATTTATGGCAATATTTAATATAAATTCAGACACTCCGTTTGCAGGTATAATGCTATCTGTTTGTGAAAAAACAGTAGCTAAATAAACACCATCTGCCATCACATCAAAATTGTAGTTTTTGATGATTATCCCAAAAGAACCGAAATTTTTAACTTGCATTTTTACGTTGATAACAGAACCTTGAGAAGATAAATTATCTACTGTAAAACCGATGGCTTTAAAGCACATTTTTTTTGCAAGAAGATATTGGTTATTAAGATACCATGCCGTTGCTCCGACTCCTAACACACCTAAACTCACCAAAATTCCCTTATTCATGACTACTTAACTTTTAGCTTTCTTAATTATTACTACCATTAAGGCAATTCCTAACAAACTTCCCATAACTACACCTGTAACAGCTAATGGAGACCATCCTGTATCTACTTTTTTCTGACTTTCAAGTGCTGCCTGTGCAAGCAATAAGTCGGCTTGTGCGCCTACACCCTTTGCACTACTCGCTTGTTTTTTCATAAAAACATCTTCGCATTCTGCTCTTTTTTCTTTATTAAAGGGATTTTTCCAACTACACCCTCCTACATTACTCCATGATTCATGTTCCATAATAATTTACTTTGAATTAAAAAAATATTTATAACCGACATATCCTACAAGACTTAATACAATAATACTCATAATAACATTCTTGTTTGATTGCGGAGATTTTTCTTTACTTAAATTTACGGTAGGCAGAGAAGTTACCTTTTCAGTAGCGATATTTGGACTTGATATTTTTTCAGTTTTATTTATTTCCTGATTTTTTTTCATCTGAATTACAGATTCTTCTTCGTTAGAATCTATAAAATTTTCAGTTAAATAATCATTGCCTACTGAAGCTTCGATTGAAAACCATTCATCAAAAGAAATTTTTCTGAATCTCCTAACAGGATTTTTTCGCAAGATATTCCCTTTACAATCCCTCGTTGTTTTCTCGAATAAGGCAGTCTCTAATACTTCATCAGCATCAAAAGAAAATGATTGCCCTTCAAAGGTTAACTTTCCATTGTTTTTTGCTTTTTTAATAGCAACAGGACTTCTTTGCGAATAGTTTACTTTCTTATTTGATTCACAATTTACGTTTTTTATTTCTTCAATAGATGCCATGACTATTTAGGTAGTGGATTCGTGAATTCAGGATTTTTAGAATAGTCAATATTTGGCTCTCTTTTCCCTTTAACATTTACATAAATCACATACGCAATCATAAGTCCTAATCCGACATAAAGATATTGTTCAGGTTTCATATTTACTGTTTTTTTGTTATTATTATTTCATTCTATTTTAATACATAGTGATTAAAAAATCACAATCTCTTTTTTAAATTTGCTATTTCGGCTCTAAAATCACTGATAAGTTTTTTATCCCATTTTATTATCTCGTTAATTTTTGCAGCCGAGCCTCCCTTCTTTTTTAAAATCATCATTTTTGCAATTTCAGATTCTAATTTTTTAATTTGTTTTTGATTATAAGAAATTCCATCTTTTACGATGCTTGTGGATTTTGATTTCATTTTATTATTTTTAATTATTTTTAAACGACAACGTATCCTTTGCTATCTGTTTTCCCTTCTTTCAATAGGGCATAAAGTTGCGAAGCTGTTTTCCCTTTTGGTCTTACAAAGAAATGCACCCTATCACTATCTCCGTCATTCACCCCCCATTCAAGCCCGTTTTTTTTCGCAATATTTACGATTCCACTATCAATCCATTTTTGCCGACTACTGTTTTGCTGTATTATTATTTGTCCTTCTTTCATTCCGTTAACATCAATCGCAAATCCATATTGATGAAAAGAATAATTAGGTGATGCTTGAATTGATTCATTCAATGCTGCCTGTTGAGAAGGTGTCCTAAACCCACTCGTAATTATCATCCTAATCCCTAATTCCTTTTCAACTTCATCAAAGAACTTTTTAACCTGACCCCTGAAATCAGGATGCAATTCCATTAGAGCATTGTATGTTTTTATGCCCCAACTTCCCTCTCTCCACCACTGCAATGATTTGTCAAAAAATAAATTGCCTCCAAAAACCTTTTTTATAAAAGATTTTACTTCGTCTTTGTATACATAACCTAATCCTATTACAGCTACACTAAAAGTTGAAATTAAGATTACCTTAATGTATTTTTCTTTCATTTTTTACTACCATTTTCCTACAGGGCAATGTTCATCAAGAAATTCAGTTTTTAAATCAACAAAACAAGTACATATTCTACAATTTCCTGTTGGTAAAACTGTTTTCTTTCCGTCATCAGTATAGCAAGACCTACATTTTGCAAGTCTTAAATTCCTGATATTTTCAGAAACTTTTACGGCAGTGTTACCACTTAATCCCTGATATACTAAATCAATTAAAGGATTAGACCTCATGATAATTATTTTAAATTAACAACAAAGATAACTACTTTCTAAATATAAAGTATGCTCCAACTCCAATAATAAGTACAGCTCCAACCGATATACCTATTATAGCACCCGTTCCTAATCCCGAATTTTTTTCTCCACTCCTTTGCGATGCTGCGTACTCTTCATCTGTAAGTACAGGAGTACCATAAGACTCTTCTTGTTGTGCTGCTGCTGCCTGTTGTGCTGCCTGTTGTTGTAGTGCAGCTATTTCGGCTATAGCCTGTTGTTGCTGCACTGCCTGATTGGTCTGAGGAGGATTAATAACAGCTCTTATTACATTTACAGGATTAAATCTATTAACCAATGAACCAAAACTATTTGAATAACTTTCCTTATTACCAAACCCTAACTCTCTATCTATTTGGTTCATTTTACGTGCTTTTATAATTACCCTCTCTTCTAAATGAGGAACTGATGTTTTTCCCACGATTTTTAATTAAAATAATTATTTTTTAAATATAAAGTATGCTCCAACTCCAATAATAAGTACAGCTCCAATTGATATACCTACTATAACACCCGTTCCTAATCCCGATTTCTCAGGGGAAGATGAATTACGTGAGGAGTTTGAAATATTAGTGGCAGATGAGGAACTTGAAGTAGCAGGTGAATTACGTGATGAATCAGGAGTATTAGTCGTAGGTGATGAACTTTGAGCGGTATTAGTAGCAATTTGTTTAGACTCAATCTCTTTCTTTTTTAAATCAAAAGCGTTGTTGATAAGACTTAAACATTGACTATTTTTTGCAGGTGAAAGTGGTTGACCTGCCATAAAATTCTTCATACATTCATTAATACCATTAAGTCTAGCTGCATTTAATTCATTAATATTTAATGCCGAATTTATTCTATTAAGATAATTATTTGCAACAACTTCTGGTATTTTAGTATTGATACCGACTGCATTTGAAAAGTTTAAATATTTATCATAATATTTAAACTTTTTTCTGAATTTAGGTTTTACTGTACTGCCATCCGCACTATATGGGTTGCTAATGTGGGCTACGTCATTATGAAAGTCTAATGTCCAATCCTCCGTTGCGAGTTGTGGCTGCGAAGTATTCAATCCCCTCGTATACCTTGTGGGGAATAAAGGGCTAGGTGCTATCCCTATATTTAATTGTTCGTTAATAGTCCTTCTCATTATTTCTGTTTTTTAAAATGAAACTGCGTCTTCCCTAACAAATCCCGTTGTCTTGCCGTCAATCGGGGTGGTTAGTCTTATTATATACCACGTAAATTTATCCTCACCTGCAAGAGTACCTGTAACAACACCGATAGGATTAATTTTAACTTCTCCTATCTTATTTGAACCCAAACCAAAATATCCATCATCAACTTTTGCAGTTGAGCGTACATTTGTATACCCTAAAGTAGGATGAGTCCTGACTTGTTTTCCGATTATATTTTTATCTTGAAAATCTGTAGGTTTAACCACTACCGAACCGTCAGTTTCATCGTCTTCCGTTTTTCCTTCTTTTGAATCTTTATTTTTATTAATTTGCCTATAAGTAAGAATAGAACCAACTCCTAAAATAACAACAACTGCCGTTGTGATATAAATATATTTCTTCTCCATAATGTTTTTAATTACGATATTGTATTATGTCATAAGTCCGTGTTAATTCTTCTAACGAATCCATATCCCCTACAAGGTTGTCAACAAGACTTACTCCTTTTCGTTGAAAATAATATTTTGATACTAAGGATAAATTATTGATGTTTTTAGCAGAAGCCAACAAACTATACACTGCTTCCTCATCATCATTACCGTATAGTGCATCATATAATTTATCGGCAGTTTCCTTAGCTAAATCATGAGAAATAGTTAATTTCGTTGCATCATAAAAGTTAGGATTAAACCCTTCATTTCTTTGAATTTTAACTTTTAATGCCTTTATCTTTTTGTCATCTGCACATTCAATAACACCAAATTTGCACATAACAGGTCGATAAATACCGAAATAAACAAGAGCTATAACCCCAACAACTCCACCAACAACAACAATAGGTGTCCATTTATTTTTGGCTAACCCTTCAGCTGCACCTGCACCCGCCATCATTCCTATCATATTCTTATTTTTTAAAGTATTTAATTCCAAAATAAACTACCGTAATGCTAAGAATAGAAATACCACTAATTAAAGCGATTTTTTTCCAATCTACCTTACCACTTTTAGCCATAACTGTAAATTCAGGAAGGGTAATTCCTTCGCCTCCAATTTTAAAATCAAAATTACAACTATTTTGACTACAAACATCGGAAATATCGACAGTTTTTGTTCCTATTCCAACATAACTTGCCGTTAAGTAATCTGACATTTCGGCATCAATGGAATAATTACCATCAATATCTGACGTTGTTCCTTTATTTGGAATAGTTATTTTACCCTTAGAATCGGAAATATATACATTAGCCATCGGCAAGGTTTCCGAACCACTGTATATTTTTCCTTTTACGTTCATCAACTATCGTGTTTGAGATACAATATCTAATTTCTTATTATACGCGATGACACTTGCGCTTCTATCAGCAATCCACTTTGCATCGTCAATTATTTGTTGAGATAAGCCTCCCCTATTATTTTTTGATTTATTGTAAACATCAACCCTCATTTGTGAACTCCCTTCACTCAGCAAATTATCAATGAATTTATACATTTCTATTTTCGTAGGTTCATCGTAAACAGAAGAAGAAGCTAATTTTATCCTGTCCTTCGCAACATTTGAATTTGTAATCCACATCGTGCTTTTCGGATTAGTTATATCGTCTGATGATGCCGTCATACTTGGTTTAAGACCTCCTGTTTTATCAGTTTGATTACCAATATCTATTTTATTAGTATCGTTAGGTGCTATTGACAAGTCATTACTACCATTTTCATTTTCTGAATCACCCTTGTATTTTTTATATACAAAATATCCTCCAATAGCTAACCCCGCTAACCCTACCAATCCAAGTACTACTCCTATTGTTTTTTCTTTTCCTTTTTCCATGATAGTGATTATATTTTAAATTTTAATTCGAGGTTCGCGGGTAATATCAAATTTTTGGCAGCTATTACGACTGGGCTTCTATCGGCAATCCATTTAGCATCGTTAAGTATTTGTTGAGTCAAATCAATATTGTTTGATTTTGATTTGTCATAAACATCAATCCTCATTGATGAACTCCCTGCACTCAATAAATTATCTATGAACTTATTCATCTCAAATTTAGTAGGAGCATTGTAAACAGAAACAGGGGCTAATTTAATCCTATCTCTTGCGACAGTTGCGCTTGTAATCCACATCGTGCTTTTCGGATTAGTTACCTCGGCTCTATCTGCAATCCATTTAGCATCATCAATTATTTGTTGAGACAATCCTCCACTATTATTTTTTGATTTGTCATAAACATCAACTCTCATTTGCGAACTCCCTTCACTTAGTAAGTTGTCAAGGAATTTGTACATCTCAATTTTCGTAGGTTCATTGTAAACAGAAGAAGGGGCTGATTTAATTTTATCCTTTGCTATGTTTGAATTTGTCACCCAAAGTGCGCTTTTTGCATTTACTATATCGTCTGTTGACACAACAGGTTCTGTTGGTACGTTATTTACATCATCCTCCCTATTTGCTGCGCCACCTGCTTTTTCTTTATCATCTTTGTATTTTCTATACAAAAAAAATCCTCCGATAGCTAATCCTAATGAAACCACCGCTATTATTAAACCTTTATTATTTTTCATAATTATTTTTTTAAGAATTTATACATTAAAAACCCTGCAATTACCAATCCTCCGATTACCAAATAAGTTCTATTCTTTTCAAGAAAATTTTCTTCGACAATTGTCTGTTCTTCAATTACAGATTCTATAATTGGTTCTGTTGACGTTTCTACAACAGTCTCAACCTTTGCTTTTGTAGGCACTATAGGTTTTAATTCAGGCGCAATAGTATCTGTGCGAACCGTGAAAGGTTGCGAACCAATATTTTTAAAAACGCTTGCTGAAACATTACTGTAATCCCCATTTCGGTTTTTTGTAGCCTGACGAATCCCTAATTGAAAGTTTATATTTTTTCTCATGATTTTTTGTTTATTTTTTGTTTATTTATTTTCTCCTCCTGTAAATTTCAAATATATGCCTTATTAACAAAATATTTATCAGTATTAATATAGCAGGGACTCCGATTATTAATATAACATGAAGTTCTTGAGTATCTATCAGTTCTTGAATATGATAAAAATACATGCAGTCAAAAAATAACACTATCAGTACTGCCGCGAGATAGTGTCTGATTCCGTAGTTTTTTACCCAGTTTAAAAATTCCATTTTCTTACTATTATAATTTTAAATTGGCGAACAAATCGTATATTTTAACGTGTCAAAATTGTCAATGAATGTTTTTAAATAAATGTACCTCTCTTTGTTTCCTTCTGTTGGATGTTTGTAGAAAGTTTCTAAAAAAGCTTTGTGCGCTTCTATGATAGGATAACCCATACCCATATAAAGAGTTAAAGCATTTAAATCGGCTTCTATTTCATCCTTTTGAACTTCGTTAAGATAAAAATGACTGAACTCATGACATAATATTGCCATCCGCATAGGGATACTCATCTCTCGGAAAGATTTTTGACTAATTTCAATCCTTCCTGTTTGATTAGAGATTCTCGCAGGTGTAGTTAATGCCTTCCCTTCGTTTGTTATCTGTGAAAGATAGTCAATAGTATATTGCTTATCATCACTTTGATAACGACCAACAGATAAAATCCCCGCATTCTCGCAAAACTCTTTCGCGAACTTAAGGAAAGAAGCGACTTTTTTACCTGATAAACAAGGTAAATACTGTGGCAATTCTTTCTTTTCAAGTTTCGTAACCCGAACTAAATTTTCTATGTTATCTTGTTGGGATGCCTGTGGAGACATTATTTTTATTTGGAGTTTTTCAGGACTTTGGGGAAGTCTTATTTCAAAATCTTTCTGCCCTTGAATTGTACTCCATCGGTCAAGATATACCGCCCCCCTTTTAAATGGGTCGATAGCACGAATCCTGACTTTCATCGGACGCTTTACAGCGATTCCAACAATAATGTTTACGGGTTCTCTTTCTGTATTTGCGAAATACTGGAGCATTTATTAAAAGTTGTTTAAGTGTCCGTTTGGTGAAGATTTAAATTTCATTGGGTCGCCATTAAATTCCATACTTGTTGGATTGCCATCAAATCCCATAAAATGTCTTGGATTTGGTCTACCACTTGGTCTACCATACTGTCCACCACGAGCCATTGGCTGTGGCATATTCATACCACCGTTCATCGCTGCGAAATTAACTGCCTCTTCGACTTTAGCTTCTTTCACGCCTTCTTTCACGCCTTGTTTAACTGCATCAGCAACTTTATTATTCTCAGCATTCGCCTTATTGTCCACCCATTTACCCATAGTTTTCTGAGCAATCATGAATCCTACGCCAATAGAGAAACCTGCCACGATACCGCCTACGACAGAACCGATTATTTTTTGAGTATCCATTTTAATTATTTTAAATTATTAATATTCACTTGTTTTGTTTTTATCAAAGTATCAATGTAATTCACCCGTTGCATAGTTGTGAAATATCCAACCATACTGGCAACTGCTCCTCCAATAAAACCGAACCCAACATACCTCCAAAATCCACCCCCTGTTTTATTTGCATAAACCCATCCCGAAATAGTACCGATACTACCGATACCCATTTGAGCAATTTGGAGAGATTTTTTCTTTCCTTCCAATTCTATTGTAGATAAATCTTTAAGGTCTTGCATAACTACTTAGCCCCGTAATATTTTTTAGATATAACGTTAAAAGCCGTGTAAAGTCCGAAAATTGCAAATCCAAACAATGTAACCTGTACAAGTGGATTTCCTAAATAACTTTGCTCAAACTCTACAGTTCTTTTTACAACCATATCAACTGGTGCAATTCCTGTTTCACCGTTAGCTCCACCCCAACTTTGCTCTTGGTCAGTTCTAATCGTCCCTTTCTTAAATTTTGGTTTTTCCATGATTTCTTTTTTTTAGTTTTTAGTTTTTTACTTAGCTCCGTAATATTTTTTAGATATAACGTTAAATGCCGTGTAAAGTCCGAAAATTGCAAACCCGAATAATGTGGCTTGCACAAGTGGATTACCTAGATAACTTTGTTCAAAAGCTAATGTTCTTTTAACTACTGTGTCAATTGGAGCTATTCCTGTTTCGCCTTCGACACTTGCCCAACCTTGGGCAGTTTGAACCCTAATTTTTCTGTCTAATGTTTTTATTGCACCCATGATTTCTTTTTTTTAAGTTGTTTTTATTTTTTTTAGTTATTTACTTTTTGTATTTAGCCATAACAATTTTAACGGTAGTATAAATTCCGAAAATTGCAAACCCGAATAATGTAGCCTGTACAATTGGATTACCCAAATAACTTTGTTCAAACTCTATCGTTTTTTTAACTACTGTGTCAATTGGAGCGATTCCTGTTTCACCTTCAGCCCCCGAAAAATGACCTGTAGTTTTTATATGTCTTTTTTTGCCTTTTCTTCTTCTCCCGTCTGAATAATCATACTCGTTTTCCATGATTTTTATTTTTTTTAGTTTACTTTTTAAATGCGTAATATAACCCTATCCCTAACCCTGTTGCAACTAAAATTCCTATTCCGACATAAATTATCGACTGTTGCTTCTTTTTTGCTGCTTCATCCTCTTTATTAATCAATGTATTCGGGTCAATTTCCCCTTTTTTTTTGCCAAGTCCTTCTAACAAAGTATGTGGCATAAATATTCCTTTTAACCACCCCCCTGTACTTTTTGGAGCTTCATAATAACTATATGTTTCATCCAACATAATTAGTATTTTTAAGCACTTCTCGTTCCAAAATATACAGCAGCTCCAATTCCTAAAACAGCAACTAATCCAAGTCCTATGTAAAGACCCGTGTTGCTAGGTGGCGGTGGCGGTGGCGGTGTGTTTCCGTCAGGTGCTACCTGTGTATTACCCTGATTTTTTGCTGCGAGATTAGCTAAAAGTCCTGTTAAAAAAGTTGTCCCTATCTGCCCCAAAGAAGACAAAGTACCACTTCTTTTTTTGAAATCTTCAAAAGTCCCTGAATATCCCCCCGATAAAGCCTCAGAATATTTTTTTGAAATGGCTGTGCAAGTGGCATCATTTCCGCAAGAAATTAAAGCACTCCTACATTTATTAAATGCCGTAGAACCTTGTTTCTCATATACATCCTCACAAGAATCGGACGCTTCTTGCTCTGTCATATTCTGATAGTCATTACTCCAAACTTTTTTAATTATTTGGTCGTCATATTCTTGTTGCCTTCCAAGCATTGCTGCTGCGTAATAAGTATTATTGTCCATTGCTGTTTATTTTATTTTTCCTAACCGCGAAAAATATCGCTAATCCTACCCCTATTACCGTGATACCTCCAATAACATATAGCATAGTGTTATTTTGTGGTGGTGGCGGTGGTGGGGTATAAGATGGTTGTTGATTTTTATTTTTATTCGCTAATCCCACAAGAATTGCCAATCCACTGTCAATCCATCCTGATTCTTGTGCTGTCTGCATCCAACTTTTTTTACCTGAATCTTCATCGTCTCCTTCAGTATTACTGAATCCTCCTTTAAATCCTCTTTGTTTAGCTAATTTATAGGATTGATTCATACTTATTTCACCCCTATTTGCTCGTTGGGCATAATTAGCAAAATCTTTCAGTTGGTCTTCTCCATAACCTTGCGATAACAAATATCCGTAATATTCTGTTGCTGCTGTTGACATCTTATTTTACTTTAAGGGGTTTAAAGATTAAAAACAATACTCCGATTGCAATAACAGCGATGGGAATGTATGTTATTTCTTTTTCTTTTTCTTTTTCTCCGCCACCTTCGCCTTCGGGACTTGGAGCTATCATTTTTTTTGCTTCTTCTGCTTTTTTCGCGTCTTCTTTTTTAATGCTTTCCTTAACGTCAGCTACCGTAACTACAGGGGTGTTTTCCTCTTCTAAATATATTGGATATATAGGATAACCACCTCCGTATATAGGCACGGGATAAGGCATAGGATAAGGTCTCGGTCTATGTCTTGTGGTACGCGGAGTAGTAGTTGTAGTAGTTGTAGGCGTGGATGCTGTAGTACGTGTGGGTGCGAGCGTAGGTGCTGTCCTTCCTCCTGTCCTTCCTCCTCCCTTTCTTCCATCTAAATTAGAAAAACTTTTTAATGCAAAATATTGACTATATGATGTCATGATTTTTTATTTTTTAATGTTTTTATCAGTAAAAATAAACCTCCCGAAGCAAGCAATATGGCTATAGTAGGATAAACAAATTCCATTATACTATTTTGTTCCACGGAGGGATTTCCTGTTGTTTGTGGAATGCCCGATGGGGTAGTTGTATTTGTTTCGTTTGTTGTATTTACTATATTGTTCTTTATTCCAATATTTCCTAATAAAGCAATTGTTTTGTCATCAATCCCTAATACACGATTTAAATCTAATCCATACATTCCCTTTAACTCTTTTTCATTTGATAAATAAAATTGAGCTAACGGATATAAATTTCCTTGCTGCACGGATTGTTGTTGGGCAACCTGATATTCAGATTTCATATTGCCCGTCAAAACATTTGCTATGTTGGAAATATCCATTATTTAAACAGTTTAATTAAAATTATAACACCTAATGCTGCCATTACAATTTGTTTACCTGTGAATCCTATATACTCTTTATCTAAAAATCCTTTTACCGAATCGGTTGCAGAGGCGACAGGAGATTCTATTTTTTTAATCGGTTCAGAAACATTTATCTTTTCTACCAATTCTTTTATTTTTCCGTCTAAATTTTCAATCTCTTTTTTTGCTGCTTTTACTTCTACTTCGGGTTTGGTGGTTGGCTCTAAAGATTGTTTTGGTATAAGATACCTTCCGTTTTCATCCTGAACCATTACAACTTGCCTTGTTTTTTTAACCTTATCGTCCATTTCTTTCCACAAATTACCCGAAACAACTGAGCCTGTCAAAAACATCTTTGTTGTGCCTTTTTGATTTTCCAATGGAGTATCAATTGGAACTGTGGTATCTCTTGTCAAGAAAAAGAGTCCTATTTCAGGATTAACTTCTGCAAGATAAGTCCCAAAGGTGGTGTTCAAAATCTTTCTATTTTGCCTTTTCATTTTCTTTTAATTTAATTCCGTAATAATTACCTACAAGCCCCCCTGCAACTGTGCCTATTGCTGCAAAGAGAAATTTATTTTGTTGTTTTGCCATTGCATAAATTAAACCTATAACTGCCCCCCCTATGGCAAAATTGACAGCGTATTTACTTCTAAAAGCATTTCTCTCTATAATTTCCGAAGCTTTCATACTTCCGAAAGATTTAGAGATTCTTTTTGCAGCCTCACTTTTTTTATACTGTTGCTCGTCATCAACGATTTCTGCATATTGAATCCCGTTTTCATTTTCAGATTTTTCCTGATTCACAGCACCTATTACATTTAAAAACGGTTCGGGTATAATGTACCCATCTTTTGTTTTTAAAGCCATAATACGGCTATCAGGCGTAAGGGCTATATTTTCAACTGTTCCCCTTACTCTCTCTCCAACACGAAACGGCTTTTTACTCACCTTTTTTCCTTCCCTGCGTTGAGCGAGACAATCTTCAATTAACGAACATTCAACTATTGTCATTTAATTTTACTTTAATCTTTAAGTGCTAAAAACGTAACTATCCCTCCCACTATTAAAACCCCTGATATTATTATAATCGGTGTCCAATTTATTTTTTCTTCTGTGGGGAACACGTCTTCAAATAATGCAGATTTAGCTTTCAACTCTTCAATCTTAGCTTCTTTTGAAGCCCTTCCAACACCAAATCCTGCGTTAACGATTCCTACTACCGCACCAATTATAGCACCCCAAGCTCCACCGCTTTGCGCTCCTGCCCCTGTTGCTTGACCAATGGTTACTGCTGCTTCGGAAGCCACTTTCCCCTTATCTACTCCCCCTCCAAGATTACTAAAATCCTCCGATTTTAGTTTTATTCCTTTAGCTAAATCGCCTACTTCACCGTGAGCAATAACAATAGAAATATTTTTCTTAAATATGTTATTATTTACGATGTGGTAAGCTACTTTTTCAATCAGCTCTCTCTTGTCGTTAGGATTTTCAATGAACACATTTGAGTGTTTTAACGCACTCGCTACAGAATCAGGATGCTTCTTTATAAGGTCTGCAATTTTTTTTATTACAAACTTCTTTTCAGAATATTTTCCCTTTTCCACATTTTTAATTTTTACTTGCAGTTACTCTCCAAACTACCAAACCACCGATGAGTAAAACTCCTGCTATGGCTATGATAGGTAGCCAATTTGTTTTTTGTTCTTTCCCAAATACTTTTTCAAACATGGAAGCTTTAGCTGTTGCTTGTGTTGCTTTCAATTCTTGCGTGGCTATTCCAAATTTAAAACCTGAACCAACCATGTCGGCAACTGATGTAATCCAACCACCGCCACCTGAACCGCCACTACCTGTACCCGCTCCACCTTCTCCATTAGCATAATCTTCTTCTTTTGGTGATTCGCCCGTGTTTTCAAAAACCATAATAACAGCGATGTTCTTCTGAAACAACTTGTTATTTACTATATTGGATGATGCTTTATTGATTAAATCTTCTTTCGTTGCAGATTCGCTAACCTGTACGTTAGAATGTTTAAGGGCATTGATAATTTCTTGAGGATTATTCTCTATTAATTGGGAAATTTTATCGAGGACTATCTCCCTAATCAATGCAAAGTCATTAGACTCGGCTGCATTTGTTAAATTTTCTATAGAATCTCCCTGATACCTCATTTTGCTTTTATTTTTTTAATACAAGTGCCAAACATATTACTGCCACCGCACCTATAATCATAAGTTCTGTTTTTTCGGGCTTTTCATCTTTCGTTACAGCAACAGGATTTGTCCCTTGAACTTTACTCAAATCTTCTACTGCTTTTTTAATTGCCTGTCCTTCGGCACTTGAAAATACAGATTCACCACTACAATTACAAGGCTTATCTTCCTTTTTTTCAGAAGGATTTGATTGAGCATTGTATTCGTTGTAACTGGTTATTAATTCTAAATCGGGATGAACGGCAGCGATTTTAAACAAAGCGATTTTACCGTGTTGATTAACGGCTTGTGCTAATTGTTTTGCAAGGAGGTCGGGTCTGCGTATTGCTTTCTGACCAAAGCTATTCATAACCTCTCTAGCCCCTTCGGGATTTTTTTCGGCTACATACTCAAATATGGTCATTCTGTTCGTTTTTTTTGTTTAAGAAAAAAGGGCAGCAACTTTTAGCTGCTGCCCTTTTCATATCAGTTTTAAAAAACTAACCTTGATTATCCTACCAAGTTTCCTTTTGATGGGAATTGGAATTGAGATAAATTCGGTTTGGTATAGTTTTTACCAACACTCTTACCTGCTAATCCTCTTGCTATGTCAAGTTCTTCACTTGGATAGAATCTCACTGTTAAAGTGGCAGAAGCTAAGATAGTAGTTGTGATAGAAGTGAAAGCGTTCACTGGGAACTTATGTCTCACGATTGTCACTCCACCTTGCTGTTGCATAGGGTCAAGAGCGGGAGATACTGGCAATGTAACTTGTCTACCGTTTGGCTCTTTGTAAGTTATTACAAGTTGTCTGAACGGCTGAGATGTGTTAGCTGATTGCAAGTACATCAAACCTACTTTGAATGGTTGGTTAGTGATTGATTGCAAGAATTCAGTATACGTTACCGTTCCGTTATCCATTGTAATGGTGATTGCGGCTGGATTACCAAAATTGCTCGCCAAAAGGTTTCCGTTAGTACCCAAAAACACAACCGAAGAAACATCGTCAGTTGTAGAGTTTGAAATATTAAGGATGTATGGCAAGGAAGCCTTAGCCTCTTCTCCAACTCCTTCTGATGCGTAATTGTAATCGTCAGCGTAATCGTAACCTCCTCCGTCTAAACTGTCCCAACCATTATAGTTAGAGTAGTTTTCGTTTGCAAATGCGTTTGCGTCTGAAAAATAATTTTTCATGTTTTTTTTGTTTTTTTAGTTTAACTTTGCTTCCTTGCTTCCTGACTACTTGGTTTCAGTCGAAGTGTTCTGCATTTTATTAATATACTGAATCGTATACATTGCACCTAACACACCAATAAAAATTGGCAAAGTCGCTTTTAAAATTCCTTTTACGTTTTCCATCGTTTTAATTTTTTTAGATTACACAATCTGTTTTGTTTGTTCGATTGAGTACAAATATCCAAATATTTTTTTCATGTTTATATTTTTTTTCTTGACGGAAACGTCCTATTTCATTGGGTTTGCTATATTCTGTATAGGCTACCACTGTCAAAAAATGTCAAGAAATAATTGGTTTTGGAAATATAAATATTATTTTTGCCACATAACAATAAAGGTTGCCTTCAAAAGAATAAGAAAAGTTTATAATTTTGGAAGTTTTAATTCAGTATTAACCAAAAAAGGAATTTAGCTCAATTCCTCCCCTATAGTAAAAGAATAGGAGTTTCTATGAGCTTAAAAAAATGAAAGAAAAGTTTAAATTTCCAAAAGTATTAATTGCAGCCCCACAACACGAAAGCAAAAAGTATTGTTGGCAACAATGGAAAGAAAGAGTCAAAGACTTAACATATCTAAACTATGATGTTTTCCTTGCCGATAACAGTGAAGATAATTCTTTTTATAAAGAAATTAAAAAAGAAGGATTCGATGCTGTTCATGTCGCAGGTGATGTAAAAAGTGTTCTCGAAAGAACAACGATTGCCCATGAAACTTGCCGTTTATATGCGCTCGACCATAATTACGACTATCTTCTACATCTTGAAACGGACGTAATACCTCCTTATGATGTAATAGAAAGATTGTTATGGAACAATAAAAAAGTAGTTTCGGGAGTGTACGATATTTTTCACGGGAAAAGTAGAAAAGCAATGATTCAGATTTCCGAAAAGCTCGACAGGAGCGTACACTCATATAGAACCGTGCCTTTTATAGAACACGAAGAACCTCTCTTTTTTGACGGAACTACTAAACAAGTCTATCACGCAGGATTAGGCTGTACACTAATAAGAAAGTCTATCCTCGAAAAAATACCATTCAGATTTGAGAAAAAAAGTATTTTTCATGCCGACACATGGTTTGCTAATGATTGCTTTTTAAGAGATGTATCGGTATTTGTAGATACCTCTATAACATGCAAACATTTAAACCAAACTTGGTTAGATGTAGCAGATGAAATATTGAGTCCAATTTTAAACGAAAAAAAATAATACAAACATGAATAAACTAGAAAAATTACTTTACAGGAAAGCAAGTACCGAAAAATTAATGATGATTTGGTCAAAAGGAATAAAAATGTATACCGACTATCTCAAATCTTGCCAATCAATAGATAATGGCGAAGGGTATACTGAATTACAAAGAACTGAAGCAAGAAAAAATATTCATGAAGCAGAGATTCCGTTAAAACATTACATTACTTCTTTTAAATTTGCTCAAAGAGAATATGATAATCATATTTTACCTGAAATAGAGAAATTAACTACAGAAGAAGAACGCAAGGGAATTGAATTTATGGATGTAATGAAAAAATACGATGAACTTGCCGAAATAGAAATCTTTTCTAATCATTCAACAAAACCTGCAAACGTGGAATTGATAGAAGTAAACAAAAGTATCGAAACACATATCAAATTACTCGAAGACTTAATAAAGGTATCTACAGATAAATTATCTACAAGTAAAGATGAGCATGAGAAAGCTAAATTGAATCTTGATATTTTCAAATATAACCTTCATCTTGTTTCAAATAAAAAAAGACTTCAAGAAAGAGTGGATTATTACAAAAATCAATTTCTGCCTAAATATGAAAAAGATATGGTTGAAGCAGATAAATATCTTGACATTATGTTGCAAAGGGCAAGTGATATTGTAAAAAGTGGTATAGACATTCCTCTTGGATTCATGTTGACAGAATACGAAAAGCATAAGGAAGAAAAAGAAAAAGTTTGGTTATTTTACACTGCCTTAAAGTCCCGTCTGAAAAAAATATCAAAAGAAATGCACAGGAATAAGGGAAAATTCAAAGGAAAAATGCACCTTGCGGAAGGAATTGTGAAATAACACTCAAAATAATTTAAAAACTAAAAATCTTAAAAAAATGAAAAAGAAACCATCTGAAATACATGATTATATTTCGCCACTATCCGAAATACATGATTCAAGTTTGCCTATATTGATTAATATTAAAAATTTGACTGATGAAAAACTTTACGATGTGAAGCTATTTGATTACGAATTTGAAAAACAAGAAAAAATCGCATATTCTTGTCCGATTACAACGGTAGAATATAGTGACATACTCAGAGGATTAAGTAGTGAAAATAAATCAGAAAAAGTAATTAAAATGATATACGCAACTGCATTTTGCGATTATAAAAAATTTCAAAACAAACAAATCACCTGTGAATTTTTTGAACAATATACATCTATTTATGGTCGAAAAATATCAAAACCTCATAGATTTCTTATTGACCCGTTTCAACAACAAGACGCAATATCATTAATAGATGATTTGGAAATAAAGTTTTGCAATGAATTACAAATTCAACTTGCTTATTTAATGCCCGAAACAGAAATGACCTTTCGTTTTTATTTAAAAAAGTGAACTACGTAGGGCGGAAGAAATCGTAAAATAACACTCAAAATAATTTAAAAACTAAAAATCTTAAAAAAATGAAAAAAACTTTCATAATAACAGGTGAAGAAGGAGAAGGGTATGCTACAAATTGGATGCTCGACCATATCATTGAGGCATTTGAAAAAAGAGGAATGAATAACGGTTCTAATGATGATTTAATTAAAGAATTGACAATACAAAAAATTGAATACGGAAGAATTTGCATGTCTGGACTTATAATGGGAGGAGGACAAACTCTTCAAGCAATTAAGAGTTGTTATAATGAAAACAATGTATACCTTCGAGAAAAAATAATAGAACTTGGCGGAGAACCTGATGCAGGTCTAAATTTTATTAAATGAAAAAATGCCAAATACTTAAAAAACTGAATGACAAACTCGCTGACTTTAAAAAAATACGAGATATTGTTCAAGAAAAACGAATAAATCAAGACGGCACTGTTAATTTGGCAATGTGTATCGAGTGGAATGATATTAATACCAACATTCGGCTTACCATACGGAAAATAGAATTTGTACGACAAGGGAAAGGGTATCTTGGTGAAGAGTTCAGTTTAAATAATAACAATTCAAAACAAATAGACTAATTATGTTGATAATAACAGGAACAGGAAGGTCAGGAACAAGTTTAATAGCTTTGTGGCTAAAAGAATGCGGCTTACTAAATTATGATTCTGAATGGGTAGACCAATTTGACGCAGGTCTCGACAATCCTGAATCATCAAGAATAAACAAAGCTATTTGGCAAGGGAGTGACCCATATTACTATTCTGCTGAAGCCAAAACAAAAGGGATAAGCCTAATAGATTACCCCATAATAAAAGACACTAACTTTTTTTCAAAGCATGTTTTACAAACATGGCTTCCAGTGAGAAAAGATATGAAATTTCTTATTTGTCTAAGAAAATTCGGTTCTGTTAACAAGAGTTGGTCAAGAACAAAACAATTGATTAGGTTACGGACTCCCGAACAACACGAATCTGATTTTGGGAAATTTATAAGTACTTGTATTTTTAACAACGTAGAATTTGAAATTATCTGTTTTCCTGAACTTATAGATAATTACAAAAACGTATATACTGCTGTAAAAAATTTAGTACCCGACTTGGAATTAGATTTTGAACAAGCAAAAATTGCTTGGGAAAAAGTTTGCGAGAAAAACAAAGTTCACTTTTAGCTATTCGCCATCGGCATAATTGTACTCATTTGGAAATTCATCTGCATCTCCTTTTGCGACATAATTTGCTACTAATCTTTTTATATTCTTTTCGGACACATTACCAATATTCATTTTCTTTATTTTATTCTGATGAATAATGTTTTTTATTTGCCCCATCAACTTACTTTCTGTTACCTTTTTTTCTATTTCAAGCCCTTTTGGTTCGGAAAAAATATCTTCTACATTGATAACAACACCTCTATCAGCAAGTTCTTCTTTTCTTTTTGTCCAAACATCTCTCAATGTTTCTTCTAAATATCTTTTTTCATCCTCACTAACAATATATTCTAATTGACGTAAACTTTTACCAAAGGACACTCCTTCTTTAATGTAGGCATCAAGAACCTGAGCGATTGCATTTAAATTACCCTTTGTATAATCTATAATTATTGTTACGGTTTGGTGTGCTTTAACAGGATATTGCAATTTATTTATTGTCTGAGGGAAGAAGTGTATCTTCTCTTTCAAAACAACAAACTGCCTTTGCATAGGTATAATTGTAGGGTTATTCAACATTTTATTTGTCCAACCCGCAACTCCCCTAACTTCTTTAGTTATAACTTTATTTGCCTGTTCAAGAGTATTTGCATAAATAGAAAAGTTTTTGAAATAATATGGTTCAATATTATTTCTTAACTGCATAACCAAATCTCTATATGGAATATTCCCCGTGGTATCAGTCACGCTAATTCCTGAACCATCAATAACCGTGTAACTTTCCCAATCATAAGTAATAATGTCTGTATTATTTACTAAAGTTGTAAAATTATTTTCTGTATATGTTTGAGATTCTTGTGCCCCTGCGGGAATTTTTGCAGAAGAACTACTAGCTAAATATCTTTTATTGGTTATGGCTGAACTACTGCTTAACGAGATAACTTCACCATTTATATATTGCGCCCAATCCACATCAAATACAGCATCAAATAATTGAACTACGTTTCCGTCCAAATCAATCACAGCTTGAAAAGAATTAGCTTTATTCGACAACAATATATAATTACCAAAAGTAGAGTCATATACGAAGTTTTTAAACTTTGCAGTAAAAACATTACTGCTTACAAGTTCTCCCGATTCGGTAAAAACCTGTAGATAAGTATCGGTATCTGATGCCAATACATAAAGTCTACCCTTTACATATATAACGGCAGATTTAAAATATGCTGTGGGAATGGTATCTAAAAATATAGCTTGTGTTGGCGTACTCCAATTATCATTTTCAAATTTAAAAATTCCCTGCTCATTTAAAGGAGAAGATTGATTGCCGTTAATAATCCACGCATCACCATTATTGTCATAAGTAACAGCCTGATATGCACTTCCTAAATTTATACTCACGGAATTATAAACAGGTCTACCGCTAAAAACTTCGGAGAGAGTCTCCACATCATAAACAGTCATAGCACTACTAACGGCATTATTTAACTGTCCTAATTGAATCATTCTTTTATACTTGGATGAATAACTCAAATACCCACCTTTATTGAGTAATCCCGAACTTGGGGTAAGAGAAGTAATGTATGTACTTGCTATGTCAAGGTCAATCAGGGCTACATCTGCCGATGCCGTAACATCTGCTAACCATAAATATTTATTAAACGGGTCATAGGCAACTGAACCTGCTGACGAAATACCATAAGAAGCGTTTGCATCTATTGTTACTAACGGAACTCCTGTATTATACAAATAAAATGATAACCTACTTAATGTATCACACGCCAACCAATACCCTTGTAATGTAGTCCCGTAATATTTATCGCTACCTACTGTTTCTGTTAAATTAGAGCCATATATACTTGATGCTGTTGGCTTAGTAAAAGAATTTTTTGTGCCTGTAGCAATCGGGTCGGGAGGGGTAAAATAAAAGAAAGTTTCTAATTCACCTTTTATTATTTTGTAGTTAGAACCGACAGTTCTATAGAAAAACTGTTCAGTAGTCTCGGTATTTATCCTTCCAATTAAGTCTCCAATTTCTACCGAATTAAAGGTAAATGTTTGAGGTGAACCATTTTCATCAATCCAATTTATAGTCCATGATTTTAGAACACCGAAAGAGGCTATCGGAATTAATATTTCAGAATATTTTGTTTCAAATAATTGCCCGTATCTTATGTCTTGGGAAGGATTTATACCTTTTGGCATACCGAACAAATCTATTGTCCTATCCTCATCAGTTCTATTTATCAATTGTAGAACTATCCTGTCTCTCTGTAAATTCGGTAAATTTTTGTCTAGCATTAAATTATTGCTTTAGAAATGCAACCACAAAAATACTACTTATTTTTTAGTTTTTTTTAATTATTTTTTACCGAAAGATTTAGTTGCCGTAATATTTATCTACATAATCTCTTAATAAAGTCATGGTTAAATCTTTATGGTCTTTATAGATTGGTATTCCTGTCATAATATTTTTTTTGTTAAGCATAGGCTTCACAACTGAATTGTAATTATCTTCAAGATATTTATACACAGCGAATTGAAATTGTTTCTTAGTAAATTCACCTTTGATAACATCGTAATCTCTATCAAGGTAAGAGTAAAATCTTTTATTTCCGTTTTCATATTCAATATTCACCATTTTTTCGAGAATCAACAATGGTTCAATATTTTCTCCAAGCTTTGTTTTATGTTTTGATACCATATCGCCACATTTATGAAATCTAAGCCAATTACAGTTTGACCATAGTTTCGGATGTGTCGCCTTACTAAAGGATTGAAAATGCGTAATAACATCAACCGATACGTGCCTTTGGGTAACAATACTTCCTACTAAGTCGTTAGGTAGGGAATCGGAAATGAATTTATTAATATCTTCAATTACGAGTAATCCGTTTTGATAATTTTCCAAAATGTGATGTAATGCTTCGGCTAATTCCACGAGATTCATCTTCCCCCCTTCAGGCTTCATTACGGAAACACGTCTTGCCTCTATAACATTAGACATGGTGAATTTACGTATATCTTTTAAGTCGATAGCTTTTATGTGTTGAAAATCTTTATTTTGGTCTTTTTTAACGTCCAAAAATTCATTATTCACATCTAAAAGTAAAGTTTTTCTCGGTTTAGCTCCTGTTTTAGGATTGCCTGAAAGATATTGCTGAATTAATTGCAAGGTAGCGTATGTTTTTCCAACACCTTTTCTACCAACCGCAATCCCCAATAAAGCCTCTCTTTTACCCATTATTTCATAAAAATATTATTCGTTATTTTCTGTAAATTCTGTATCTTGAACAACCATAATTCCGTTAGATTGTGTTGGCTGTGATGGATTATAATTTGGTGGTGGTGGATTAAATGGTTGCGGTGGTGGAGTCGTAATTGAATCAGGTTTTGCATAGGTCACATTTGCATTAGACTCCCTGATTGCAGCCAATTTTTCCTTGTGCATTCTTTCAAAGGCACTCATATATTGACTTGCGGTTTTCTTTAAACTGATAATTTGAAAACCTTTCCAAGCAATATCTTTTCCGAAGGTAACTATTAAAAATTGCTCATCTGTCATCCCCCATCCCTTCTTAGCAAAGACACGCTCCATTGTAGGTCGTACCTTATCACCAAATGCAGGGTCATACGAAATAGCCTCTGCTGCTTGTTGATTAAATCCTTGAAAGAATTCAATAGGATTAGTAGTTGTTCCCCTGTCATCAACAGGGATTTCCATTGTCGGGTCGATTTCGTTGTTTAATACTTTCTCTTGAATTTTTTCATCGGAATATTGAACAATTTTTTTACCTATCTCATGAAGAGTTTCGTAAGAATCGAGAACTGTCTGAACTAATTGTGAAGCTGCAATTTTCTTGTCTTTTTCGTCAAGTTCCTCCATGTCATCATTAGTAATCCTGTCAATTACACGCTCCTTAGTTTCTTCCTTCTTACTATCTTGCTCTCTTCGATACTCTTCCTCTTTATCCTTTAATTCATCGAGCTGTTCTTCTACAGACGGATTATTATCAAATCTTGGTTCATCTATATGTCCAACATCTGCCTGAGAGGCTTTGTTATAACTTCTTTCTTTAATTGGTTCGGACAATGGGTTAAAAAACGATGGGATTTCTTCTTCCATAGTTTCTATTCCGTGAATATCATTTTTTTCTGCCATAGCTTCTTTATTATTTGCAAAATTAACACCTTCTTTTGTATTTTCTGTATTTTCTATTTTTATTTCATTGAACTCCGGCAGAGGATTAGGTTTTGAAACACTCTCTTTTTTAACTGTATTTGTAGGATAATTTCCTTGCAAAAAGTTCCATACTTCACTAAGCCTTTCACCATCCGTAATAGTCTCATCTGAAAAGTCATATTGCTTCTTTTGATTATCGGACAAAGAAGATAAAAAGTTATTTATATTTTTCAATAGACCTTTTTCAATCTTTGTGGGTCTACCGTTTTTTTTGAAACTTACCATCTTACTTATGTTTTAACCATAGAAGATTTTTATGTGCGTCAACTTTAGAATCAACGTCATTGAATATTTCTAAAAATTTTCTATCTGTTTTTATATCGTAATTCAGTTTTTTAAAAGTAGCTAAAGCATTAGAAACTAATGAATGATTTTTATTTCCGAAAAGTCCCGAAATATCTTCATGTGTTAACTCTAAATGTTTTTTTAATAAAATAAAACACATAGACCTTGCCTCTACAAGAGAACCCCTTATATTTTTTCTTTTCAACTCTTCAGGGTTTACCATGAAAGAAGAAGATGTTTGCTTTATGACAAAGCTTATAAGATTTTTATGGGTCTCGATAAAGTTTTCTTCGGTGTCAAGTTCGTCAAGAACTGCCACAACTTTTTTTACACCAACCTTCTTGATTGTTTTAGCGAGCCTCTTGACTAATGCAATTACTTCTTCGTCTATTTCGTTCATCTTAAAAAATATCAAGACAAATGTACGTTAACTTTGTCAAAGTTTTATTTGAAAATAAATTTGGAAAATTAAAACTTTTGTATAGGAGAAGTTGACGGCAAGGACATATACCAATCAATTATTGCTTTGCCTTTATCAAGACCCTCACAGAAACCTGCTAAATACCCTTTTAATTCGAGTCTCATTAACATTTTCCATTGCGTTCTTAAATGTTCATTATCTTTCAACATCCCGTTTTTTCTGAATACAGTGACACCCGTTGCCTTCATTTCTATTTTAAGACCAAACCATCCACCTCTAGGCTCGTCAATACTTAAATCGGGAATACCGTTTTCTGAATGTAATTTTTTAACTTTATTAGCCAATCCTTGCCCGACTCTAATTCCTGAAAAATCAGAATTGAATACTACATTTGGATATTTTTCTCTTATATATTCGCAGAGGGCTATTTGTTCGCCTTCTTCATCTTTACCAGTTTCTTCAACTATCGCCATGATTAAATTGTTTTTTTTGAATAAAAAAACCCGTCTTGATTACTCTTAACGGGTTCTTATGCAATCACATTCCATGAGTATTATTCAAAATCCCATCTCCTGTTCACTCGCATTTTTTTAAAGCCACTTTTTACTGTCGGAATCGGAACGGTTTTTTCGTGTCTCGGTATATTTTTTACCACCTTCCACTTTTCCTGTTTGATTTGCATTCCTTCTTTTTGTCACAATAAGTTTACCTGTTTTCGGATTGGTATGAGCAATCTCTGCAAACTTTTTACTTACTCTCTGCCCTGAAGGTAATGCCGATACATTTTTATCGCTTTCAGTGTCAGATTTTTTTCCTGCCTGTGGGAGAACTTTAAGTTTCTTTGTTTTAGGTGCAGCCTTTTTTGTTGTCGCTTTTTTCGTTTTTGATGTAGCCTTTTTTGTTGTTTTTTTTGTTGCCATGTTCTTAATTTTAGTTAGTTGTTTTTAATTAAATATTATTCCGTATTTTTTATGTGCGTGTCAAGTTGTTGTTTCATTTCGTCAATTTTCATTCGCGCTAATTTAATTTGATGGTAGTAATGGATTATCGTAAATGACAAAACCATCGTTCCTAAAAAGAATAAAAGCTTCCTTCCTTCTTTGTTACTTGCTATCCCTTCACCACCTTCAAAACCGTTCACTGTATTTACCATCTTTTTTACCAATTAAAAATTCCTAAAATTCCATCAAAAAATCCTTTTTTCTCAAACCAATCTTCTTTTTCGGCAATTACTTCTTCTTTACCTCCATTTTCTTCCACTTCCGTACTTGCTATTTGTTCGTCCTCATTTTCGAGATGTTCGTCTTCGTTTTCAACATCCTGTTCTTGTCCTATTCCTTCAAAATCTAAATCTCCCCCATTTTCTAAAAGATTTACATCGGTATTATCTTCAGCACCGATATTATTTTCTTCGCTATTCTTATTTTCTTTTAAAATCATTATTTTTTTTGAAATTAAAGCTGATAATTTTTGAATATCCAACAAAACATCTTGATTTGCTTTTTTAGCAACCGCTTTCTCTTTTTTACTATTGAATACAGTTATCATTTTTTTAATGTCATCAGGAAGGTCTGCTTCATTCATGCCTTCTTGTTTCATTAACTCTTCATGAGGGTAAGATGAAGTTTCGGAAGACATAGACTTCTGTGCAGCTTCCTTTTCATCAATCTCTTTAATTATTTTTTCAAAATCTTCGTCCGTTGTTGCCATAATTAAATTTATTTTTTTACCAATTTAAAAATGATAAATAACCTTTAAACCATCCCGACTTAGAACCTATACTGCCACCATCAGCAAATTCACTAACTTCCTCAATAGGATTTTCATTAGAAATAAATTTATACGTTATATCGGATTTCTTTACAAAATAAGTAATACCATTATTAGATTTTATGATAAAATTATTTTCGTTTTCGATTAATAATTCACCAATAATTCCCTCACCTTTTTTATAAAAATCCTTATGGTCTTCTTTATTTTTTGTGCCGACCCCGATAACATCCGTATTTTCTAAGAAAGTAGTTTCAATTTTATTTCTGATAGAACCTCCATCTGCAAATACTTTCTCTAATTGGTCTTTTTTGGATTCAACATAATCTTTATGCGCTTTCAAAAGTTTATTATATATAGTGTCAAATAATTGACCACTTACAATATGCCATGATTTGTCAGTTATTATAGTTAAATCTTTTACGGGGTTAATAGCCCTTCCCCATTCAGCTAAATATCTTTCTCCTTTATACACGATACGGGCAGAATTGCCATAATTATCACTTTCAAATTCTACATCACCTACTTCTCCGCCTCTTTCAAAAGGAAGTGGAATATCGACTTTAATTTCATAATAAGGTTTACCACTATCAATATAATCTTGTTTAAATTTTTCAGCTTCTGCTTTTGTTAAATTATCAGCGATTTGTTCCGACCAAGAATCCTCTGTTTTCCGTAGTTCGACTCCGTAGACTTTTTTATCTGCATCATCTTTAATGTTTAGTATTTCTTTAACTTCTTTCAAAGCATCTTGTAATCCTCCAACTCCCCATTTCTGCCCTCCGTCAATATAGATGAAATCTGATTGTTGCCCTGTTCCGTGATACCCTTCTTTATCCAAAAGAGTGCCGATGTACCAACCACTCGGAACACCATCCCATTCTCCTTTCTTTTTGAAATTTCTTTCAATCCGTAAATTTGAATCTAATTTTGGCTCTTTCACAACTAAAACGAAACGATAATCGTTATCGTCATTATCACTTGCTAAAGCGGGAGATTTTAAAATTATTCTTTCCCCAACTTCTCCACCTTTTCCATATTTTCTTTCAAAACGATGTATTTTAGATTCAATTTCTTCAATCTCTTTTTTTAATTTTATCCTTTCTT
>Ga0172380_10002265_pt1 | contig 30290 bp, 19 predicted proteins | sample Leawe162metaG_FD_119747 | JGI IMG/M metagenome (GOLD analysis project Ga0172380, IMG submission 119747) | Leachate microbial communities from a municipal landfill in Southern Ontario, Canada - Leachate well 162 metaG | ecosystem: Engineered > Solid waste > Landfill > Unclassified | place... | reverse complement strand
GACACTCGCCGCCGGTATTGTCGTCGTCGCCCAGAAGCCAGACGACGCCCCGAACACCGGCAACAAAGGCATGCGCTTCGAAACCTTCGGCCGCACCCTCTCGGCCCTTGTCTTCTACGATGCATCCGTGGACAATTCGGGCTTGACTGGCCTTACAGCGGGAAGTCTTGGCGGCAGCTACGATCTGAAGTCATTGCTCTTGCCCCGTCGCCCAACGGGAGCTGTGGCTCCTGTGTTCCAGGCCGGCACCGGCACCTACTCGCTGTACGGCTCGGATGGCTTGACGCGATACCGCAGTCTCATGTTCGCGTTCAACCAGATTCTTTCGCAGTATTTGGCTTCGTGCTCCGACCCGGCGGGGGCTCGTCGCATCTACATCTCTCTGGTCGGAGGCTACGCCAACGGCGCCGCGGCTCGCAGCGTCGCCTCGCCCGACGGCAACTCCCACCCTGACATGGCCAGCACTGCCGGTGCGGGGGCGTTTGGCAAGCGCGGAGACCCCAAAGCTGGCGCTATTCTGCTCCAGTCGCTCGCGTACATCATCCAGCGTCTCGTGAAGGACGTCAACCCGACCACATCGGTCAGCGATCATCTGGTGACCACGCTGACCGACGTCCCCCTGTACGTCAAGGAAAGCCTACGTGCGAACCTGCCGGGCTTCGTCCACCTGTTCGATCTGATCGTGTCGAAGGGTGAGTTCATCAAGATGCTGGTCCAGAAGACCACCATCGATTGCTGGCGTCCCGCGCTGTCGACCAGCGCCACCGATGCCGTTGAGGGCGCAACCGGCTTTCTGCCCGGCTCGGTGGGCGGCCTGCACCCGCTGGGCAATGCGCCGATGGGATCCGATGAGATGAAGGCGCGCCTCGTCGAGATCATTGACGGCATCGACTCAGGCGCGTACTCCCTCGCATCCTCGGCGGCGGAGGTGCTCAAGGAACTCGGCGACGCGCCCGTGTTCGCTCAGACGCAGGAGGGTTCGATCGAGACCTACAAGCTGCGCTATGGCAAGCTGCCGCTCATGCCGCTCTCGAGCGCGCTCTACTTCCTCGGCAATCTCGACCAGGTCGGGGCGGGCGGCTATGCCGACCGAAAGCTCTACCCGCGCGTCTCCCTCGGCGAGCCGGCGTTCAAGCTGCAGTACGCCGTGCGCGGCCTGCTCGCGAGCAACAGCGCCGTCGAGCTGGCAACGATGCCCAGCGTGCGCGCGTCCCTCGACGCGTACAACGGCGTCAGCGCCAAGCGCGAACAGATCGACTCCTCGCGCTACCTCGGCTTCGTGCGCAACGTCGTCTCGGTCCTGCGCTTCGTGACCGATGCGCGCAACTACAAGTCGGCTCTGTCGACCAGCAAGTTCGTCTTCAGCTTCGCGCCTCTGGTGGACGATAATAACGCGATTCAGACCACGGGCGCCGAAAAGAACGCAGTCTACGCGATCAACAACAGCGACCAGGCGATCGTGACCCTGTACGAGAGCTCGAACCAGGAGGAGGAGATGAGCAAGATCGTCGCCCTCGTCGGCAACGCAACGGCGGGCGCCACCGGCTCGGGCAATCGCGAGAAAGAGTGCATCCTCAACATCATCGACATCAACATCATCCCGATCAACGTTCACGCGTTCATGCGCGATGTGCCGCTTGCCAACGTGTACAACTACGAGTACACGTTCGAGCAGTTTGCCGCGGCGTACTACGGCGCGACGTCCTCGAAGTACACCGAAGGCAAGTTCACGGACGGCGACACCCTGCGCACCCATCAGATGTTCCTGCGCATGCTTGTCGACCCGTATCTTGAGATCAGCGCCGGCATGGGCGGCTTTGTCAAACGCATCTTCCGCGGCGACAACGATCTCGGTCTCGGCCGCCCGAAGTTCCTCTCCGACCAGGTCTTCGGCAAGGCGCTGCTCGGCAACATCTACGCGAACCAGGATTGGAGCGAGGCCGGCCCCGGCCACTCCTCCTCAGGCGCGCAGCCGGACATCCTGCAGTACCTGACCACCGCCGACCAGGGCGCCACCAACATGAACGACGCCTCGGGCCTCAAGAATGTGGCCGTTCCCGGCCCCCTTCGAACCCGGCTGAAAGCGTTGAGCGATTCCCGTTTCGACACACGATTTGTGCGCAACCTGTTCTTCATCGTCAATGTTCTGCGCCTGGTCCGCGGCAAGCTCTCGCGTGAACTCTCCGCCAGCCGCAGCGTGCTTGTCACCTCGCACGCGGCCGTCGCGCCGGGTGTCACCGAGTACGGCGCCGACCCGTTCATCCCGAACGAGGTCTTCGGATCGAAGCTGCCGAACGGCCAACCTCGCTATTCCAACTGAGAACTCGGCCGAATCGCGTTCGCGAACAAACAAAAAACATTTTTCACGCGCCGAAATTACGGTCTGACCCGCGACAACTGACAGCAACCCTCCTCAGCGTCAAGCACACTGCAACACCCATCACAGCGTCAAGCGCACTTCTACACCCATCGCCTGACTGCAACCCATTTCAACCGTCTGTAACCCATTTCAACCGTCTGTAACCCATGTGTTTCGATATGTTGATAGCAACCTGATAGAAACACATGGGTTAAGGAGGGTTGGAATGGGTTAAGAAGGGTTGAAACGGGTTAAGATGGCTTGGTGTGCGCTTGACACTGTGCCGGGACGTTCGCGTATTGCTTCGGCGACCAATATATTCGAGATTCACTATTCAGAGTGAACGACCACTACCATTTATATAATTGTAGAACTATTGGTGACGAAATGGACAAAATACGGTCGAAGTTTGCCAATGTTGAGGCCGCTCCGGTAAGCTATTAGCCGCCACTGGAGACGCCACTGAAGACGCCACTGAAGACGCCACTGGAGACTACGTATAGGCGTCCTTGCTAACGTGGCCGATCCATGTCCGGTAAAAAGGTTCGCGCTATGCGGGTCACAGCGCCCGGCGCCCAACGGGTGACGTTCACCGGCGTGCTGGCCGCCCCCGATTCCTTCGGCCGGCTGCGGGTCCTCCTCGTCGACGAGCTGCGCGACGGCACCCGCGACTTCTCGTGGGCGGCCCTCGTGAACGAGCTCTCCCAGTTCGGCGGCACGCGCCCCTACGAGCTGTGGGCGGACGGCACCGACCGCGAGGGGATCCGCGGCGAGGCCTGGATCGTCGTCCCCGGCCGCCACCGCCAGCACTGGGCCGACGTCGCCGCGGCGCTGCGGGGGAAGGAGGTGCGCGTCGAGGCGACGGTGCGCCCCTACCGGTTCGAGCGCGCCCACGGTGGCGGCGCCGGTCCCGCGGCGGCTCTGGCGGCCGAGATCGCGGTGGCGCCCGAGACGCTGATGGGCTGCTCGCTCGACCTGGCAATGCTCGAGGCGCGGGTGGCCAGCGCGACGTCGGCCGGCCGGCGATGCGAGCGACCACCGAGCCGGCAATAATTGAACCGGCAGCTACACCCAGTAGTTCACGTTGTCTTCATCCCCTTAATAGCGGCCATGGATGCGATCGACCCCAAATTTCTCCCAAACGGGTTCGGCCTCTACAACACCGGCGCCATCTGTTACCTGAACAGCCTGCTGCAGATGCTGGCGAGCTGTACAGCGTTCACCCGCGCCGTTATCGCCAACTGCGACTACGTCAAGATGACGCTCACCGGACGCGCCGTGCTCGAGTTCGTCCTCGCGTACGGGGGCGCCAGCGACGTGACCATGCACTCGTCGCGCATCCTCGACGCGCTGGTCACCGACATGCGCCGCCGGCGACCCGGGGCGCGGTTCGGCGTCGGCCAGGAGAGCGCATCCGAGGCGCTCGTTCACCTTCTCGACATGATGGAGCCCGAGAAAGAGGGCGACGCCAAATCGGCACCGCCTGTGGCCGCCGAGTCGGGAAAGTACCCCTCCTCCATCGAGAGTCCCATTACTCGCCTGTTCCTGCACCGCTTTCGCTGCGACCTCCACTGTCGCGCGTGCAGAAAACGCGTATCAAGCACAACCGAACACATGATTTGTTTCAACATGTTTAAAATCGACCGCCTCAAGCATCCGCCGAATGATGTCAAGTCATTCTCCGACGCTGTGCGGCTCGATGTGTCGGCCGTCAGCGACTACGAATGCCCGGGCTGCCACCGGCGCACTGACGCCTACCGCGTGTACAGACTCAGCATGGTGCCTGAGATCATCGTCTGCTCGTTCAACCAGTACAACGGATTCGGCGGGGGCAAACGAATGCGATACTTTCCTAACCGCATCGAAATGCCGGCATCAGCGGGGGGCATGCTGCAGTTCATTCTCGTCGGCCAAGTCGAACATTCGGGTGGACTCGACGGTGGTCACTACTGGGCGCGCGGGCTGAGATCGTCGGGGATCTGTTTACTGAACGACACCAGCGTATCGCCATCAGCTTTCCAGCCCACACCCGGGACATATCTCGTCGCATATCACTATATCCGGCACGTTCTCGATGAACAGCCAAGTTAATAAATGGTTCTTAGACTACACCATACGAACAACTCTCGTTTTTTTAGAACTGTTTAGCAAGAATTGTTTAGCAAGAACTGCCTAGCAAGGACTGCCTAGCAAGGACTGTCTAGCCCTCGCAAACCGAGAATTCGTTGCTACGATATCTAAATTACAGTATTTTGCCAGTGAAAGGTACATGTAAAAATTGATGGTCCAGAATAACACTGTATGGTATAACAAGAGAGACAAAATGTCAATCAACTGTGAATTCATGAAACAAGAGGGCAGCAGACTCGCCGAAGAGTGCATTACACAAAGCACGAGTGCGGACTACGCACTCATGAAGATGTCAACTCAAGAAGAATTGCCATACGCCACGAATGATTTGATCTGGGCTCTTGAGCACGGGGCAGATGTTAACAAAAGCATCATCTGCGGCATGTCTGTCATTCACACGATGAAGCTTCGGCAACACGTCGAAATCCTCATCAAGCATGGCGCCGATGTGAACAAGAAAGATGCCTTTGGAAAGGTGCCACTGATGCGATGTGACGCCGAGAAAGCGGAGATCCTTCTTAAAGCCGGGGCCAATGTAAACGTTCAAGACAACAATGGCCTCACTCCACTCATGTACGCCACGGCCAAGCAAGACTCGGCTCTTGTCAGGTTGTTCTTAGCCGCGGGTGCGGACATATACGTCCGCAACAAAGATGGAGACGTCGTAGGTTCATTTGCGTATGGAACCAATGTTCGGAAGATCAAAGGTCAAGGAGTTGGCAATTTGGAAATTGTCGAGATGTTTATCGCCGAATGGGCCAAACAAGATTCTTCTCAACACGATGAAACTGAAACTGCGGCTAATTCCAGTGATGATGTTGTGGCTGATTCATCAACTCCCAGATCACGACTGGACGCTTTCGCCGACCAAATTCCCGAACACATTTGGATCGAGCTCATCCTCACCAACGGCATGTACGAGATGTTTGTGCCCGAAGACAAGTGCACAGCGCTCATTCAAGCGGTATGCCAGTTCATGAAGAACAATCGGACCGAACACGACACCCGCTTCCGCACTGTTCTTGCTGTGCTCGAGAATGGCCTGTCTGATGAGCACAAACAATGGCGCACACCCCTCAACGAGCTCATCAATGCCTTTCAGGTGCCTGTTCGAAAGATTCCCGGCGGCACCATTCGCAACATGGGTCGTATAAAATAACTGACAATGCCCATTTTTTCGTGTCCGCAGTTGCAAAAAATGTTTTTGGTGTTGGGGACACAATGGTGTCCCGTGGTGGAATCAACGGCGGAATCAACGGGCGCATCATCAACGAAAGTTGAACTTCGGGTTGACGGCGAGGTCGGCAGTGTCGATTTCGGTGAGCTGCATCGGGTTGTACTGCACGACGGCCTGCGGGCGTCGGAGGCCGCGGAAGTCGACGTAGTTCTCCATGTCCAGCGTGTCGACCTTCATCGCGACGCCCGACCAGGGCTGCATCTCCTCGACCCAGCGGCGGTGGTTGTCGCGCGTGCGGGGGTCGACGACGAGGTCGGTGATGTAGTCCATGTGGGTCATGCCGTCCTCGCTTTCCGCCGGCGTCTGGTACTGGCCCGGGTCGGTGAAGCCCTCGTGGACGCCGCCGTCGCTCGGGCTCTCGAGGTTCGTCGCCGCGTACCACTGCTGGCGCTCGGCCGCGGCGATCATCTCGGGCTTGATCGAGGCGCCCGCGTGGTTGTAGGTGTCGAGGCCCTGCGGCAGCGTGTAGAACGCCGGCTGGTCGTAGCCGTCGTTGCGGTAGCCGCGAATCTCGCCCAGCTTCTTGTTGAGCACGGTGTACGGGTTGAAGTCGCCGCCCTGGTACGGCGGCGGCACCTTCGCCCCCGTGAACGACGTGAACATCGCTGGCTGGCCGCCGCCGAAGCCCTCCTTGCTTCCGCCCTTCATCAGGAAGTGGTAGCCGAGAACGACAATGAAGACGACGAGTAGCGCGATGAGAATCGCGTCAGTGGTGCAAGGCATGGTACTCGCGCTGCCCGGTTATATTGGCCGCAACAAAAATACGTCCCGGCCCTGATCTCGCTGGGTAGACCTTTCGCTCGCCGGGTAGACCTTTCGCTCGCTGGGCCAGTCCTCAGAACGCCGTGTCGAACTCGCCCGACACGCGCATCTTGGCCGCCGCCGTGGCGATGAGCCGGCCGCGTTCGGCGCGGGGCGGAGCGGACGGCGCCATGCCCAGCCGGCGGTCCTTCAGCGTGGCGAGGTACCGCGTGTACGCCGCGTCGCGCGCGCGGGTCGCCTGCAGTCCGACCATCTCGTGCCACAGGTTGCGAAAGGCGCGCAGCTCGGCCGCATCTGCCGCTGACACGTTCGGGGCGCTCTCAACATCGGGAATCACCACCGTCGCCACGGCTCCGATGTCGGAGTGAGTAGTGTGGGCGACCGTGCGACGATTGTACACCATTCGTGTAAGATCGGCCTCGTACCTCTGAGCAATATCACCGACGGTGGTTAGCCGCGATGCCAACTCGATCCGCAGACCTGTCTCAATCGACGCGAGGGCGTGAGTCGCCGCGAGACTGACCGTGCTCGATGTGCGGCGGCCGGTGGGGCCCGCCGTCGCGAACAATGTTTTTGCGGGCGCCTTCACGGCTGTCGGTGCCTTAGTGGGTGCCTTCACTGCTGTCTTAGCGGGTGCCTTAGCGGGCGCCTTCACGGGTGCCTTAGTGGGGGCGACCACGACGGCCGGGCGGGGCTCGGGGCTCGACGCGCGCGAGCTGCTGCGACTGGACGACTGCGAATCGCTCCCGTCGGCCTCAATCCCCATCTCGAGGGCAACGGCGCGGCACCAGGCGTCGGAGTCGCGCGCGACGGAGGTCTCGGCGGCGCGGGTCGCGGCATCCCAGACGCGCTGCATGGGCGAGTCCGACAGCGGCGTCGGCGCGGCAGCGGCCTCCTCGTCAACGTCCTCTTCCGCGTCCCCGGCGCCAGCTCCGTCATCACCGAGAAACATCTCGTAGTCGAGCCAGTCACCCTGCAGAACATTGGCGGCCGAAAGCCCGAGAGACTTCACAAGAGTTGATCGCGACTCAGCCGAAACTTCCCTGAAGATACGACGGTACACGGTGCCTCGACGACGCAGCAGCACGCCGTCCTGATTGTTAAGTCGCTTGATCAACGTATCAAGGTACTTTTTCGCCTGTTTGGTCGATTGCTCATCCGCCTTCTTTTCAGTGTGGTTCGGCGTAATCTCCGGTTGAAATTGTTCTTCACCGCTGATGAATCGAGCGCAAAGTCCCACGACATTACGAATCATGTACGACGCCACATCAACTTCGAAGCCCGTCTCGCGAGCACAATGGGCAAACTCCATGACATCTCCCACATTGGGTTTGGCCTTGTTGCCGCGCAGGTTGTGGCTCTCCGACGTCTTCGTCAGCACGAACCGAAAGCGCTCTCCCGGCTCCGGCAGCTCGTAGAGATACGGTTTCGCAACACCACCGGCGGCGACAATGCGTTCATTGGCGGCAATCTCAGCCGCGTGTCGAATACGCATTCGGGAGATGAACTTGTGAACGGTCATGTTTTTCTTGTTGGGCTTCCACGCAGCGCTCTTGACGAAATGCTCGAAATTCCACTGAGAGATGTTGAGCACGGAATCGGTCAAAGTGTCTTCCACGATTTTCATGACGCTGCGATTGTTGTCGACAGCCATGGCGCTCCACATCACACGCATGCCAATTTCGCGCGCAATGCCGGCTTGGCCCTGTTTCACGACATCAATGCCGCGAATAAATAGCTTTTTCGGGTGGAAGTTAACCTCGTTGAGATGCGGAATGCCCCAGTATTTCTTCTTGCCGGTGAAGTCGACCGGATATAGCACTTCCTCGTACGCCATCTTAAGATACTTCGTGCCGTTGTCGGCCGCGAGGAGATCGTTCACCTCATCGCGGATCTGGTTGAGCGCGCGGATCGTGATGCGCACCATCGCCGACCAGTACTCCTGCCGCGTCAGACGCCCCGCGGCGTAGTCGGCGTCGCACTCGGCGAACACGGCGGCCGGCGCCTGCAGGTAGAGGGAGTCGGTGTCGCCGTACTTGACGCGGAAGCCGCGGCTGCACACGAAGCTGGCGACGAGCTTGATGTTGTACTGGCCCGCCGAGGTGACGCCGCCGGCCAGCTCGAGCAGGAACCACGCCGACAAGCTGTTGCCCGCCTCGCCGTAGAACGTGTTCATGTACGTCTTGATCGCGTTCTGCTTCGAGTTCGAGCAGGTCCAGTCGAAGGACGCCCGCTCATACTCGCCGCGAATCGCGTCGGCGATGGCATCGGAGCCGGCCTCGCGTCCGCCGGCCAGCGTGAACAGACTCTCGAGGCCTTCGATTTGCTTACGCGCATTGCTGTTCAGGCGCTTCAGATCGGCCATTTCTTCGGAAAGGGTGCTGCCGGGTGATATTGGTGGCGGGGGGGCGCCGGGGGCAAGTGCCGCGTCGGTTCGCGCCAACTCGGCCTGGGCACCGGCCAGGAGATCGCGCGCCACTTCCGATAGGGCATCTGCAGGAGCCGCGTCCTTCGCCGGGTGCCGCGCGAAGATCAGCTCGATCAGCTCCTTGATGGCGCCATGCTTGCCGAGCACGCCCTTCACTTCGGCGCGGCGATTGAACAAATCGATCAGCACACTCGGAAACAGACCGATATTCTCGGGGACGTTCTCGTGTCGCACCGACCAGCCCTCGATGAGCTTGCCGCCGAACATGAACTCGATTTTGTGCAGCGTGCGACCTGCGGCCGTCCACTTGTCGGCCTCGGCCTTGGTCAGCAGGATCTTCTCCGGCGACAGGTTGTAGGCCATGATGAGCGACGGGTACAGCGACGAGAAGTCGAGGCCGGTGACAGGGCGATCGGCGGCCATCGCGTCGAACGCGGCCGACAGCGCCATCTTCGCCGCCGACGCGACGGCCACAGCCACAGCATCGCCCGGATAAGCTAACGCGGCGGCTTCAGCTTTCCTAAACCCGGCAACAGCGTCGTCGAGGGCCGTCATGCGCCCGGGGTCGGGTACGAGACCTTTCTCGGGAGGGAAGACGTGGGCGCCCGGATACTTGCCCTCGATTATGCGCTCCATCGGAATCATGCTGATGAGGATGTTGCGCCGCCAAGCGTAGGCACCGAGCAGATTGCACACCTTCATGCCGCCGGCGTAGAAATGACCATCAAAGAGTGAGACGAACGCCATAGCGCTGACTTCACGATAATCATTAATAATGTTGCGGCGTACCAGGAGGCGCTGTACACTGACGGAATCGACAATACAGTAGTGCGCGGCGTGTCGCATGTGCTCGCGGGTCTCCGCGGTCGGCGGCCCCTTGCGAGCGGCCTCGTAGTATTTCCACATGCGCTTGATCGGTAGGTCGTCCTTGCTGGGGAGACCGACCAGCGCCAGATAGAATCGCAGTGAGCTTTTCTTCTGGGTCTCGGCCTTGCTGTAGAGCTTCATGTAACACACGCGTGCATCGATGGGTACGCAGCCGGGTACTTTGAGATAATCAGCAAAGAATATGGTCTCGGCAGTGATTTTGATCTTTTTGTCGTGATGATAGTTCCACTGCATGACCGATGCATCAGTGGACGAGCGGCGGGGATTCGCCGACATTGTGTCGCACATCCATCGAATGATACCCAGCCTGTTCGCCTTTTCGACGACAAATTTCCAATCGTAGTTACTGTCGTTGAAGCCTGTGACGATGTCCGGTGCAAACATGCGCCAGACGAGAGCGAATGCGCGTAGCACATTTTCTTGGGTGCCGCCCACTACCGTCGTCCAACCCAGATCGGGCGCCGTGTCGACGTCGACGATGCACACCTGGTGGAGCGGCGTCGGGTCGTCTTTCCAGTGGACCGTCATGCAGATCATGAAGACATGGTCCTCGTCGTAGTGGCCCTCGGGTAGCTCCCCCCCGCTGCGATCGGTGTGCGTCTCGATATCCCACGCGAGGACCAGCGTGCGGTCCTTGGCGAGCAGCGGCGTCTTGTCCTTCGTGCGGGAGGCGGCCTCGCGTTTGTCCTTCGGGGCCATCGAGTCGACGAGCGGCTTGTAGGTGGCGACCGGGACGTGGAAGACGTGGGCGCACAGCGGCGACTTCTGCGTGTAGCCGTCGCCGTATTCGTAGTCGGTGAGGACCGCCCAGCTGCTGAGCGGGAAGCCGTACTCACGCGCGGCCTTTCGATAATAGCTGCTGCGATCGTCCGATTTCGTCACGAGACCATCGGCGCGGGCGGCCATGAGCGCCTTCTTTCTGATTTGCAAATTGCTCAGGCGAATTCGTTTGAATGTTTTCATCTCTTCGTTGTAGCCGCGTTCGGGAAATGCCTTTAGCGTGTCTATGGCGACGACACTAATGCCTGCCGCCATCATTACCGAACGAAGATGACTGTCGAACCGTTCGGCGCGATCGCTGTCAGTGGGAAGTCGTTTTTGACCCGCCGCACTGAGAAGTGCCCCGGCCGGAGGTGCATCGGGCACCTGCACGTCGAAGAAGACGTCGATGCCCGTCACCGTCACGTCGGCCTTGGAGCCGTCGACGAGATTGCCGTAGAGCCGCAGCGCGTAGACGGCCTGGCCGCCGACGTACTCGTTCGTCTCCTCGACGTCGGTCGGCATGAAGAACACCGCGCGACCGCCCTCAATGTGCTTCCGCAGCGAGGCGCTCACCTCCGCGCCGCCGTTCGCCGCGACCAGGTCGTCGCGGGTCGGGATGCCGGCAATGGGGCCATCGCTGCCGTCCCAGCGGACGACACGGCCGCCGACCGAGCCGGCCAGGGCGGGGTCGATCACGAAGCCATCCTCGGTCGGGGCCGCGACCGTGCGATCGACGACGTACAGATCGTCCGGCGCCAGATCGTTGGCCTCCTCGTCGAAAACGTCCTCGATGTCGAAGATGTTCGCGGAGGCCGAGTTGCCGTCAAACGCGGCTTCGTCGTCGATATCGACGTTGCGGCCGTGGTAGGTTCCCTTGTCGTCGCGCATCGTTGGTATCCTGGGCTGTCGCGCCGGTTCAATTATTGGACCGATCGCCCTCGAAACGGATAATGAGAATTATACGGCTCGTTGCCTCGTTCTCTGGGAAAAATGACACTTCGCGGCGTTGCCTGCAAGATGTCGTTTCGCCATGGCAACACTATCTGTTTGCGGTGTCGCTGGCACCCCGTCTCAGCCGGGAGAACCCGTCTCAATACGCCGCAACCCGTCGCAATACGCCGCAACCAATTGCAACCCGTCGCAACCCGTCGCAACCCGTCGCAACCCGTCGCAATACGCCGCAACCCATCACAACCAATCGCAACAAATATGTTTGTAAAAAAAGCAGGTTGCGGTAGGTTGCGATCGGTTGTGATGGGTTGCGGTAGGTTGCGATCGGTTGTGATGAGTTGCGGTAGGTTGCGATCGGTTGTGATGGGTTGCGGTAGGTTGCGATCGGTTGTAATGGGTTGCGATTGGTTGAGTTATGTTGCGATTGGTTGGGCCGGTTGCTACGTCGAACCCAGAAAATACTATGCTGCCATCCGCCGCCTCACATAATTGCTTCGGTGTTTCCGTCGTAGCGCGGGTTGTAGTTGACATCCATCCCGCAGTAGCGCGCCGAGCCCAGCGAGTAGTCGGGGCTCGTGTAGATGCCCGCCTGCTCGGCCTCCTCGAGGAGCCACTTGAACGTCTCCCAGAACTTTTTCGGGTGGTCGATCTCGTCGATGGCGATGTGCGACATCTCATGCAGGGTCACGAATGTCAGCGTGCTCAGGTCGTGGATGGCGTTGGGCGCGGCGCCGTTTCGGGGGGTGCCGCGGTCGCGCAGGCAGATGGCGACGATGGCGCCCTTGTCGAGAGAGTAAGCCGTGTCGCCAGTGGGGTCCTGCGGCGAGTTCTCGGCGAGGTTGTCCGGATTGTATCGCGCGAGGAGCCGCTTGGTCGCCGCCACTCGCTCTTCGGTGCCGGGCATGGGCGGGCCTCGAAGATAGCGGTTGCGAAGATGGCGAAGAACGTCAATAACTCGCCCGTTGAGCTTGGCGAGTGTGTCGGCCGCTTTCTGAGGGCCTAGATGCGCTTCGTGCACGCGATAGGGGATGCCGTCGATGGTGGAGACGATCGGCTTCGTGTTCTCGATGGTGAACCGGTCGGCCCCCAGGATTAGCCTCCGCGCCGCGAAGTAGAGCACGATGATGATCAGCGCCACGACCGACGCAACGAGCAGGCGGCCGGCCCAGACGTCGGCCATGGCGCGGGGGGTTTCTTGGCCGTCCATCGCGGTGTTTATAACGGGCGGGACAAAGAAGGGCCCCAAAACTGAAGAGACAGTGAGTTCCGCCTATACACATGAGCGATACTGGCGCCGAAAATTGGGCCACCGATCCCGTACAATGCGTCGCCATGCTGAAAACCTGGGGAATGGGGATCGCGCACGTACCCCGGCACCTGTTAACAGAAGAAATTTGCCTGGCAGCTGTGAATCATACGCCGATGGCAATGGTATACGTACCAATCGCGCTGCAAACAATGGCGGTGTGTCTGGCAGCTATCAACATTCAAGTCGGTGCAATGTCCGTCGTCACAGATGTTGACTTCAGAGAAGAAGTGTTCATCGAAGCCGCAAAAACAAATTGGCAGGTGCTACATCAACTCTCACATTTCGTGGAACCATATTATCGGGTGTATTTGGAGGCATGTCGCAATGACGTCCGCGCTTTGAGTGCAGTCGAGGGTATGCCTCCCAAAACTCGATCATACCTGATCTGCCATCTGATGGTAGACAAAATAGCGCCACTACTGGCTATAAATTTATCCATGTCACCATTAACCACTATCGCCGAAGAATACATGAGATTGCTAGAGAAAGAGCATATCGCCATGTATGTGCCATGGCATGTTCTGTGGAAAATATGTGAAACGATTAAGTGTGCATGCCGATAACAATCTGATGTGTTTTTAGATACATGAAACATGTGTGTCATTGTACGCCGTACTGATAGTTTGTTGCGAAGTCGCCTGGATTTAGGATTAGTTGACCAACACAAACAATTGGTACTTTTTGACAAGCGCCGTACAAATGGTTTGCGGTCGTTTAAATACAATCACATGGCTTGTGCAATAATAGTTGGTTGATATTTTGGTCGTATCCAGGTTTGCAGAACTGAGAGTTTATAACGGGCGGGGCAAAGAAGAGCCTCAAAACTGAAGCGGCGGTGGGTCTTGCTGATACACATGAGCGATACTGACCCCGCGACGGAGGCCGAGATCTCTCGCCTAATCTCGAAGTACCACCGACTAGAAGAGTCGTGGTCCTCTGATCCCGTGAAATGTCTGGCCAAGGTGAAAACTGAGGGAATTGCGATTATGAACATCCCCCAACAATTTCTTACCGAGGAGATTTGCCTGGCGGCTGTGAGACAAACTTCGTTCGCGTTGGCCTTCATACCGGCCATGCAGCAAACTGTGGCGGTGTGTCTGGCCGCTATTCAGTTCAACCCCAGCACGGTATGCTTTGTTCACAACACGAATATCAGGGAGGAACTGTTTATGGTAGCCGTAAAAAAAGATAGATGTGTACTCAGTTATCTTCCGAACGGTACTCCTGGGGTTACTCCTTGTGTATATTTGGCGGCATGTCGCCATGATATCAGTACATTACGCTTCGTTGGGTACATCCCTTCTGAAATTCGTTCTTACTTGATATGCCATCTGTTGGTTGATAAAATCGTGCCGTTCTTGGCGATCGAATTGTCGACTTCGCTCATGACCACCATCGCCGAACAATACATGCAAATGTTGAAATTCGAACATACCACAATGTATGCGCCATGGCACGTTCTGTGGAACATATGTGAATTCATTAAATTTACATGTTGATACCATTCTGACGCGATTTTTAGTTACACGAAACGGTTGCAAACAGATGGTACTTCGTACCGATAGTTTGCGGGCACTTAACTGGGTTTAAAATACAGAGCATATCAACCAAAACTGAATCTGTACATCTTGCTACCATGCCAGCGTCACCAACAGTCTTGCTATTATGGTTCACAGCGGACGCCGTCGCAACAGACGCCGCAAGAAGGGCTCCTCTTCGAACAACGTCGAAAACTGGACCGAGGAAGAATGTCTGGACGCCGTGCGTCGGTATCCAATTGCGTTGATTACCATACCGGCCGCTCAACAATCCGAGGCGGTGTGTCTGGCCGCCATCAAAATCGATCCCTATGTAGCTGTCCACGTCAAAAACGACAGAATGAGGTTAGCGATGTTTATCGAAGCTGTAAAAAAAGATAGGCACGTGCTCGGGAATCTTCTGCTTGGTTCAACACTTGATCCCATAATATCTTTGGAGGCCTGTCGTAATGATATTCACGTATTGGATTACATTACTTATATTCCTCGTGAAATAACATTATACGTTATTGGTAATCTACTCGTTGACAAAATCGCGCCTCTCGTGGCCGTCGGGTTGTCAACGTCACTCATAACCACTGTCGCCGAAGAATACACGCACTTGCTAGCACGTGCGCATTTCCAAATGCATAAACCATGGCACGTTCTATGGAACGTTTGTGAAACTATCAAAATCGCGCACCAGTGAACCCGTGCGCTTCTTTTTGGTAGTTGTTGCCGAAATTGGACGCGCCTCGATTCCAGTACACGAGCCAATGGGTGCATCTTACTCTGGGTTAACTGACACGGCTGCGGACGATGACGCGATCTCCGAAGCCGTGATTCACGGAGAAAACTCTTGGTACAATATTCTCACTCTAGGGGTCGAATCAGTCCTCGTCGCGATCGTGGGCACTGATGGGCTTTTATTGGGCAAGATCCCCCGCAACTACAGAACATCGCGAGTGTGCGTGGCCGCCATTGAAAACTCGCGATCAGCGCTGGCATTTGTGCCGAATCCATCTATCGAAATGTATCGTGCGGCCGCGTTAAAACGTCTTTCGAAAGCCTTCGGTGGCGACAATAGGCCTGAAACCGAATGCGCCCTTCGGTTTATAGACATACAGACCGAAGAAATATGCATAGAAGCTGTGCGAATCGATTCGGATGCCGCAAGGTATGTTAATAACCAAACCGAGGCGGTGTGTTTGGCTGCAGTCGAATCGTTTCCAACATCTGTAAACTGGATCCGTAATCGCAACCAAGTAGAAAACATTTATGCCCATGCGATTATGAGCAATGTTCATCGTTTAGATACACTCATATACATTTATTGGTTTCTCGATAATCAAATAAGATATCACTTGCCTTCATTTGTAGTAACACCAGATCACCTTAGACAAATTATTCGTCATGCCGCTTCCGAAAAACTCTTCGCGTTAAAGGCCGTGAGATTGTCTACAAATCTCTTATCAGAGATAGTGTTAGAGTACCTCTCGCACTACACCCGATATAAACACCCTCTGTGGCCTCTGCCGCCACCGAGAAAGGTAGTTGCATGGCGGTACGTGAGAGAGCATCCCCCGCTATGGTTGTTGTCGTCGCCACCGATGAGCAGGATCGTTGTGTGGAAAATATGCGCTGCGATCCGGCATCATGGGTGCTAGTCAGGCAGTGTGTGCCAGTCAGGCAGTGCTAGTCAGGCAGGCATGGCTAGTCAGTCAGGCATGGCTAGTCAGTCAGGCATGGCTAGTCAGTCAGGCATGGCTAGTCAGTCAGGCATGGCTAGTCAGCATCATACCGACCTTCCATCGCCGATTTCGCCAGCTCCCCGAGGTTCAGCGCCTGAAGATCTTCCACGAGCTGCATGATCGGTCCCGGCAACTCGCTCAGGAAGTCGTGGTAGTAGTGCTTGTTCGCCCGCGCGATCATCGCGTCGATGTACCTCGTGTTCTTTTCCGTTCGCGCGTCCTCGAGGTCGGCGATGAGACGGCTCGTGCACGCGTGGACCTCGCCCTCGGGCAGACGGTAAGATTCAACGATGTCCTCGACCTTGGCTTTCAACCAGGCGTCGGTGATGTCAGTATGTGTCATTTTAATTTTACACAATTATGCTCGTTTCTGACGTTGTTCAATTATTGTCACAACATTTGAAGTGCGACCCAACTCGATATACTACGGCCTGATCCATGTCGCGTGGCCACGACCAAATCGCCGCCGACATCCTCCCGGAAGATATTGTATCTGCGCGTATTCGATACACAACTCTGAAAAATCGGACAATTCCGCAACGCATCGATGTAAAAAACAGAGATGGTGACAAATTTGTCGTACCTATTCCCGTACCCATCCACCTCCAACGACGTTTGGTGTTCTTGGATGGCGCGATCATTAGTTTATGCGAACTGCAGACCGAAGAACTTGTCAAAATTGCTATTTCACGGAATGGCAATATAATTCAGTATGTGCGCGATCTCAAGACTGAAGATTTGTGTTATTTGGCGGCTCAAAATGGAGCTATGCTGGTACACATACCAGTGGAGTGCCGAACTTCGCGCGTGCGTCTTGCCGCTGTGAAGAAGAACGGCAGCTCCCTCGAATACATACCAGTGAGCGAGAGAACCCATGAAGAGATCATCACGGCTATCAAAACCCACGCTCACGCAATTACATTCTTGCCCGAACAGGACCAAACGCCGAATTTATGCAAACTGGCCGTCAAGTGCGGTGGTGCAGTGATATTGCAACAATTGCCAGAATCGAAATGTACACCGGAGTTAGTCGAACTGGCCGTCACCAAACATCCCATGTCGATCATACATGTCAAGAATGCCCCGCCAGCGTTGTACGCCCTTGCGGTCAGACTCAGGGGGGACGCCATTACTCAGATTAACTTTGTCAACATTACGTGGGACATGTGTGTCGATGCAGTTACGCAAAATCCGTGGTTGATCGGCTTTGTTCCGGAACGCTTTCGCTCCGGCGAAGAACTCTGCAAAATAGCTGGGCGCCGCAACTACACGGCGTTCACGTATTGCGGGATATGTGCGCGCTGTCCAATGAGCGGCGGGAAACATGTTCATGCACAAATTGGTCGAACTTCTACTCGGTGGCAGGGTTGTTCTCAATACAGTAAGTTCATAGCCGAGAAGTGGTGGAACCTTTCCCTGCACCTGAATTTCAATGCTATGTCGCGTATTGACGCCGAACAGACCAAACGCGGGGAATTGTTGCGCATTATCCTCTGGGAGAAGGCATCGGCCCTGACAGAAGTTGGTGTCTCTGTGGCATTGTTGAGTGAGATCTGCGAGCAATTTATGAATCGGCGAAACATTCACCTGTATGTCGCCGCCGTGCCCAACCTTGCCCAGCTCTGGAAAATCTGTGTCGCGGCTCATCACGTTTGATGTGGCGGCCCATTCTTTTTTGCGAAATTGAATCAATAGGTGCTACCCCGTACAACGATGGATCCTCCGGATTGGCTGCACTGCCCGGGCTTGGATGGCAAACTCGTTAGCATAGAGGCTTCGAAAATACATAAAATTGGGGGGTTCCCCCATACGGTGAATAAATCGGCCGAAATTACTGTGATAACTCGCGCACGTAATCAACATGTTTTGAGATTCTCAGATATTGATCCAAAATATTATCCAATCATTGTCAAATTTAATGGGAATGCTATTGGTGGTTACTGTGTGCCCCAGACAGAATTATTATGTACCATATCCGTATTGGCAAACCCACAATCATTATTCCACGTTCAAACAGAATTCAAAACACCCGCTCTATGTAAACTTGCTGTCAAACAGAAAGGTAGTACATTGGCATTTGTACCAACTGAATTGAGAACAGAAAAATTATGTATGATTGCGGTCAAGCGGGATCCTTCGGCACTGCGGCATGCTCCGGTACAAACATATGCTATGTGTAAAATCGCTCTTGGCGTTAATCCATGGGTCGCGCCATATGTTTCCCGTAATCTCCCAGAACCGGAGTATATCGATCTTCTTGTATTTGCCGCCACCCGCAATGGGACTATGATCCGTCAATTTGCTGACCAATATTTGCCGCATGTTGTTTATGTGGCGGCCATTAAACAAAATAATTGGGCGATTCGTCATGTGCCGTATAAAAAAGTGACATTGGATTTGTGTGCTATTGCCGGTCGAAAGAACAATGGCGCGTACACTTATTATTGTGATCCGCACAATGGTTGGTTGCGTTCCACCAAATCTGCCGGATGTTACGTTATATTAACTCGCAGTATCGGATTGATCGCGTGTCGCCTCAATCCCAGCGCCCTCCAGTTTGTTGACATCCGCGAGCAAATCAACGTGATGCGCAGCCTCGTAGCGGAAAGGCTCTTGCCGTTGTGGCCGCTGCGGCTGGCGGCCTCTCTCCTGGTCGAGGTGTCCCTCTCGCTCGGCGCCCCTCTCCTCAGATTCGCTCGGGGTGACGCGACGAGCATGGATTACGGGTTGTGGTGGCCCATGTGCGTCGCCATCAAGCGCCGGGTGTGAAAGAAAGGGTTCGCGGGTCACAGCTTGAGAATGTGACCACCTTCGTGCGGCCCATGTGCGTCGCCATCAAGCGCCAGGTGTGAAAAAAGGGGTTCGCGGGTCACAGCTTGAGAGTGCGACCACCTTCGCGCGGCTGGGTGTGATCGCCAGGTGTGAAAAAAGGGGTTCGCAGACGCTGATCTTACGATACGCGTCATTTTTGTTATCTCGCCGGTGAAAATTGAAGTGCCGGACGCGAACTGTAACCAAGGCGATGTCGGTGTACATCCCGACGTGGCTGCACTGCCTCACCTCAAAGGGCAAGTACTGCGCCATAGAAACATCAAAAATATTCATGATTAGAGGTCCTCGCAATGTGGGCGATTCGCTCGAGTTCACTGTGATATCTCATGATTATCATGAAGAATGCACTTTTAAATTTGCAGAACTGGACCCATTGTACTATCCAATACTTGTTAAATTCAATGTTGAGGCCATTCGTCATTGCGTACTGCAAACAGAAACACTGTGCGAAATGGCTGTTGCATCTTGTCCAGATACTTTACGTTTTATTCAGCCACAATTCGTAACACTCGCCATGTGTAAAAATGCAGTAACACAGGGTGGCCAGACGCTACAGTATGTGCCCCTTGAATTCAGAACGGTAAAGATATGCATGATTGCCGTCAAATCCAATCCTTCGGCGGTGAACTATATACCAGATCTCACATATGGTTTATGCAAACTTGCCATCAAATCTAATCCGAATGTCATATTATATATTCCTCGTGATAAATTTACTGAACAAGAGTATCATGAACTTTCAGTGTTAGTTGCAACACGTTGCGGCGATATGGCTCGTTGTTATCAAGACTGGCCACATGATGCGTACTTGGCGGCTGTTAAACAAAATAGTTGGGCTATTCGTCATATTCAACTCGAAAAGCTGACGTTGGAGATGTGTGCAATTGCCGGCCGAAAGAACAACGCCGCGTACACCTTCTATTGTCAAAATCCCACCATCTGCTTGCGACCCTGGTCAGGTTCGAGGCACACTACGCTGGCTCTCGAAAACGGTTTGCTGGCGTGTCGTCTCAATCTGAGCGCTTTCCAGTTTGTCGGTGACGGTGACTACGCGCGGTTCGGCGTGCTGCGTAGCCTTGTGGCGGACAGGCTCGTGTCGCTGTGCCCGCTGCGACTGTCGGCCGCTCTACTGGTCGAGGTGTCGATTTCGCTCGGCGGAGTAATTGCCGGTAAGCGAGCTCACGCCACCGACATGGATTACGGTCGATGGTGGCCCATGTGCGTCGCAATCAAACGCGGAACATAAATGTGATGGTTTTTTGAGAATGATGTTTTTTGAGAATGATGTTTTTTGAGAATGATGTTTTTTGAGAATGATGTTTTTGAGAATGATGTTCTTGAGAATGATGTTCTTGAAAATGACATAATTGAAGATACGTTTGCCAGACAAATCTGAGGAAATGACATACACCGTTCCTTCATGGCTACATTGTGCCGATTTGTATGGTAACATCGACGACATAGAAGTATCAACTATTACCACCATCGGAAATTTCGTTAAAACGACGGGAACAGTTACGAGATTCACAGTGTGTACTCGTGACTACATTGTACATGATCTGGATTTCGAGAAATTGGCGCCGATGTATTACCCAATTATTGTTTTATTCAATGGTTTATTCATTAAACACTGCCCCATTCAGACAAAATTGTTATGCGACATAGCTGTCTCTGAGGATGCTATGTCTCTGCAATACGTCATTCCAAAATTTAAAACAGCGGCTCTATGTGAAAAAGCGGTTAATCGTCGTGGCGCCGCGATAAGATTAGTTCCTACGGAACTAAGAACGACAAGCCTGTATATGCTAGCGATCAAAACCGATCCATTGGTTCTGGAAAACATACCACAATTAACGTATGATCTATGCAAACAGGCCATCCATGTTAATCCGTTTGTCGTGGGGTATATCCCGCATGGTCGGGTCTCCGAAAATGAGTATGACGATCTCCTTGTGTTAGCCGCGTCACTCGATGGACACGCGGCTCTTTCCATTCGACATTTTCGTAATATACCACAAAGAGCGTATGTTGCTGCCGTAAAACAAAATGCTATGTTAATTCAGCGACACATTCCGATAGTAAACGTGACATTGGAGATATGTGAAATTGCCGGCAGAGAAAACTGCACGGCATACACGTATTATTGTCCTAATCCCGTTGAATGCTTATGTGCGGTTCTTGGTTCGCGTGGTGAAAATGACCTCGTTGGGTATCACGTATTGTCGCAACGCATCGGATTAATGGCGTGCCGTCTCAATGTGAGTGCATTCCAGTTTGTCGTCGACGATGCGCGATTCGGTGTACTGCGTAGTCTTGTTGCGGACAGGCTCGTGGCGCTGTGTCCGGTGGGACTGGCGGCCTCTCTGCTGGTCGAAGTGTCTCTGTCTACGGGCACTCTTCTCCTCGGGAGCATCTCGCACAGCATAGCCGCGGATACCGAGCCACGTGATACTACTCTCATGGATTACGGTTATGATGCATCTCTCATGGATTACGGCCGGTGGTGGTCCATGTGTGTCGCCGTAAAGCGCCTGGTGTAATGTGTGTCGCCGTAAAGCGCCTGGGCTTGATATTTTTGAATTGGGCGACAGTCAGTATTGCCACCCATGGATGGAGACTACGGGGCCATGCCCCAGGCCGAGTTGCGTTCGTGTGAATCGACGATTGATTTAACCAACCCGATGATTGATTTAACCAACCCGACGGTTGATTTAATCAACATTGCGCTGCGCCATTCAACCCCCCGACATTGTTCCATTTATAAACTCTCGGCGGGCAGCCTCATCGCTAGTGGACCGCGTAACGGCTGCCGGTACTGTAATAGCCCAGAGATTAGGGTTGACCTGGATTTGCACAGCGCGGCCAGGCAAACCGAAGGGGTTTGCAGATCGGCGGTGCGGAGATCTTTCACGGCGCTGAAATGGGTGAGAAAACAAAATCTCAATATATGCATGCTCGCGGTGAAAACAAACGGATACGCCATCAGTTTCGTTAATGACTCCATTATGGCAAAACATGGGTCGCTATTATGGGCTGCCGCGGCGGCAAATGATGCCGGCGTTCTTAGCCTGCTGCATGCTCGTAATATTACAAAAGAGATCTATGTCGCGGCGCTGACTCATAATCATTTAGCACTCAAATATGTTTTCGACCCCACGTACGAAATGTGTTTGTGTTCCGCTCAAATCAATGGTGCCTCTCTCGGGCACATTCCTGTGGAACATCGTTCCCCCGAGCTAGTTAATGCAGCCATCCATAGTAATCCAGTAGCGGCCATCAAATATATTTCTCATCAAACCGTTAACATGTGTGTATTGTCGTTTGAACTTGATAAAAGGGCTATGATTCACATCAGGTTACAACAGCACTTGACTGTGTGCTTCAAATGGTGTGTTGCGTCTACAGCAATGGCGCTGGGCGCTCTAGACCTGTCCACTAGTCTGCTGGCCGAGGTCGGGCGCGAAGTGCTCTTAGCCACCCTGTGGCCCATGCGACGTATGATCAGGGAGCCATTCGTTGTGGGGGCCCTGAATGCGGTCGATATCTGGGCTTGCTGCTACGGAGCGCGCCACCAGAAAATCTACAAGAGAAAGTACTCCCGAATCGAATGACATCGGCTTGCCCCGTTTTTTGCCGGGTTGGACTCGTCGCGCCCGCCTTTATAGAACGGATGGCCGCAACGAACCCGTACGCCCTGAAGCCCCTCTACTTCGCGCTCGTCAGCCCCGCGACGGGCAAGTACGTGCGCGCGTTCTTCTTCCTGGGCAATGTCCCCAAGGCCGTGCTCGAGGCCGCTCGGCGGGGCCGCGGCACCGGCAAGGACCCGCGCGCCGCCGACTGGGCCGCCAAGGACGCCGCCATCCTGCGCCGCTACTACGGCTCCCACTGGCGCGAGCTGCTCACGGCCGACGACCCGCCGCGGCCCGACCCGCTGGCCACCCTCGGCGCCATCGCGCGCGCGGCCCCTGTCGTTAAATTCGGTGGCGGCGGCAATGTCGATCTTGATTTCGGCGATCTGGGCTCATTGGATGACCTAGGGTCCAACGATTCCGACGCGGTTGACGCCACGCCGGCGGCATTCAGGGGGGCCGCCGCATCGTTGGCGGCCAGACCCCCAGTCTACACGGACATAGCGGTGTACCCAGAAGACACCATCTATGATCTAAGGCTGAAGATGCAGTTGGCCAGCGGCATCTCGCTCTATCGCGCCCATGTCTTCTACTACGTCAACGATGACGGGCCATACGTGCCGTACCGAGTGACCGTGGACGGCGCCCCGGTGGTTTCGGACTGGCTGTCGTTGGGAGAGCACGCGGTCTCATCGAAAGACGATGTATCACGCGTAGCCGGAATTTCCGTCGACACGCGCCAGGCCGAGCGGCGGGACGGGATCGCCGTCGCGGCCCTCGACACCTTCACCCCGCTGTGCCCAACCGAAAGCCTGCGCACCAACCGCGTGTACTTTGTCGACCTGCACTCGGTTATCCCCCCACTGGGCGCGCCCGAACGCCCGAACGACAATTTGTCGGGGGCGCTACGCGATCGCCTGCAGTTTGATCTGCTGTGGTGGGGCGCCCTCATAAATTTCTGGCCCTGGCTCGGTCCCAACGCGTGTCGTCTCGCCCTCGCTGATCCTGGACGCATTGCTGAGGAGTTTCCTTTGCTGGATCCCGATTCGACATCTTTGGCCGTTCGTATTCGAGCTGAGCGGAACATTTCCGACGCGGCTCTACGATGGCGCGAATCGGCGACTCGGGGCGGCCGCGCGTCCACCGCCGTCACCTCGGCGACCGTCGCCGTCGTGCCCACGTCGGCGCGCATGGTTGTCGGCGTCCGCAACGTCTTCGACTGGGTTGCCACCGATGCCACCGTCTCGGCCGCGATGGCGCGGTACGAGGATGTCGCGCCCGGCGGCGGCAGCGTGCCCGTTCTCGCCCGCAAGCGCAGCCTTCTCAGCTACGGCCCCCGGTCGGCGCGCGCGGTTGACTGGTTTCTGAGCCGGACGGCGCGCCCCGACACCGTCTCCTTCGCGCTGGTTCGCGGGGCCCCCGACGATGAGCTCCTGTCTCGCGCGGCGCCGTACGCGTTCGTCACCGTCGGGAGCGGCGGCCGCTACGAGGTGACGGCCGACTGGCGGGAGGACGATCGTATCGGGTTCGACGCCGTCGCCCGCGAGATCGGCGCCCTCGTCGCCCCGCTTGTCGAGCGCATCAATTCGATGGGGGGCGCCGCGTTTCCTGTCGGCGGCTCGCTGGGGTTGCCCGGCGGCGGCAACAGAAGCGGGAGCGGCAGCGTGGCGCCCCAGCTCGGCGCCATCACCGTCTCAACCTTCTGGCCGCGCGCTGTCTCGGTTGCGGCCTTCCGAGACCTCAAAGAACGGTTCCGCGCCTACGAACGCGCCGGAGTCGTCGGCATCCGCGGTCTCCAGCAGGCGGGCACTTACGCATTCGCGTTTCGCCGGGGCGTTACGGCGTATGATCCGCGTCTCGGCGCGCGACTCGAGGACGTCAATCAATACGCGTGGCTCACCGACCCTGCCGCCGCCGCGCGATGGACCTCTACCTTTGCCGGCCGATCCGTGCGCATTCATCATCGCGCCACCGATTTGCGCATCGAAATTGTCGACGCGGATAGTTTAGCCGAGTTTCAGCTTATTTGTCGGTACTTGTTTGCGTTTCTTGACGGTCTGCTTGTCGGGTCGAACAAGCTGCGGCTCGAGGCGGTCGACGCGCCGTCGAATGCTCCCCCGTCCCTCGCGGCGTCGCGGCGTCTGCGGCGGCTGCAGGAGCGCGACCCCAATCTCTTCGATCTGAAGAAGTTCGACCCCGGCGCGACCGTCTACAGCGTTCTCTGCCAGTCGGGCCGCCAGCCCCATGTTTACAATGATGACGAGGCACGTGGGCTCTCCAACCGCAAGCGTGATGCTCTCGTGCGCTACTGGAACTTCACCGATGATGAGCCCGCGTTCTACGAGTGCCCCGATCCCGCGTACCCTCATCTCAGCTTTCGCTCCGGATCGCACCCGCTCGGGTACTGCCTGCCCTGCTGCAAGAAAACTCGGCCGGCCGCGGGCTCACGGGCAGCGCTGACCAACTCGGAATGCGTTTCGGCATCTTGCGCGGATACTACGCAAGACGATTCCACATTCTCCAGACACATTCTCGCGTACGGCAAATACGTACCTCTCGGACGAGTTGCCGAGCTCCCCCGAGAGCTCCGCGAAGGTTTGTTCCTTGACGCGATGCCCCCCCCCTATGGCGTGTACCAGATCGGTGTGGAGCAGTCGGCGCCGGCCGTTCCCGACTCGGGGTTCGTGTATTCAATCGCGTACGTCCTCGGCCTGGGCGACACAACAGCGGATACCGTTCTGGAAGAGTTAGCAGCGGCGGCGGCGTCGATGCCCGACACCTTCTACTGTCTGGGCGACGGCGCGGGGGCGCTGTTCACATCCGCCGCCGAGTTGGCCGACGCCATCCGCAGCGCCTTCATCCGGCGCGACACGCTGCTGTCGCCGTTCGGGCCGGGGGGTGCCGCGGCCGACGCCGTGCGACCCATCTTCGCTGATCTGACTCGGCTCGTGTTTGGTGTCGAGGTCGTCGAGTTCGTCGAGGAGGGGGGCGCCGTCGAGGCGTGGGCGCCGGCGGGCACCATGGCGTCGCTCGGGGCGACCCACGGCACGGTCGCGCTGCTCATGCGATGCGAGTCGGGCACGAACCCCCTCGCCGGGCTGAACCCGAAGCTGTTCGTGCGGGTTCCCCTGGAGGACCGCTGGATGGCCGCTCGGCGCACGTTTGACCTCGAGGGCACCGTTGCCGCCGGCCAAAACGACGAGTTCGTGGTCGACACCGTCGCGGCCACCGTTCGCGACTTGCTGTTGCTCGGCGGCGGCTCGTCGGGTTCGGATTCACGGCAAGCGGACTCACGGCAAGCGGACTATGCCCTCATAACACGATGGCTCGATGCAGCCTCGATGCCGCCGATGGTTTCGCGCCTGATTAACTTGCACGGTCTTTGTTATGGCGTGATGGTCGGAGAGCCCGCTGTTTATCTACCCATTCGAGCATCGGCGTTTCCCAATGATGGTATCGACACAGTGTTCGGCGCACGACCCGATGCGGGGGCCGCCTCCGATGTGAAACGCATGATCGTCTCGCTCAACAAACATATCGCCGCTGCCGAATCCGATAAATTCTCGCCAATTGAGTCCGCGAATGAAATTCAGGACGCCAGTGGCCAAACTATCGGCTTCATATCGACGCAGGGGTTGTACTACTTTCATGCGCCGGCATTGGAGACATCGACGACGTCGGCGATCAAATTCCCCTACGATAGTCGAAACGTGGACGGTGCCATTCTCGCAAAGGTTACCGGCCGCGCTGTCGAGGCAGCGGCCGAGACAAAACCGCGGCTGGAGCTTGCCACCGCCGCGCGATACCGTAACGAGTTGTATCGTCTCTGGCGCGCGGAATTCGCCAATGTCATCTCCGGCGACCGCAACTCCAAGCTGCGCAAGAAAATAGAGGCCGTTATTCTCGACACGCGTTTCGATTCGACGACATCCGTGGCGGCCCTGAGACGAAAACTATTCGAGCTGCTGAAAGACACCCCCCGGGATTTAGCAGTCATTCGAAGCATTGTTCAAGATGCGTATGCAAACAGTCCCCGAAATCCGGCGCGCACGGCCCTTTCGTTGCTCGAGGCGACCGCGTTCGAGTTCGATCGGTCAACATTGATCAGACTGCGGTCCCTTTCGACGGCGGACGAGGTGGCGCACGCCGTCCGGGAGATCATGGCCGGCCACATCGACGTCCGCCCGGCCGGCACCTACGTCGAGGTCCGCAACATCTACTCGGCTTGCGGCGCCGAGTCGGGCGCGCCGACCCAGTGCGCCGGCCGCCGGCTCATCGTGCCCGAGGACCGGGTCGACGACCTCTACTCGATCCTCGCCGCCGACATTCGGAGCGACAGCCCGTTCGAGTCGAGCCTCCTCAGCGCGGCCGGCACCGGCATCATCGACTCGTTCGAGTTCATCCGCCGGCCCGGCGAGCATCTGTCGATTCAGGTCGACGGCGCAACGTAAACCTGCACGCTACGTAAACATGCTGCACGCGGCGGGACTATCATCGGCGATATAATAGTAGCGTGCCGCGTCGTCGATGTCACGCGTTTCAGCCACACCCGACTCTACCCCCCTCGACTCGGTTCCGATCGGGGCCGACTCTGGCGGCTCGGGCTCGGCGGTGGGAGGAGGGCCCAAGTTGCGCGTCGCCGACTTCCAGCTCCTGGCGATCCTCTTCATGATCTTTATGTTCGTCTCCAGCGATGTGTTCATCAACAATGTTATCTCCGGAATGGGCAAGTCAGCCGTGCGGGGCCGTACTCCGACGACATGGGGCGTGGTATTACAAGGAATCTTTCTGGTTCTGTTCTACATCGTCGCCATTTATCTCACAACACATGGCGTTCTGTGAACGCAAAACATCACTTTTATGTAATCGGGCAGGAACAATCGCCGTGATCTGCCACCAATGTCGCAACCAGCATTGCAGCGACTAGCGCGCATTAACCCATTGCAGCGACTAGCGCGCATTGCGACAAGCGCGCATTAACCTGTCGCAGCGACAAGCGCACATTAACCCATTGCAGCGACAAGCGCGCATTAACCCATTGCAGCGACAAGCGCGTGTTAACCTACCGCAACCCATTGCAACCAGTTTGTTTCGGTCTGGTTGGTAAACTGTATCGAAACAGATATGTTGGTGTCTGTTGTGACGGGTTAATGCGCGCTTGTCGCTGCAATGGGTTACACGGGTTGCGGCGACAGGTTACACAAGTTGCGACAGGTTACACGGGTTGAACGCGACATTCACATGGATTGAATGCGCCATTCACAAAAATGAGGGCGTGCGGCGGTGTGGCCACGACACTGACCAGCTCAGAATTCTTCGTCATCGTCACACCATTCGTCAAGATCCGCCATGATGTCACCCAGAGCCTCAGCCAATTCGACGTTGGGCGCAGTGACCTCTTCCGTTTCAGGCATCTCGTCGTACATTGATTCGAGGTAGTCCGCCATTTCATTATCGGGAATCGCCAAGGCCGGCGGGGCGGGAGCGGGCGCCGCTGCCGCTCTCGCTCGGTCACTGCGCATCTCGGAGTCTTTCTTAGGCAGCAGGCCCACCAACATTATCCAGTTTTCCGTGAACATCTGCACGAAGAACGCGTAGATGGCGTAGACAACCACTGAAGTCTTCGCGCCGAGAATGTTCACCTTTCCGCCCTGGAAGATGTTGATGCGGGGGCACTCATTGTCGTCAACTCGCATGCAGAATGACACCTTCACGTCGTTCGCCGGCGCCTTGGTCTCGCGCACGAGGTACGGCGGCAGGACCAGCGACGGCCAGCCCACGAACGACTCGACCTGCTCGGGCGTCGGCGGCTTGCTCACCGACACGCCGACGCGTCCGAGGAGACAGAGGTAGTCGGCGAGGAGGCCGAGGTTCACGAGGATGCGCGGCGAGCGGCGATTGAGACGATATTTGTAATTGAGCATCGACGGCATTTCGCCGTCGATCGTGATCTCGCGCGGAACGCCGTCCTCTCCGACCGCACCCGCGCCGATCGAGTTGAGGTAGTCGACGAACGCCCGCAACGCGAGCCGCCCATCGCGCTTGTCCTCGAAGAGCACGCCAGGGACCTGCGTCTCGCCCGTCGACGGAAAGCACTTCATGTGGTAGATTTTACCCCGCGGCAGATCGGCGTTCTCGACGCGCACCGTCGGCTCGATGGCGCTGTTGAAGCAGGTGCCGTCGCCCTGGAGCTTGCGCGGCCGAGTTCGCGATGGGATACGGCTGCTGCTTGTATCTGGCGCCGGCTTAGGTATCTTCATCAGACGCTCGTAACCGATCTGGGCCGCGTGACCGAAGTTGCTGTTGAGTGCCAACAAGCTCGCGCTTTCGGGCGTGCGCGTACCGCCGCGGCGGACTTCATCGTTGTCGCTGTTGATGCGGTTGACAACCTGCTCGGTCAGCTGCAGGAATCCCACCCCGATATTTTTGAGGCCGGCTTTGTACGTACATACGAACATCGTCGGCGCGGTCATGGCGCCGGCTTCCGGCAACTCCATCAGTACCTCATCGGACAGGGTTTTGTGCCCAGGCATAAATACTTCTATGTCTGGATCACTCATGCTACGAAAGAACTGCTCGGTTCAATTATGACTGTTCGTGATTGCTTTCTGGTCGTTCGCACTGTCTAAGCGATGGGTCCACCGTTTTGGTGCCGTATGTGGGTGTCACTTTTCTCTAAGTCACACCGCCACCCGGCCCGTCTCTCGGCGTCTCGCGGTCGGGCCGCGCGTGACGAGGGCAACCCAAATTTACTCGCGATGCGGCAAAATTGAACCGGGGACTGCGATCGGCATAGGCAAAATGGGGGACGTGTACCGCCGTCCGAACATTCTGCGGCTCCCGGGCATCACGATGCGCGACTACGTGCCGATCGAGGATGTGGCCGACGCCAAGCTCCTCGACGACATGGATGGCGCCGCCGCGATCCCGTCCCGGCAGGAGGCGTCGCTGGAGACGATTCCCCGGGTCTTCACCGGCCTCGAGAACGACTGGCCGATCTCCACCGACCTTAAGTGCTGGGTTTGCGACTTCACCTTCGACGGCAGCCCCAAGTTCGTGCCGCTTCATGTCCGCGAGTCCGACACCGGCTCGGTCGAGTTCGGCGTGCTCGGCAATATGTGCACTTTCAACTGCGCCGAGGCCTACATCGAGACCAATGCCGGGGGGCGCTGCAACAGCGAGGAGCGGTGGCGTCTCCAGGACAACCTTCGCATGCTGTACTTTATGTTCACGGGCCACCGCGTCGACCACATTAAACCCTCCCCGCCCAAGACCGAGCTGAGGGCCTACGGCGGCACCATGGACGAGGACACCTACTGGAAGAAAATGCGCGAACTCGACCCCCTCTACGGCCTGCGCGACCACACGCCCGGCTCGATCCTGTCCGAGCGCGCCCGCGCCGTCATCGCCGATTGCCGGAACCGCGATGGGCTGGCCCCCCCGCCGGCCCTCCACACGGCCAACGGCGCCGGCTCGGACAGCATATGGTCCGTGTGCGGGATTCCCACTGCCACGCAGGCCGACAGCGTCCCTATCGTCGCTGTGTCCGCTGCCGCAATCATTGCGGGGGCTAAGGCGGCGGGGACCAAGTCCTCTAAGGCTGTGATCTCTTCGGCCAAACCTGCGATCGCGGCTGTAACGGCCAAACCTGCGATCGCGGCTGTAACGGCCAAACCTGCGGTCGCGGCTGTAACGGCCAAACCTGCGGTCGCGGCTGTAACGGCCAAACCTGCGG
>Ga0172380_10002264_pt1 | contig 30302 bp, 33 predicted proteins | sample Leawe162metaG_FD_119747 | JGI IMG/M metagenome (GOLD analysis project Ga0172380, IMG submission 119747) | Leachate microbial communities from a municipal landfill in Southern Ontario, Canada - Leachate well 162 metaG | ecosystem: Engineered > Solid waste > Landfill > Unclassified | place... | reverse complement strand
CGAAAGTCTGCCCTCCAAATGGAGCTTTAGCCACCTCTCTCGTTCAGTGGCTATCAAGATATCTGTATTGTGTGTCATATTCTCCATATCTTTGCACTGTCAGATATGATTGTACATATTACCATTTAACCTTGACTTTTGATATAAAATATGCTAGTATTGTAGGTGGATTCTGGGGTTATAGGGGTGTTCCCTGTACTACAGAAAGAACTTTGTAATGAAGGGAAAGAAATATGTTCTGGACTCTCATCACCGTGCTCAATCTGATTATTTTCACCCTGATTCTGAGGACCGTCTACTACGTCCTGTTCACCCAACCCAAACAGTTGGGGGGTGGGATCTTCACCATGGTCCCGCAAAATGCGGGGCAGTTTGTCGTCAGAGGACGACGGCTCGATAAGTTCATTCCGGGGAATGGGACCTCCTATAACGAGGCCCGCGACGAGTGGACAATGGTGCCCGCAACCAAGAAACCGTGGTGGGACCTTGGCCTATCCTACGTAAGTATCACATACCTCGTAGGATTAACGAGGGTGCTGATAGTGAAATTCACAGTTTCCACAGCGGAGTTAGTGGAAATGGACGGGAGTCCTGTCAGCGTAGACAGGCTCAAGCCTGTCGAGAGCGACCACTTCAGGTTCGTAAACATCATCAAGTGGACAGTAAAGGACCTGGAGTGTGCCGATGGCTCTACAATAGAGTCAGTTACGTTCCAATGGGTTCTCCATGCTGTAAAACCGGTTTTTTTGGTTTTCAACATTGGGAACAAATGGCCTGACAAGGCTGGTGAGTTTGTTCAGGCAGCGATAATCGCTGTGGTCAAAAATCAAAAAGACGCCCTAACAGCGTCCCAGTACATAGGAACGGACGCATTCGTTCAAGAGGTGAAAAAATGGATTGGAAACAATCTCACAGCGGTATTGGGGCTAGAGTTATCAAACTCAGCCGTCACCAACATGACCCTAAACAAGGGCTTGAGTGATGCGACTAACTCGGTCGTAGAGAACCGCCAAAAGGCCTTGGCAAAAATCGAAGAGGCCACCGGTGATGCTGAAGCCTTGAGAAAGAGGGGCGACGCGGAAGCCCACGTTATCGCACAAAAAGCCTTGGCTGAAGCCCAAGGTGTCGTCGCCAAAGCAAGTGCGTACAATGGGCCCGGCGGTGAACATGCCGCCCGCGTCGACGCGATGAACGCACTTGGCAAAACAACAGGGACGGTCATTCTCGACGGCAGGGGAATTGTGCCAACCATACCGATCGGCGGTAGCAAGCCGCCAACGACACCCTGAATTCCAACTCTCACCCACATTGTTCCTTCACGCCCGGTCGCACACGCGCCGGGCTTTTTTATACAAAAATATTCAAAATTTAACCTTGACTTTTGATATAAAATATGCTAGTATTGTATATAGATTCTGGGGTTACGGGGGTGTTCCCTGTACTACCAAAAAAGAACTTTGATTTGAGGAGAAATGACATGACGACTGTTCTATATCGATTTGTGTTTTTCTTGGTTCCAGCAGTGTTGATTTTTACGACCATCACAGTCATCGCCGAGCTCAATGGCTTGGTGTGGCAAGCGGGAGTAGCAGTGACGTTGATTCTCCCCTTCTCCCTTGCGATCTTCTGGAAAGAAGTCGTGAGGACGAAAAGGAATCTTGGAAATCACCCAGACAACGGCACGGAAGCCAAAGAGGATGCCAAAAAAGAATTGCCAGAAAAATGGTGGAAGAAATCTCTCCGCATTCTGGCAAGGAGAAATGCCAGAAAAATGTGGAAACACATCGAAAAAGCGAGGAGGGTTGTTGTCGCCACAGTGGGAGTAATAGCATTAGTAGCGCTGGCAGTGTCTTTCGTTGGCTTTCCAGCATGGAAGGCCTACACGAACATGGGCACCACCACTGGCAGTAATGACGGCATGATCACCACCACAAATATGTTGATAGTGGCGGTGATAGTGGCAATAATTGGAATCATGCTGTTTAGCTTCAGAACGTTTATCTCCGCCAACGCCAAATGGCTGGGGTGGACGGCTGGAGCAGTCGTAGTATGCGTCATTGCGTACTGTGGCTGGTACTACTGGCCGACACTCAGCGCTTGGGTGTGGAGTGGCAAAACCGAAAGGTATTACCAACTCCAAATGGGGGTGACCAACATCCCCATCACACCGGGCGAGACCCTAGTGGTAAAGTCACCACTAGGAAGAACGGGTGTCTCCATGTCATCCACCGTGCTACTGACAGTGGAAATACGTGGAGAGAAAAAAGGAGAAGAAATATTCATAGAGGGGGTACAGAGCAACAGAGAATACCCCACTGTATGGTTCCAGATACATGAGGTCCGAATAAGGGCCAGTGAGTCTGGAATTATCACATTCACTGCAAAAGAAAGAGAAGAAAGGAAAAGTTCACACGGCTGGGGGATCTAAATATGAACCCTACAGCCACCCCCCGCGAACGCGCAAGCGTAAGCGGGGGTTTTTTATTAGCAATACAGAACAAGTGAATATATAAAAATACTATTACAAAACCTCCGAGCGTGGACAGCTCGGAGGTTTCTTTTCATCTTATTCTTTACTTACATTATTTCAGAGACTGCGGTATTCCCTGCGTATCACCTATTTCTAAAGTATTTACTATCAGTCTCACAATACCAAACACAGAAAACATGACCGCCATACCAATCAAACCATTTACAATCACTCTCTTGCCCTCAGCGCGCCCGTCCTCATCTGCAGTATTGCTAATAAACTTAAACAATCCCCAAAAAAAATACAACATAGCCAGAGCAAACAGAAGTCCTATAACAGGATTGAGGACATTAGCAAATATTTTATTAGCAATGACAATTACAGAATCCACTTTTTAATTATTTATCATCTACGGTCTAGGAACTGTTGGAACGCCTATAGAACCTCCTGTGGTTGTTACACCAACAGCCTGACCAATAAATCCAACAATACCCCAAATAGAAGCCATAACGAACAAAGCTACAGCACCCCAAATCATAATATTTCTACCTTCCGCTTTCTTTTCTTCATCTCCTGCATTAAATATATATTTTGCCAAACCCCAAAAGAAACCAAGTAGGCCTACGGCAAAAGCAATTGGAATAAGCAAGTCAACTATATTACCAATAGCTCTAACAATGTTAGTAACATTATCTCCAACAGGAGCAGCGAAAGTTACCACAGGAAGAAGAGCCAAAACACCTACCAAAACAACTTTTTTCATTTTTATAAAAATTAAATAATAATTAACTAAATAATAGAGCCAAAAGGCTTGTATATATTCTATCACACGACAAAACCTAAACAATATACAATGTGGATAAAATTACGCCTGATCAATACGGAACGGATCGTTGGTAGGCACGGCATCTCTTTCATAAATGCCTTCATGAATACGTGGAACACCGAGAGCATCTTGCAAAAAATTTACTATTCCAAAGATACTAACCATTACAAATATAGCAATAGAGCCATAAATCATAAGGTTTTTGCCACCAGTTTTTTCATCTTCATTGCCAGATTTGAAAATAAATTTTGCCAAACCCCACAAAAAAACCAAAATAGCTACTCCCAAAACAATAGGCAAAACAGAATTCACAATAGTATGGGCAGAAATAATAATTTCCTGCAGATTACTTGCGCCAAATACCACAGAAGGCAGAAACATTATAATAATTACAAAATATTTCATATTATAAACTCAATACTGGAATAATATTTATAGATTGACCAGGAAAAAGTATTTGAACCACAAAAGCCACCAGCCCCCAGATACTAAACATGGCAAACAAAGCTATTGCTCCCCAAAACATGAGTTGTTTCCCCTCTTCTATTTTGTCTTCATTACCAGCATTTCCCACAAACTTGGCTATACCCCAAAAAAATGCCAGAAGTGCCACAGAAGCAACGAGTGGTATGAGTAGCGAGATAATATCTATAGCAAAATCTACAACCTCCTTAAAATTTCTTGGTGCACCAAGAACCAAAGCTGGTGTAAATAATACAAATGCGTACGCGATTTTAATAATTTTCTTCATATTATTTTAAAATTGAATTCAACGTGGCTTCTATAGCAGTGATAATAGCCACAGACGCAAGCAAAATACCTGTACCAATAATGGCGTTCATTAGGGCGCTTTTGGCATCTTTTAGTTTGTCTTCATTACCTTGCGCTGATACAAACAAAAATCCAGCATAAATAATAAAAAACACACAAATCATTCCGCCTATTGGCAAAACAATTGTATTCAGGATTAGACGCAAAAAAGCAGCGATATTTGTAATATTCCCTGCTAATGGATTTTCTATACTACGACTCGCTGATGAATTGTTATTTACAGGCACAGAACCACCAGAATTTATAGCATCGTTAAGCTCTGGCCCAGGGGTTCCGACAGCATCATTGCCAACAAAATCTGACTCCAATTGTTGTGCAGTATCAACCGCAGTAGTCTCTGAATCACCAAATAAAGGATCACCCAAATCTTCCCCTGTTTGCGCCCACACGGGTCCAGCGACAAACACCACCGCCAACAAAAATGTGAAAATTATTTTTTTCATATTAATTTTGTAAACTTTTTAATATCGAATAACTTGAATCTCGCAAAAGAGATGAGGTAATGAGATAAACTATAAGCCAAGCACTGAGAGTTATGAGCATACCAATAACCACATTCCAAATCAGTCCTTTAGCCTTTTCTCTAGCACCAGTATCAGGCCCAGCAGTTACCAAAAGAAAACCTGCATAAGCAAATGTTGCTCCACCTATAGGAACAGAGAGCATAATTGCAAAATTCATTAGTCTTTGTGCGAGCATAACTAGAGCATTCCAATCACACACAACACCCTTTGGGTCACCACCAAGTGTCGCTGTGCCTCCTTTTGTACCAGGGAAATCCGGCTCCGTACAAGGCACCAAACCAAACCAAGTACTATTTGTTGTTTGTGCAAAAGTAATAACTGGAATTACAATCAAAGTTACCACCACCACACCAGCCAAAAAAGATAATAATTTTTTCATATTTATTATTGTATATTATTCAATAACACATCAATCTGTCCTGAAGTCTTTCGCACAGCGTCACCAGCACTGCTCCTACCACCAGTTACAGACTCAACCATATCTTGGAAAATAGAGATGGTTGTACCACGATCTGGATCAAGCCAACCTCTAGACCACAGAGCGCTTGTGTAGAAAGTACTTAGATAGGCTTCACCGGGCTTTTGTGCCAACAAATCCCGACGTACTGGGGGCAGAGACAAAGCATTGGCAAAAAGTTTTACAGAATCACTAGCAGTCAAAGCGTTGATAACCTTGAGGGCACCAGCGTATGATTTTGAAGCTTTTACAATAGCAAGACCAGAAATGTTTGCATAAGTCACCCTCTTTTCTGAATCTTTTAATTGAGGAAAAAGAGATACATCAAAATTAATATTTGGATTTTTTGTGCGTATAGACAAAAGTTCTGAAGCAAAACCAAAATATACACCGAGATCACCTGCTAGAAAATATTTTTGTGAACTAGGCAAAGATCTATTCCAAGAATAATAAGTTTTGACTGGGTTAGCAAATTCGGTATAAAAAACTAAAGCTGATTCGGCTGGAGATACAGACAAGCCATTATAATCACCAAGCGCAGATACTATCTCGCTATTTGAATTTTTTGAAGTTATTGGTGTACCAGATTGTAAGAAAAGTGCTGACAAAATAGCCTTGGCATTGTCTATATTTCGATACTCACCGAGAGCTAGAGCACTCTGAGTAATGCTGAGGCTCGCGTCCTTTTTGGTTATTCGATTTATCAAATTATAAAAATCTGACCAAAACTGCGGAGCCTTGCTCTCGCTAATAGTATTGAAAATATCTCTATTCCAATACATCACAAGTGGGTCTATACGCACAGGCACTGCCATGACACCAGTTTCATCTAAAAATAATTCACCAGCCTCCACAAAAGAATCTTTGAAAAGTCTCTCAGAATAATTTTCAAATGGAATTATTAATATCTTATTTTTATGTTTCAAAATATTATCAGCCGACAACATCACCACATCAGGACCAACACCAGAGGCCAGAGCCTCTACAAAATCTCTATCGAAAGTAGCGAAATCTTTTTCGACATAATTTACAGTAATTGTTTTATCTTCTTTGATAGGAAGTTCTGACCAAACCTGTGAAAAAAGCTCTGACGGTATATCTCCCCACAATGTAATGTTGTAATTTTCAGCACCACTACCACCACGAGAAAGAGAGAAAACCATTACACCAGCTACAATAAAAACTGCAAAAACACCGGTGAATATTAGTTGGAATTTACTCATTTCTTTCATATTTTTTTGAAAATTAGCCCATAATGATGATCCCCAGCAAAAAAACTACGCTCAATACTAAAACCATTTTTATCAAACAATTCTTTGGCCATCATTTCATTCAAAACGTCTTTGGATTGCGGGCCCATACCTCCAAAAGAGTCCGTCCAATCTACAACCATCACACGGCCACCAGGTTTCAAAATCCTCTTCGTCTCTAGCAAAAAAGTATTTTTGTCTTTTATTTGAAATAAAATATTAGAAAGTATTGCCACGTCCGCCACACCCGCACCAAGCTTTGAACCACCTAGTCGTTCCATATCACCCCACACAATATCAATATTCAACAAATGATCCTTGCGCGATTCGGCTTTTAGTTTTTCTAATAAATCTTTTTGTATATCAATAGCGTATACCTTGCCAGAATTACCAACCAATTTTGCCAAAAGTAATGAGTAAAAACCTGTTCCAGCACCAATATCCGCCACACGCATTCCGGGTGTAATATTAAGCTGACTAATATTTTGTTCTGGATTTGTAAACATAACAGATTCTTTGTAAATATATTATACCAATATAAAATGCAAAAGTAGAGGATATTTGTGGATATAGATAAAAGCCCGCGACCGCTTGTGGCGGTCGCGGGCTTTTATTTCACACCCCTAGAAACACACGAGCGAAGCAATACTATCCCCTTCTCGCAATTTCATGATTCTCACACCTTGTGTCTGGCGACCGAGTTCTGGAATCTCTTTGATATCAACCCTGATCACCTGACTCTTTTTTGACATAGCTACTATTTCTTCTTCATCTTCTGTTACAACCTGAGCAGAAATGAGCTGTCCAGTCTTGTCTGTTACTTTGCCTGTGAGTATACCGCTACCACCTCTATTTTGTACTTTATATTCATCAAGTGGAGTCTTTTTGCCATAGCCATGACTACTAATCACGAGCAATGCAGGATTTTTTGCATCCTTGCGAACAGGCTGAGCGCTGATTACATAATCATCTTTGCCTATCTTTATGCCTCGCACACCAGCAGCTGCACGTCCCATTTCACGTATATCACCTTCTTCAAATCTAATAGACTGACCTTCTGTGGTTACAACTATCATAGTGTCACCCTTGTCCACAAAAGATGCTGACACCAACTCGTCACCACCTTCTAGCCTAATAGCGATAATACCGCTTCGACGAACATCAACAAAACTTTCTGCATTTACCTTTTTGGCAACACCTTGTTTTGTTACAAGCATCAAAGATCCCATTTTGCCTTTGACCTCTTTTGGCATAGGCAATACTGAAGTCACTTTTTCACCCGCTTCTATCGAGAGATAATTCATAATAGACTTTCCGCGAGTAGCCCTCTTGCCTTCTGGCAAATCATACATTTTGATCTGATACGCTTTGCCTTTGTCCGTAAAGAATAGTAGATCGCTGTGAGTATTTGTCGTCAAAAGATGGGTCACAAAATCCTCTTCTTTTGTATCAAGATCTACCACACCCACACCACCTCTTTTTTGTTTTCTAAACTCATCTGGACTTGTACGTTTGATATAGCCACCCGCAGTGAGCACCAAAGCATTTTCTTCATCTGGTATCATATCCTCGACAGACAAAATCTGTGCACCACCTTTCATGATTTTTGTTTTTCTTTCATCACCAAATCGCTGTGAAATATCCATCATTTCACCCTTGATTACAGTCAACATTTTTTTGACACTACCTAAAAGCTCTTTGAGTTCGGCAATGAGAGCCTGAGTAGCTTTGAGCTCGTCTTCTATTTTCTTTCTTTCTAGGCCAGCGAGCTTTTGCAATTTCATTTCCAAAATAGCCACCGCTTGTCTTTCGGAAAACTTAAACTTTGCCATGAGACCTTTCTTTGCTTCTTCAACATCTTTTGAAGCGCGAATGAGTTTTATGATTTCATCTATATGATCCAAAGCTTTCTTCAAACCGAGCAAGATATGCTCCTTTTCTTCGGCTTTGTTCAAATCAAACTGTGTTCGACGGCGTACAACCTCTTGTCGGTGAGAAATAAAATCTTCAAGAATATTTTTGAGGGATAGAGTTTTTGGCACACCATGAACCAGAGCCACCATATTGTAATGGAAAGTCTCTTCGAGTTGAGTGTGTTTGTATATAAAATTTAAAACTTTTTGTGGCTGAGCGCCCGTCTTGAGATCAATCACAATTCTAATGTCTTTTGCTGATTCATCACGCAGACCCTTGATACCCTCCACTTTTTTGTCACGGACCAACTCGGCTATTTTCATAATCAAGTCCGCCTTGTTTACACGATAAGGAATAGAGCTAATCACGATCTGGAATGTCCCACTCTTGTTCTCTACAATTTCTGCTACACCTCTAGTCACCACACCACCACGACCGGTAGAATACGCGTGTCTAATATCGTCTTGGTTGAATGCTAAAGCACCAGTAGGAAAATCAGGGCCTTTCACAAACTGCAACAGATCTTCGTTGGTAGCGTCTTTGTTGTCAATGAGATGAACAGTTGCATCTACCACTTCTTTTAGGTTATGTGGAGGAATGTTTGTCGCCATACCCACAGCAATACCGAGTGTACCGTTGAGAAGAAGGTTTGGCACAGTAGCGGGCAAAACAACAGGCTCTTTTTTTGTACCGTCATAGTTTGGACGAAAATCCACAGTATCTTTTTCAATATCTCGAAGCATTTCCGCAGCCAGCTTTGACATCTTGGCTTCGGTATAACGCATAGCAGCTGGAGAGTCACCGTCTATAGAACCAAAGTTACCCTGACCAATAATAAGAGGGTTTCGCATAGAGAAATCCTGAGCCATTTTTACCATAGCGTCATAAACAGCCACATCACCATGAGGATGGTATTTACCGAGCACGTCACCCACCACTGCAGCAGACTTTTTGGTTTTGGCAGAAGAAGTAAGACCCATTTCATTCATAGCGTATAGAATACGTCTATGCACAGGCTTTAGACCGTCACGCAAATCAGGAAGAGCGCGGGAAACGATAACAGTCATAGCGTAGTCAATATATGACTCTCGCATTTCAGTACTTATATTTCGAGATATCACACCCTCGCTCACCGTCTCTCCGTCTTGAAAATCTACTTTTTGTTCTTTTTCGTCTGCCATATTTTAAAAATTACTAGGTATTAATTCTAGCACAAAATAGCCCAAAAAGCACGCTCAAATATCACCTAAAGTTGTGGTAGAAACTACCGTCGAAGAAGCTGTTTTTGCCAAATCGTCTATTTCTGTTTTTATATTTTCAAAAGATTCTTTGTCATATTGAAAAAACTTGGAAAAACTCTCTTTTATAGCAGAAACAGGCGTAGCAACATCTGGCAATGTATCTTTTCCAAAACCACTGGATATTGAAACATAAAAAGAGGACGCCCAAACGATGAAAATAATTGCAGTAAAAATAGCCGAAATACCAAAAGCAAATGTTTTTTTCTCATGGTCAGACTTATTTCTAATTTTTTCTAGCCACTTCCACATATTATATTTGAGGAGACAAAATAACCACCTCACCTTCTTTGCCTTCTAGATCTTTTTTCTTGATTGTAAGTTTGTCTATCGGGCTCACCTTTTCTGCACCAGCTTCTTTGAGAAACATCTTGAGAGCATTTTTATCTCCAATATCTCCGTAATGCATAGGGATAATAATTTTTGGCTCTATATCAACCGCCATTTTGTAAGAAGCCGAAGAGTCTAGCACCCCTTCACCACCGATTGGAACTATCAAAATATCAATATTCTCAAAAGCTTCTTCAACATTGTTTTCACTTCCAAAATCAGGCGAACCTATAGCACCCATAAAACAAACGTTCATGCCCTCAATGGCCACAGAATAAATTGTATTTATTCTCTCCTCACCGCCATAATTTGAAACTGTTGGAAAGCCTTTCACAAATATTCCCTTTACTTCGTATTCACCGGGACCAGTAATAGCAAAAGGCGCTCTCTCACCGTGAGTAGCATTTTCGATACCATTCATGTCTTTGTCATTGAGACTAACTAGAGCAATATCTGCGCCGAATTTTGTAGATTTAAACTTTGACTCTTTTGATATTGGATTAAGAGCGATGACCGTGTCACCAAACTGTATTTTGAAAGCTTCAACACCGTGGTATGAAATAATCATATTTTTAAATTAATTTACCGCGATATTATAGCAAGAAAAGTAACTATTTAAAAGCTAGGATAATTATTGTTTTTTTACACTACTTTCAATCCAAGACTTTGTTTCAAGAAATATTTTTTCTCTATCACCTGGTGATAATTTTGCGATCTCTAGTGTTTTTGCTAACAAATCATCTTTTTTAACATCCAACCAATAATCATTAATGAAAAGAAAAACTAAAAGTGATGCGGTAGATATTCTTTTATTTCCATTCTTAAACGGATGATTTTTATTTAATGAATAATATAATACCGTTGTAAGATAATTGATAGACATTATTTACGATCAAACTCTGCTAATTTTTTAAACACATAGCCGTATTCTTTAATAGCTTTTTCAGTTCCTTCCTCTACTTTTTTACGCAACAAAACAGACTTTCTTTTTTGAGAATTATTTTTTATATTATCTTTTACCCTCTTTAACAATTTAATCATTTACATTAAATAATAACACAAAATGTAGATTTTAAGAAATTAATCCTGTATAAACCCGCTCACCTGCAAACTCCAAAGTTTCTTGTATAAACCATTATCATTTTTCAGTAGCTCCTCGTGGCTACCATCTTCCACAATCACACCATCTTGCATGGCCACAATCCTGTCCATCTTTCTTATCGTAGAAAGTCTGTGAGCTATCACTATCGTTGTGCGATTTTTCATAAGCTTGTCCAAAGCATCTTGTATCAATGACTCTGACTCTGAATCCAAACTCGAAGTAGCCTCATCCAAAATAAGGATTGGAGATTTTTTCAACATAGCACGAGCGATAGCTACTCTCTGGCGTTCACCACCAGACAACTTCACCCCTCTTTCTCCGACAAAAGTTTCGTATTTATTTGGCAAATCTTTTATAAACTCATCACAGTGTGCAAGTCTTGCCACTTCATATACCTCTTCATCTGTCGCATCTCTCCTGCCATATCGAATATTATCCATCAGAGAACGATGAAAAAGAACTGGATCTTGTGGCACAAAACTAACTGCTTCGTGCAAACTATCCAAAGTAACCTTGCTGATATCCTGACCATCTAAAAATATCTGTCCCGATGTGAGATCGTATAGTCTCATGATGAGTCTCACCAAAGTTGTCTTGCCAGCGCCCGAAGCACCTACCAAAGCTATTTTCTCCCCAGCTTTTATAGAAAAATTCAACGAATGCAAAACTTCTCTTGTCTCATTGAAAGAAAAAGATGCGTTTCTGATATCAATCTCCCCTTTTACAGCTTTTAGCAAAGAAGCATTTGGCACGTTTTTGATTTCATAAGGAGTATGCAAAATCTCTACCATTTCACGCGAATCAGACATGCTTTCATACACTGTGCGCACAATACGATTGATACTCCAGAGCTGATATGCAAGTCCAATCACGTAGACTTGTATAAGCACAAAAGTACCCACAGTCAACGCGTCTTTTGCCCAAAACAAAATAGCGTAATAAAAAACTACAAACTCCACTACGTGCATCAAAACTGCCTGAAACATATCGACAGTCTGAGAAATATTCCAAGACTTACGCAACTTTTTAGCATAATCATCAGTAATATCTTTAAATTCTTTCGCCTCTTTGTTGTAACTACCAAATAAGTTTATGGCACTATAGTTCGCAATATTATCAGACAAAACACCCGTTACTTGAGAATCAGCAGACGCCGCCAAAATATCGTATTTTGATTTCCACTTAGAAAAATAAATATTAAACACTACATAAAACACTACCCAACCAACAATAACGAGAGAAATGACTGGCGCCACCATATATGTCACAGCTATAGCACCGACAACAAGAACCAAAAGGGGTATAAAATTAAAAATAAAAGCATCAGCAATTTTCTCAAATGAACGAGAAAAACGATTCACCTTCTGTACTAAACTACCGGCAAAATTATTTACGAAAAAATTGTGCGAATGCAATATCAAATAATCAAAAGCATTTTGTTTGAGCCTTACCATTGTTTTTGACTCAACTCTGTTGAAAGAAAAAATACTAAATTGAAAAGAAAACCATTGAATAAAATGTAAAACTGCAACTAGAACAATAATACCGACCAGCGTATTTACAAAATCAGTTTTTATACCGACCGAAGACAGGGTATCAAAAAAACTCTTATAAAAAATAGGTACCGTAACACTAGCAACAGAGCTCACAGTCATAAACAAAAGACTAACAAAAAACAAAAAAATGTCTGGCCTCAATGCACGCCAAAACTGAGTTAGCACCATCTTATTATTTACCTTTATATCATTACCATCCTTAGTCATATATAGGACAGTATTATAACACAAAAAATTAATAATTAAATATATTAGATCTTAATTTTTTTCGCTTTAAATCCAAAATAGTCTTTATAACTTTTTTCAAAAAACAAGATTGGATAAAAATCTTCTTCAGCTACCAACAAATCTTTCCCCTTTTCTGCAATTAATACCCCCTTACGAACTAATTTATAATTTTTTATATTACTATTCAATTTATAACCTCGCAGCCTAGTCACAGTTGATATAACATCATAATAAATAGTCTTTATAGAAGTAACTGGTAATTTTTCATTAATAATCCCAAGATAGTTTAAAAGTCTTTTAATACCCAAGATAGTTTTTTGTAATACCTCTTTATTATTGTCACCTCCATATTCAAAAGCAATTCCAATTTTTGCCGCAGATATCAATGCATTATCTTTTGTCGCATTCATTACAAGTACATGTTTAGGTTGAATTATTTTTACATATTTTAAGGTTTTACTATCAAGCTTTGTAACAATTAGAGTATCTTTTAAATCACTGGTAGTCGAATGGATGTCTATAACCAAATCAACCGATTTAATAATAGGTAAAAGCTCATAAGCTCGCCTTTCTTCATAGTTGCCTCTTTTCTTACCTGGAAAGGAGCGATTCAGATCCTGATCAATAAATCTTTTGTGTAACCCAAAAGCTTTCTTGTTTGCAATTTGAACAATAAAAATATTTTGATCTATATTTAATTTTTTTATTTCTTTAGCAACTTCAAAACCAATATTTTCATCTCCATGAGTTGCAATATTAAGTAAAATTTTCATAAATTAAAATGGGGATTCTTCCTTCTTACAAAGAACCTCCATGACGTTACACCTTACTGTCACCAATGAACAAGAAAGCATTACACGTAAGACCACTCTCGACCCGAAGCGACCGAGCTCACAGTCATAAGCACGAGACTTACAAAAAACAAAAAAGCGTCTGGCCTCAATGCACACCAAAACTGAGTTAGCACCATCTTATTATTTACCTTTATATCATTACCGTCCTTAGTCATATATAGGACAGTATTATAACACAAAAAAACTACCCTAGAATATTCTTCACTGAACTCTCAACTAATATTTTTGTGGTATCAAAAACCGGAATAGAAATTTTTAAATTAGATACAAGTAATTGTAGATCAGTACATGCTAACAAAATACTCTCCGCCCCACGCGCACGCAAAGACTCACAAATATTTTGTAACAAAACAGCATAAGAATCACTTTTGCCATTACGTATTAATTCAATAATTATATTATTCAAAATATTTTGCTCGTCTTTGTTTGGGTAGATAATATCTATACCAGCTTTTTCTAAAGATGAATTATATATTTTATCTCTTACAGTAGTCTCTGTGCCCAACAAACCAACATTTTTAATTTTATTTTTTTCCAAAAACAAAGCGGTCTCGTCTACAATACTTACGAAAGGAATTTTAATAGCAGAAATTATATCATCTGAAAATTTATGTAGAGTATTACATGGCAATACAACAAAATCAGCGCCTGCTTTTTCTAAAATCTTGGCACCGTTAGTCAAATAAGGAATCATTCGCTCAGAATTTACTCCATCTACAATAGCCTCTTTTTCTACAACAAAAGGAAAAGGTAAATTGTATATCAAAATCGGTGGATATATTTTAGAACCACCATTTCTAATCAAATTTATAATTTCCAAATACACTTCTGAGGTAGTTTGCGGACCAACACCACCTAATATTCCTAACGTTTTCATAATTTAAATAAATTAAAATAATAAAACCCTCAAGCAAGGGTTTTTGAAAATAGTATTAAGTAACAATCAAAAACTAACCTTGCCAACCAAGCCAAGACTTCCGCCAATAAAATATATTTTGATTATAACTTTTCACCCCTTAAATATAAAAGAAAGCGCTCAAAAGTCAAAGAAATAAGTAATGAACACAAGAATCGATTAATTATAAGCGATTGTCCGCATTGCACAAATACGATTTTCAGAGACGGGTCGTTCGGTGCCGAAGCTACGTTCTCAATACGGTGCCCTTACTGCAAAAAATTTGTGAGGGTGGAAATAATCACAAAAAAGTGGAAATTCGAATCACGCCGATACCGCAAAAACACGAACAGATTGGATCAAAGCACTGTTCTTTTTCATATTCTTGTATGTTAACTATTAATACAAGGATTGAGTACTAAATTTGGAGTCCGGGTCACCAGACGTTGTCTTCATAGAGAAAATCGAATATTCTAAAATTCCCTATGAGCAACTTCCGGAAAAGGCCCGTGAAAATCTCGGCATTCATCCAAATCAAAAAAGTGTCGTGGCAACACTGACATTCCGCTCACTGGAAGGATCCATGCCCAAAACGATAGTTAACGAGTGGATGCAAGCACCTTTACCCCAAATTGAATCAGGGGGAACGAGGGCTACACATAACTCGCGTTGAAAATCGTCTCAAAGGAGGCTGCAGACTCACGTTTGCGGCCTCCTTTCTATCTTAGGGCTTTTTCTCATAATCAGTTCTTATATAACCCCTGTTGCCTCTGTGTAATTTGGGATAGGCCCCATCATACAGACTATTGGCTTCCACTTTTGTTAATGTTACGTCTGGGTGTCTTAGCGTGATTTTTACCAAAATATTATCTTGCCCTTCAGATGCGCCAAGTCTTTCGCGCGCCACTAGAGGTAGATCATTAAAATTTGTTCTTGAAACAATGGAAACATTTTCAATGAGAAAGTCTTTATCTCCAAAAGCATTTTTAATTTCTTCGCAGATATCCTCCTCCGTAAAGTTTTTCGGCACACAATATGACATATCTCTTGAAATTGGAGGCTGATTAGAAACGTTTTTGAACTTTTCCAGACTTTTCATCTGAGAAGAGATTCTTGGATCTACAGATCTTAGAAATCTAATATCAGGAAGTGTTTTTAGCGACATAACTAATCTATCGAATCCCATACCTAAAGCTAACCCAGAATATTTTTCTGGATCAAAACCAGCAGCCCTTAAAACTTCTGGATGGACAAGACCAGCTTCTAATACTTCAAGTTCAGACTCTCCAAATTGAGCATACACTTCGATTCCTTTAAGGGTATATGGATGAACAGCTTCGTATACGATTGGTTTTTTATCCTTAAATATTGAGCCGAAAATACCATTAACCAGCTTAAGAAGATCTTCTCTTCCTACTGGACCACGGTCTTTATTTTCTCTAATTGTCCAAACATCCATTTGGTGAAAAACATCCAAATGCTTCTGGTCTATAACATCCCTTCGATAAACTAATCCAGGCAAGAGAAATACTGTATCGGGAATATTATCACCAAACTCGCTATGTAATTCTTTTAAGGCTTGTGGCACATGTGCTGATGTGTGTGTTCGTAGAACATGATCTTCATCGACATATCTAGTATATGTAGAGGACCGTCCAGCGTTATCCGCGGGAAATAGCAACTTATCAAAATTATCCTCTATTGAGACAACGGGATTACCTCTTATCTCTCTTAGTTCGCCCATATCTAATTTAGCAATACCTTGTTCTATTTTCTTCTCGATCATATTAATAATATGATCGGGGGCACCCTCAACCGTAAGATCTGAAACCTGCAAAGCCTTTTCAATTAATTCTGGAGATGATACCTCAAATTTTAATAGGTTGTCGTGTGGTCTCTTTTCATTCACCGCAATTTCCGCCCTCTTTAGAGACGATAGCTTCACCACCTCTTTTTTTCCAGTATTATCCATATTGTTGAATGTTTCCGACATGTTTTTATGGTTAATAAATTTTATGACCTTTTATATAAATACGGTACCACGATTAACTATTTATTTCAACTGAGCATTATTCAGAATCTAACTGTGATCTTTTAGGGGGTGAACCTCCTCCGCGTAATACGATTTCGGTTTGAAATTAAAATTTTGATCAATCTCTTTTTTTATTTTAATCATAAACGATACAAATTCGAGATTTGATTTCTTGCTTGAATGAGGCGACATTATATATGCTTTTAAAGACGTGTACGGAAATGGATTTCCACCAGTTGAATCACTTGGTATTTTGTCTATATAAAATGGATTTCTTAATTGTGCGAGCTTTTCTATAAATGCCATGGTATAAGAATTGCGCGTGGTAATTTCCTCTTTGGGATTGGTAATCGTTACGTGTTTTGGCAGGCATGGTATAAACATAACCGCCGTTCCAAGCCCAGTTTTATTTATAACTTCAAAATCGTCAGTTGCGTCTATTTCATCTTGCAAATGTACCGCAACTTCAGTGAGATGTCCTATTAAAATCTGGAACCCTTCCACTCCCAATACATTGAGTGCCACATATGCGGAATTTGGCCCATCAGCAGATCTTGAGTTTTCCATTGAATATAAGAAGGGCCAATTATAAGCATTTTCTACATGGGATAGAACGGTTTTATCTCTTATCATAAAAACACTCGATATATAAGGGCAGAAGCCCATCTTATGAAAATCAACACCAAAAGAATCTGCTCGGCATAAATCTTTTAGATTTGTCTTTATTTTAAAAAGTCTGCTTAAGGCTTTTTTGCCTATATTTAGCGGATTTTTATCGAACTTATAATCCTTAAAGAAAATCCAAGGAAATGCGACCACGGCATCCACGTGCACATGTGGCGTGTAGCTTAAACTAAGTTCTTGCGTCAGTTTATCTCTTAAATTAACGACCTCCGCGATAGGATCAACAACCATATCATTCGTTGTTCCTCCGGAAATAATAATGGCCGCGATCTTCTTTTTTTCCCTTACTGCCCTTTTGATTGTTTCCTCCATTTCTACAAGGTTGACCTGAGAATTTTCATCCACTCCTAACCGAACGACATTTGAAGAACCAATCCCGAGCCATTCAGCATCAGATATATGCGAAGGGTGCCCTACTTTAGTAGACAGCACGATTACATCTTCTTTTACGCCTTGCATAACAGAACCAGATGAGCAATTTTTTAGTCCAAACTTAATCCCATACATAGTTGTTGCCTTGCCTCCCCACGTAAAAACACCGCCCGCTTTCTCTCGGTCCCAACCAACATATTCCGCAATTGCTTTTACGACTTTTTGTTCAACTAAAAGACTTTTACCAGATGCGGTATGAAGGGCTAAATTGGGATTATATAAAGATGTAATAATTTTGGTAACAACAGTTGGAAGAAGTGGGGGCGGTGCGGCATTATACATCGTATTCGGAAAATGCCATCTAGAGACACCTTCAAATAAACCAGAAATGATTGAGGGTGTTGATTTGTTATCCTCCAGACTTCCTTCTGGGATTTGAAAATTTTTAATCAAATTTTCGTCACTTACAAAACTTGATGCTAGTGTTCCTTTTGTTAAATCAGTCTTTTTCATCAATTTCAGATGGGTGTGTTTTACATCTCGCAACAAAGAGACGATAGAATCCGTTCTTGGGTTGTAAAAAAGGTTCTTTATATTTTTTGATATTTTAATCATATTAGTGAAGACTTTATAATAGCACCTATGTTTTAATTAGAGAAATAGCTATTTCACAATAAACGTTTTAAATTTTTTCGTTTCAATTGGTTCGTCGTTTAAATACTGTTCGAGACAATACATCAAAATTTTCTTGCGGAAATTAAGCTTTGACACATCCCCCGATTGGTCGGCAAAATTCTTCTCATTGGCAAGCGACCAAATAGCCTTAAGTAAAATAAAATCATCCGTGAGTGCCAAAAAACCCCTCATTCCGTTTCGCTCGGCTTCGGCTTCTATTCTTTTATAATAAAAAGAGATTTGCTTTTCATTTAGACAAAAATCCTCGTGTGTTTCTTTTTCATTTTTTTTAAAACCCCAAAAACGTTCCATTATGGGAACAGTCAGAACGTCATAACCTATAGGCGCAACTGAACTAAATTCAAAATCAATAATACCCGCCTCAAATATATTGCGGGGCGTTAAATCACCGTGAGAAAAAGTAATCGGCAATGAACGCAATCTTTTTTCTATTTTCAAAACTCCAGTTTGAATTTTCTTGATGTCCAAATCGGGATTCTCCTCCAAGACGTTTGCCAACATTATGGTTTTTTTCAAATCATATTTTTGGATAAAATGACTGGAAGATTTCAGCTGTGAACCCAAAAAAATACAGACGATGTCACACAAAGATTTTAAAGTGTCGGAATTTATTCGAGCCTGTGAAGCATACTCTTTATGGAATTTATCTCCATAAGACTTTTCACCAGCGGATCTTTCAATATAGTAGCTATAGTTTTTTATTTTACCGTATTCAAGCAAGTCGGAAACCGGAAAACCCAGTTTGTGTAATTTTTTAAAATATAACGCTTCTTTCTTAATATTACTACGGCCGATATGCAAATATTTTGAACCATCAACAGATTTATACACCCCACTTTTTGTTAATAGGCGCTCTTTAACGTAGTTCCACTTTTCTCCTTTGAATTTTATAACTCCTTTACGAGACGCCTCTTTCCTCTCTGGGTAATTATTAGCCATATATCTTTATTCCTGGAACTTGAAGCGATTCACCATTATAGTCTCTGGCAATTAATTCATAACAGGAGGTATAGATATCAACAGCCAATCTTTCCTCAGGAAGTTCCCTAACTATAGAATGTCCGACCAAGTCTTTTTCTTCCATTACATATTTAAAGGCGTGCGCAAGCAGTTCTTTCATACTGACACCAGTATCGTAGGCATTTTCGTATTTTTTAGACTCAAAACGGTCTCCATTTATGGACGGATGTCTTCTTCCTTGAAGTAGGATAGTGTTATCATCTAAGGCCACATCATTTTTCATAATCTGCCAGTTTTGTAAACCTTCTTGATGAACATCAATAAACGATTGGGACATTCTTCCTCCGCCCTTATGGTCCCCAGGTTCCCGAATGAGCTTATCGTAATTACTGACTCTAGTGGTAAAACTTATATGGTTAAACAGTAGAGACATTATACCAACCTGAATATTTTCCTTGTCTTTCATCATGAAGGTAAAGCCGACGTTGAGTTCGCAACCCAATGTTTCTTTAGACAACTTTGGTTTTAAGAGAGAGTCGGAACTAACATTTATAATGTTGGCAACCGGTAGATAAGTCTCTGCGTCCAAATAGTCCTTAATTCGAGTGACGTAATTGAGTTTTGGAATAATTTCAACCGTCTTTCCTGGTGCTTTAGAAATAAACCAGGCAATGGCATCAAGATAATGATAGGCGGAATGAGAGAGTGAACCAACACCATCAAGATAACCATGGGCACCTGAATTGCTCAGCTCCGCTGGCAATTTGCACACGCCACCGTTAATCAGAATAGTCATATTGTTTATTCCTGCTTTTGTTTTTTTATATACTTCATCCAATTCACTCGCTACTTTTGTAAACGATTCGAGTGACCGTCTTCTTAAAATGGAATGAAACATTAGATTTGGATACTGTTTTCTCGCTAAATAATAAGCCCCAAGAAGTTCGTTGTATTTTTCTCGAATACGGGAAGCGGCGACAATATCGGTTGAGGCATTATAGTTACTAACTATTGGTTTGTCGCAAATGACATTTATTCCCTGCTTTAAACAACTCATACCATATTCAAAATGGGCACAAGGACTTGAAGCAATGATTACGAGATTGATCCCGTACTTCTCTTTAAGGTTTTTAACCAGTTCATCGGTGCTTTGAAAATCTCGTGGATTTAGCCACACGGTATTATCGATGGCACAAAGTTTTAGCGTATTACTATTAATATCCACAGTCCGAGGATCAGTCGGGTCAACGATGGCAGTAAGTTGAATTTCAAGTTTGGCCTTTAATTCTAAAATATTTTTATTATGGTTTCTGTCGGACCAATATCCAGAACCACCAATAATTGCAATGTTAACTTTTTTCATATAGTCACATATAGTCAATTGTTATAACGATGAGTTTATTTCGCTCTTAAGTCTAACAAGCTCTTCCTCCCAAGAAACGCGGATATTTTCAGGAATGAGATGACCGAATTCATTTCGTCGATCGTCTATTTCTATTTCGCATCCGTCTCCAGCGCGAGCAATCAATTGAAACCGTTCAACCTCATATCCGGAACTCTTCAGGGCATTTATTTTATCGACGTTATTGGTTAAAGCAACAATTTTTTTGGGGACATTAAGATAGTCGAGAACGGTAGATATAAGCTTGAAAGAAAGCCCGCTATTCAATTTTCTCGGGTCGGGCGTTATTCCCAAAGCATCAAATCCCCCAGCAACCGATACTTTATGGATTTGTTCCGCAGAATATTCGCCACGGTGTCTAATAAAAGCGTTCGCAGTTAAGTCTGAGACGAAACTATTTTCCATCACGCCACTTCCCATTCCGTTTTGGGATGTAAAATGTGCTAATATAAATGCTTGTCCGTCTGATTTTGATTTCAAATTATCTTGTGCATCCAAAAACATTTCCGAGGTAAGAAATTTTTCTAATTCAACCGGAGATAGGTTTGGTTTTTTGATTTCATTGTATTCATGCGCCAACTCTTTCGACAGGGTCCACTGATCGTAACAATTGCAACGCTGTGAACCGAACATAAAACCGGGAGAGCAGGCCGATTCCGGACGTAAGATGGTAAATTTACTTTTCTGCAAATTCCCAACAACGCCCACATCGATAATCTCTATTCCCTGATTAGGAAGGTACACGATAAAACCGACGTGATGTATAACCATATAGCGACCACTCAACACGCTTCTCGAAAGCAGAGAAGCACCTTTATTAACAATAACCAGTCCATTGGTTTGTTTGTGAAAAAAAACAGAATACAAACTTGAGAGGTCAACTGAGGTTTTTGTCTTAACAAGATGTGGTGGAAAAAATTTTAAGACCTTACTAAAAAGATCTCCTTTTATGAGATAAATGTTCTCTCCTTGTTTAAGGACAAAGGGAGATTTTTTATTTTCTACCTCTTTCAAAACCTCTAGGTAAATTTCTTTATGCATATTGCCCTTTAATATAGTATAAAATAGAGATATTTGCAAGAATAAACATATGTGGTATTATACAAACACTAAATCCCACAATTAGCCTATGAATGCTGAAGAATCACCTCAAAAAGTCTGGTTTGACGGGAAAATGGTCAATCTAGCTGATGCCCATATTTCGCTATTAACTCATAGCCTTTTCTACGGCTCAGGAGTTTTCGAAGGTATTCGTTGCTACCCTACCTCAAACGGACCGGCTGTCTTTCGCTTAGAAGACCACGTCCATCATATATTTCATTCGGCAAAAATAATGGGAATGACCCCTACGTATTCGGAACAAGAGATAGTGGCTGCCATAATAAACCTGATAAAACAAAATCGCCTTAGTGAATGTTATATACGTCCTATTTTTTTCTATGGCGAAAAAATGGATCTTTTACCAATCGATGCTCCTATCCATATTGCTATTGCGACGTGGCAGTGGGGCAAGTACCTTCCAAGAGAAACAGTAATGGTTAAATTATCGCCACATATTCGATTGAGTTCTCGTTCAAGCGACATGACAGCAAAAATATCTGGAAATTATGCCAATTCTATACTTGCCCTACTAGATGCGAGAAAAAATGGGTTTGAGAAAGCTTTGTTTCTTGATGAAAATAGCTATTTTGCTGAGGGTGCGGGAGAAAACATTTTTTTTGTGAAAGATAAAACCCTACACACTCCAACCACTGACGCCATTCTTCCCGGTATTACCCGCGCAAGCATAATATGTATCGCAACCAACCTTGGTTATAAAGTAATTGAAAGGAATATTTCGCTTGATGAAATACCAACATTTACCGAAGCCTTTTTTACTGGTACCGCATCTGAAGTAAATGCCATATCAAAAATTAATGAACATATTTTCAATAATTTAGAAGAGGGTCCCGTGGTAAAGAAAATCAAATCAGCATACCAGCGTGCCGTTCGTGGAGAAGATGAACAATACTCATCCTGGCTAAGCTATGTTAAATAATATTAATTTCTAACATCCCACTTTATCATTTTTACTATCTCTGGAAAAGTTGGTACGTTAAAGTGACCATTTTTACTTTTATAAATAATAATCTTGGCGTTTGGGATTTTCTTCTTATACTGTTCAGCATGATAAACTGGAACACATTCATCATCACCTGAAAATAACATAGTGAGGTTCCTGGTATTTTTCTTAATCAAAAACAGATCCGATTTAAGCTTAAAACCACCGACCAAATCTTCGTTTGAGTGAGTACCAGCAAACTTACTCATATCTATTCTCCAATCTCCAAAAAGGTTGTAAATGAGCTTATAAAATTCCAAAATTACAATAACATAAAAAATTAAATAAGTCTATTTAATTTTTGCCACAGACTTTACCTGTGGCAATAGATTACCGCAAGATACTATTTTAAAAATAGACATAAAAATGCTAAAATATTAAATATGAAATTATTTCTTTCAGGTGGAGGAAGTGGCTCAGACTCGATTCATTTGGACCAAAAATATATTCAGGCCCTAAACTCAAATAAGCCTGTTCTCTACATTCCTATCGCCATAGACACACAAAGACATCCTTATCAAGAATGTCTCAAATGGATACGAGGACAATTTCAGCCTCTTGGATTTGATAATTTCATAATGTGGACAGAGAACGAACTGAGAGGAAAAAATCTAAAAGATTTTGAGCAGTTTGGTGGTATCTATATTGGCGGTGGTAATACCTTTAAACTACTAAAAGAACTAAAAGAATTTGGTACATTTGAAATACTCAAGAATCTGGCTCAAAAAGATGTACCGATTTACGGAGGAAGTGCCGGAGCAATAATATTAGCACGAACGATAATTCCAGCGTTATCCGCAGACTCAAATGATGTTAAGATAACAGACTTTTCTGCTCTGGATCTGCTACGCGGGTATGATATTTGGTGTCACTATAAAGATGTTATGGACGAGAAAATATATAAATACACCAGTGAGCATAACCTAAAAAAAATTATATCTATTCCAGAGAGTGCAGGATTGTATGTTACGGAGAATACGATTGAAGCGGTCGGCCCATCAGAGATTTTTGTCTTTATGTCGGGGGTAAAAAGAAATGTTAGACCAAGTAAAAATATATGAATCCTTCGGCAGAATTACAATCAAGAGTTGAGAAAATTATCGGTTCAAAGCCGGTATCTTGGAAGTGTATTAAAAGTGGATACACAGAGGCCGAGAGATATGTTATGCAGTTTGAAAATGGAACATCTGCTTTTGTGAAAGTTGCCACTGAAAAAGATACGATCAAGTGGCTTCGTGATGAGCATAGAATTTATTCTGTACTTAAAGCTGAATATATTCCTCAAGTGATTGGTTGGGAAGATGGAGAATTTCCGATGCTCATATTAGAAGATTTGAGTGCTGGACATTGGCCTCCATCATGGACTCCGGATCAAATACAAAAAGTTTTTGATGTCTTGAAAAAATTAGAAGCCGTAAAAATTGAAGGAGACTTTACACTTTTATCCACAGTTAAATCTGAGCTTAGTGGCTGGAAAGAAATTTCAAAAGACCCAACTGGTTTTCTAAGTCTCGGACTAGTGACTCCAGAGTGGCTGGAAAATGCACTACCAGCACTTATGAAAGCCGAGTCAGAAATTGTGCTGGAGGGAGATTCTTTGGTACATACCGATGTAAGAAGTGACAATATTTGTTTTCTTGGCGATAAAACTTATCTCATAGATTGGAACTGGACTGTACGAGGAAATCCTAAATTTGATATCGTCACATGGCTTCCAAGTCTGCATGCTGAGGGCGGTCCATCACCGTGGACGTTTGATATTGATGAACCAGCACTCATCACAGCTTTTACAGGTTTTTTGGCAAATAATGCACACAAAAAGAATGGTTCACATAAAAATTGGGATGCCATTCAAGCCCTAAGACTTAAGTTGTTGAAATCAGCTCTCTCTTGGACAATAAAGGTCTTGAATCTACCTGATTCACAAAAATAAAAATTATTTAATTTCCTGATAAAAGTATTTAAATTTTTTATACATATGACACTGGTCTACTTCAGTTATTATCTTATCCGGATGACCACCATTACAAACATCAACCAAAAAAGTACAGGTATCTGATAGACAAGCGAAACAAACCCAAAAAACCAAATCTTTATTGTAAGTAACTTTCTGAGGTGATTTTGTATTATAATTTTCGATAAACTTATTTATCGCCTGTTTTGACGGACCAGAAATCTTACTAAATATTGACCATTCAGCAATTGCCAAACCCAAATCTTTCAGAAGTGGGCCGTAGCAAGCCCAATCAAAATCTATTATATAGCAATCATTATCCGTATATATCAAATTATGAATACGATAATCATTATGAATAATACCGTATAACTCTTTTTTTGAATCAATTCTTGTTTGTGCTTCTTTATAAAAACTTTTTACTTGTTCCAAGACCCTATCAGAATCTTTAAATCTATTTAGAGAAACTTGGTCGAGATCAAGAAAACGATCAAGCTCTAAAAAAATACTTCGGCTTGGTTTGACTGTTATGACAAGATTATTTGTTAAAGAATGTAACTCACCCAATTTTCTAGCTCCACATTCAATCAAGTTTGAATCTAAATGTTCAGAGCCTAGCTTTTCAACCTGACCACCTGAAATATAATCAAATAAAACAAACTGTTTATCCCCCACCTGAATAAAATAATTGCCAGATATAGTTTTTACAATCTTAGGCACAGAAAAACCCAATTGGTTTAATTTTATCAATACTTCTGTTTCAAAAGATACATTTTTACCCAATCTTTTGCTTTCTCTCAACGCGTACTTATTATCACCGACATTAACTACATAAACATTATTATCTGGACCATTGTGAATTTGGTCACAAGAAAATTCATCTCCAAAACCATACTCAGATTTAATTAATGTTAGATAATCATTTATCATGTTTAGTTTTAGTGTAAATAAGTCACTAAATTTATATTCTATTACTGTGTTTCGCCAAGATGAGCGTGGTCATTCCAAGCTCTTATATACCAACCTAGATCATTAAATTCTAATTTTGATATTCCTGTATTAAATACAGCAAAAACAGATTTAATCTTCTCATAAATTTGAGGCGTCAAATCATCACCATGTATCACAATGCTTAACATCATTTTTAAAATCTCTCCATGGGTTACAACCAATATATTTTGCTCTTTTCTAGACAATAAAAAATCAAGAGCTTTTTTTGCTCTATCTCTCACAAGAAAATAATTTTCTTCATCCGAATGTTTCCAATCTGAATTGGTAAAGTTTGCCTTAACTTGTTGCATTATTGCCTTGACCTCTGGATCTTCCTTGCTCTTTCCCCTAACCACAGAAGGGCTTTTAACCTCCTCAAATAGTTCGTTATCAATAACACTATGACCAATTTTATCAGCAATCACATGTGCAGTCTGACTCGCCCGCTTCATTGGGCTAGAAAATATAATATCGATAGGTATATTTTCATTTTTTATTCTATCAGCAATAAAATTAGCTTGCTCAAAGCCTTTTTCAGATAAAGAAATCGTGGGCAATTGATAGTGATTTTTAATATTACCCTCAGTAACACCGTGCCTAACAAAATATATTTTCATATCCTATATTCTACCAAATAGACAGAGGTACAATCTACTATATCTCCACTGTGAAAGTGGCGCCTTTGCCGGGACCGGCGGATTCGGCCCATACACGGCCGCTGTGAGCTTCTACAATGCCTTTAACGATGAACAGACCATAGCCAGTACTGTCTGTATTTACCTTTACAGAATCTTTGCCACGACCACCCTCGGTAAACAATCTTGGAAAATCTTCTTTTGATATACCCACGCCAGTATCCACAATCCTAATCACATTTTTTCCACCCTTCTTTTCCAAAAAGACATCTACCGAACCACGTAGGGTATACTTAATAGAATTATCCAATAAATTATGCAGAACGTGAGAAATTTGTTCTTTGTCGCCACTTAACAAGTAATCTCCATCAGAAACAGAAAATTTAAAATCTAAACCCTTCCCAACAGCTACAGTTTTAAGTTTCTCTACCTCTTCAAAAATAAGGTCTTTTAGATTAAAATTCTCTTTATTATATATAATTGAACCAGACTGTATGTTAGAAGCTTTAAGAATCTGTTGAACCATATCAACAGCAGCGGTATCTGAATTAAATCCTTCATCAACCATTTTTTTCACATCATCAGAAAGACTTTCTTCGTCCTCACGAATAACCGAAAATATACTTCGTGATTTTGTAAGAAAACCCTTCACTTGATGGGTAATAAAATGAATAAGAGAAACCTGGCGTTCATTTGCTACTTGCAAATTTTCACGCAATTTTATTTCTTTTTTTACAGACATAATAAGATATCCTCCTAAAATAATTGAAGAAATAAAACCTATTCCATTTAAAATAAAATTAATTTTTACTTTTATAAAGAAGAACTGTGATCCGATCAAGGCAACCAGACCCCACACCAAAGCCTGTGTAGCTATCAATTTTATGCTAAACGCATTAAAACGCACAATCATGTAAGTAATTATTGACAAAAAAACAATAGCGCCGACAAAACCAAATTGTTCCACACCATCTGAATAACCAAAAATTAATGGATTCCACGTAAAAAATAAAGAAAACAAAACGCAACACAATCCAATAGCCAATAATATACTTTTTATTTTTGATTCTTTAGTTTCAAAAACAGAAAAAAGATTTTTTATTGATAAGTACGCCATAGCTAAACAAGAAGCTACCAAAACAGCATTCTGGTACAAAACGATCAAATTTGCCTCAACAACAGTACAGTTATATAAATCAAAATAATCTATATTATACCCAAAAAATACAACGGGAATGAATACGGCACTCAAAATTAAAATTAATATTTTTAAAAAAATAGAAAATGTTTCATTTTTCTTAGTAAACTCTAAAAACAAATAGAAAGATAATATTGGCAACAACAAAAAAACAAACTGGTTTAAAAACCATACAAATGTTTGTATATCAGAACTTACAGCAAGCCACAAAAATATATTACTTACAAACAAGAAAAAGAAAGACAACGTTAAAGAAACCAATACTAAAGATGATTTCTTTTTTTCACCAAAACGTAATATCAAAAAACCCAAAACTAAAGAAATAACAGAAACTGGTATATGAGAATAATATAAGTACGCGGGCACTATTGCGGTCGAAAAATATTGAGCAAATCCTATACAAAACATAATATATTTAATTAGGTATTAATTATCTTGAATATTTATTTTTTCCAACGTACACATATTATCAATGCTACATGTTACCAAACACTCATCAAAATCTTTATTTTTACAATTTTTCAAAAAATAATTTTCTTTTAACACAATAAATCTAGTTGGAATAGCATCCTCTTCATCAACATATACTACACAATTATTATTTAAAGAATCACAATTTTCTGGAAAAAATATAATAAAATCTTTAAGAACAATAATTTTGAAAAAACTAAGAAAAAAAACTGTCAATAAAATAATGAAAAAAATTAAAATAAACCAATACTTATTTAATTTCTCTAATAGGACAATCATTTTTCTTAGTATAATCAATTAAAAAATCATTAATACTTTTATTATAGCATCCCCAAAAAATATTTTCAGCACCAGTAGAATCATTTGAATATAAATTTACAATCACAGGACCAACTCCAAATTTCTCTTTCAAAAAATTTATAGCCGGCAACGCAACATTATTAGTAAATTTAAGTTCACGACTTTTTGGATTAGCATCGAATTTTTCAAATAAAACACCATGACAAATAAAATTTGCCAAGTAGTAAGGATAAAAATCTTTTGGCTTACCATATGATTGAAAATAATCACTCATATCTACCATTTCACAATCAGAATATTGAGAAAGTTTAAAAAGATTATGATGAAAATCAATTAATTTTTCTCCAGTCACAACCATAACTTCTGGAAACATTTTTTCATGATACATTTTATAATCTACTATATCCGCCACCTCACACACTCCACCATCTCCAACCAAACGTAATCTGGTCAAAAGTAATTTCTCATCACTTATACCGGTAAAAATATCTTTAGTGTATTCTGCCAATAAAGGTTTTAAATTTAAATATTTCGCACTAAGATAAAAAAAATCATATGAGTTATGAGGAGACACAACACTTTTTGCATATACAGCGCGCTGTGTATCTTTGGATAGACCAGGAAGAAAATTGCTAGATAAAAAATTCTCGACTTTACATTTTAATTCCAAATCATTCCATCTTTTTTTTATTTCCTCTGCGGCCTCGTCTAAACTATAATAAATACCATCTTTCATAACATAATTAAATTAAAATCAGAAAACTAACAATAAAATACTTAAATTAAACCATACCACATTTTTTAAATATAGTATACCAAAGATATACATAAAAATTTCTTCTTTCTCCACCCCTACCACAAAATAAGAATCGTTCCAAAAATCATAAAAGCAATTGGTATGCCTTTTGCCAGAAGGGCTTTTTTTGAAATATTTTCTTTAGATATTTTTGGAAAGAATAATGTTATTAGAATACCAAATACAAAAATAAATATTGGCTGAAGCGCTTCCACACTATAAACAAGCGCAACAGGAACAAGAAGTGATGCAAAATTTTTTAGTGAATTTGCGGCTGTAGTAATAGATTCTCCAAAAATATTTGCTCCAAAAAGAACCGCCCCATCATGCCTGAGTGACTTTAAAAAATCTTTTCGATATGTTTTCGCAAAAATAAAAAGTAAAATTCCAATCACACCCCATGAAAAATATTCCCAAAAACTAGAAATCCAGAAATCATCAACGTGTGTCGTAATATACTTAAACAAAATACTGATAAGAGAAAAGAAAAAAGACGAACAGAACATTAATAAAATAATATTCGACTTTATTTTTTTAATGTTAAATCCTTCATATTCCGTTGCGAGTACAATGCCCGCAATCACAACAAAAAAAGAACCAATTATTTGAATTGATGTTGGAATTAGGCCCAAAATAAAATACTCGAGAACAAGACCTATGACCGGAATCATTTGGAAAAGTGGCGCTACAATTGATGCCTCATCTTTTTCCATTGCGTAAAGATATAAAATAGTTGCTGTAACCCCTGAAATACCAACTAAAAACAGAATACCTATATCAGACAGAGGAATAAGTATTTTTGCTCCCAAAAAAGGTGATAATAAAAGAGCAACCAATAATCCAAATAATGTTGAATATAAAATAAGTCCCCCAACACCACGTTCTTCTGTATCAGTTTTAAAACGATCAATAAGATATTTATCTAAATGAGTAACTATTGAATATAAAATTGGTGAAATAAGCGCAATTAAAAACCAATGCATCTCAATATATTAACATTAAAATTAAATTCAGGCACATGGGTCTAGCCCGAGTAACAAAAAGTCAATGACAAAAGGTAATATGTACAATCATATCTGACAGTGCAAAGATATGGAGAATATGACACACAATACAGATATCTTGATAGCCACTGAACGAGAGAGGTGGCTAAAGCTCCATTTGGAGGGCAGACTT
>Ga0172380_10002263_pt1 | contig 30322 bp, 29 predicted proteins | sample Leawe162metaG_FD_119747 | JGI IMG/M metagenome (GOLD analysis project Ga0172380, IMG submission 119747) | Leachate microbial communities from a municipal landfill in Southern Ontario, Canada - Leachate well 162 metaG | ecosystem: Engineered > Solid waste > Landfill > Unclassified | place... | reverse complement strand
TGGGGGCGCGGTCGAAGGTGAAATAGATCAGGCGGGTCACGCCCAGGAGAAAATAAGCCCCGGCCACCACGGTCGGCCAGGGCTGCTCCAGTCCGGCTGCCGGGTAGTCGGCCAGGGTCATGTGGAAAATCAGGGCCGGAGCCAGACAGAAACTGATGCCATCGGCAATATCATCCAGCAGGCCTCCCAGGGTCATGCGCGATCCGGTTTTCTGCAGGGGCGAGGGCTCCGTCAGCCCCAGTTTGCGGGCCAGGGCGCCATCAAGCTTGTCAAAGATCGCCGCCCCCACCAGGAACAGATAGGCCTGGCGAATCAGGCCCTGGTGAGTGAAAAGAACCGCCAGAAGGCCCATCAGGGCATTGAGAACCGTCAGGGCGTTGGGGAAAAAGGCCAGAATGCGCCGGCGCAGCAGGTCATCTTCATGGCATACCTCATCGAGCAGTAGCGTGCCGTATTTCCGGCACAGACCCGCTATGGAACCGAAATTGATAATCAGGAAGATGATTTCGATGATGAAGTAGGTGCGCAGCGGCAGATCGGCCAGCCGGGAAATGAAGAGGTAGATTGCCGATTCGCCTTTGCCGGGCAGGAAGAAGGCATGGATATAAAGCAGGGCTCCCACCGGGGCCGCAACCATGGTGCGCAGGCGGGTGAATTCCATGGTTTCGGATTCAAAGCCCTGCTGGATGGCGCAGCTGCGCACGAAATGGGCGAAGCTGTCCCGAATCAGCACCGTGATGCACAGCACCAGCACCAGGATGGCGTGCAGCACTTCCGGCCGGGTATGATCAGGGGCAATGAAGATGAGGCGCCACATCATGCCGGCGGAAACCAGCGGAAAGATAATCGAGTAGACGATTTTATCCATGACCCGGTCAGCCAGGCTGGCCATGGTGGCATGGGGAGGGTAACGCGCCGCGAACCAGCCGTCCACCATGTCAAAGCTCATGGAGATCAGCAGCAGAAACACACCGGCTACATAGAGGGGAAGGCTGCGGTTCCACATGACGGCGATGGCGCATATCATGCCGCCGAGAACCAGCGGAGGTCTGCCGTAAATCAAAAGGGCGGTGAGCTTTTGCGGGAAATTTTTTTTGCTCTGCATGTTGTTTACACTTTTCAGCCGCTGGATGCGGCAATAACTGCATTACCGGCAGCAACTCGGGAAATCACGGCAAATTCATAACCAGCGGCAAAAATTCATCATGCGGCTTGCCTGGTTATTTCTTGCCAATCCATTTTTCCTCAAATAACCCGATCAGTCAAATGTATTTGTCAGCGGCCTGCCCGGCTTATCCGGTTTCGCAAGCTCCGGCCGGGTATCTTGGCGCGCGCTCCAGTGAAAATAGTTGATGTGCCGCCTGTCGGCAACCTAAAAAAAAATCCAGCCAAAATCCGCCAGGCGGCACAAGGGAGCGGTCTGGTGGAAACCCGCCAGGCAATCCTTGATTTGCTGCTGATTCGTAGGCATGATGTTCAGCATATACATAAAATGGCCGCAGGTCTGCAAAAAAATAAAAAACTGAGCTTCGCTTGCTGGTATGGAGAGGTTCTGCCGGGATGAGCAGGAGAGTTGGGGAAGTTATGGGACCAAGGCGAAGGTTTTGACTAACCGCAGACAATTCCGGGTAATTCGTTTTTGGCCGGGATGCTGCTGTTGATTTCTCTTTGCGCTTCTTCCTCACTGCGGACGACCCGGATGTCATCGGTGGGATCGTATACTTCATGAAGATTTTTCATCATCCGCGCGATGCCGTATTGCAGCTGCGTCGCACCGATGAAGATGGCGGCCCTTATGCGTTTTTTGGCTTTTAGTTCCGAGAAGCGAATGGGAATCAGACGGGCGGTACGGCTGTTAAAATCGAACTCAACATCATCGGCGCAATGCACGACCTCAATGTAACCTTGCCGGATGCTTGCATCGGCGGCGATCTTTTCAAAATGCCCGCAGATTTCGGAAACGGTCTGGACGCCGGAATGGTAGGAGTGCAGGACGTTGCTGCATGGATCATATGCATAGGTGATCGGCATGTGCTTGCTTCCGGCGCTGCTGTTTCCTGAAAAAATAGGGGAATTTCCCCCGATAAATGTGCAGCGATGGCCTTTTGTCAATCTTGATTTTCGTGCTGAGGGAACAGGGGAGCATGGCCTGCTCTTCCGGACGTGCAGTCCCTGTTATTTATCTACCCTATTCCCCTATCTTTCCGCAAGATAATGTTTGCCAGGTATGAGAAAATATAACGGTAACTACCTGGATGCAAACAGGATGGCGATCGGCGTCGACGTCGCGGCAAGGCGGGGTTATGGAGGGGGGATGTCCTGCCGATTTTGTCGCATGGATGACAATAGAGTGACAAGGATGACGTTTTTGTAGCTCGTTTTGCCGGCTTTATTGCTGGATGTCCGCGCTGCTTTTTTTCAAAAAGTAAGCCCTTTTGCCATGGCGGCAAGGAGCATCGGCTGGAAAACGCCTCCGCCGCGCCCCTGCTGCGGATGAGCGGCAAGCAGCTGGCATGGGCCTTGCTCTGCTGCTTGACAAATCCGCCTTGTTTTATTATGCGTTATTCCAATTTTGCATAACGATCTCCGAGGGTCCTGATGATATGAAGACGAAAAAAGCGCAGCAGGCAGCCGCAGCCGGCCATGGCCTGCACCATATGCTGGGCTGGCCGGGCAGTGAAAACCCGGCTATTACCCTGCTGGAAAAAATTGAGGCCTGCGGGTCCATCAATCAGGCGGCCAAGGCCGCCGGCATGAGCTATAAAACAGCCTGGGAGCAGCTGGATGCCTTAAACAACCTGTCGGTCCGGTCGCTGGTGGTGCGCCAGGCGGGCGGCAGCGGCGGCGGCGGGACCATGCTCACCGATGAGGGGCGGTTGCTGCTGCAGCGGGTGCGCATGCTGCGCCGGGAATTACAGGCCTTCATGACCTTTTTTGGTGAGCAGCCGGAAGAGGCCTTTAATACACTCAAGACAATAAGAAGGATGGAAATGAAAGTAAGTGCCAGAAATGTCTGGGCAGGCCGGGTGGCCGGGGTGGAGAAAGGGGCGGTAAACAGCATCGTTGATGTCGCCTTAAAAGGCGGAGATACCGTGGTGGCCGTGATCACCAACAACAGCGTGGAGCGGCTCGGGCTGGTGCCGGGGGTCGAGGTGCTGGCCATGGTCAAGGCCCCGTCGGTAATGGTGGGCCGTGATTGTGAAAAAAATCGGCTTTCCGCCCGGAATGTGCTCACCGGCACCATCAGCCGTATTGATGAAGGGGCGGTCAACGATGTGGTGACCATCGATCTTCCCGGCGGCAGTACGGTGACCGCGGTCATCACCAGCCAGGGCGGCCGCACTCTCGGTCTGGAGGTGGGAGTTGCCGCCTCGGCCATCATCAAGGCCTCCAGCGTCATTCTGGCCGTCAGCTGAAGGGCGATGCCCGGTCCGGAAAGTAAGTTATCTCTGTGAGATCTGTGCTCTCTGTGGTTAATTTTCAGTTTTTACCAGTCATTCAACATTTAAAGAGGGGGAGAAGTGATGAAAAAAGAAATTATTGGCTTGCTGATCCTGCTGCAGGCGCTTGTTTTTTCCACCCTGCCGGGGCAGGCCGCCGAGGTGCACCTGTCGGTGGCGGCCAGCATGAGCGATGCCTTCAAGGAGCTTGACGCGGCCTTTGTGGCCGATCATGCCGGGGTGACCATGCTGCCCAATTTCGGTTCCTCCGGGGCCCTGGCCAAACAGGTGGCCCAGGGCGCGGCGGCGGATCTTTTTGTTTCGGCCAATGCCGAATGGATGAGCTACCTGGAAAAGGACGGGAAGATTGCCCCGCAAACGGTGCGCGATCTGGCCAAAAATACCCTGGTGCTGGTCGGCCCGCAAAAGGTATCCGTCAATTCTCTCAAGGATCTGGAGGTGATGGAGCGCATTGCCCTGGGCAGCCCCAAGAGTGTGCCGGCGGGCCAGTATGCGGAGCAGGCCATGCGCGCGGCAGGGGTGTATGACAAATTGGCCGCGGACAAAAAGCTGGTGATGGCCCAGGACGTACGCCAGGCCCTGCTCTATGCCGACCGGGGCGAGGTGGATGGGGCCTTTGTCTACCGCACCGATGCGCTGCTGGCTAAAACAGCGGTGATCCTCTATGAGGTGCCGGCCAATCTGCACGACCCCATCAGCTATCCGGTGGGGCTGACCATTGCCGGGGAGAAAAACAGTGCGGCCAAAGCCTTTTATGACTTCCTCGCCAGCCCCGCCGCCGCCAAGATTCTTGAGAAATACGGCTTTGGCGCCGCCGGGGCGGCGGGTCCGGCGGCACCAGGCCGCTAAAAGACCGCCAAAACTGTCTGCAGGAGAGTAAACCATGCAAAATCTTTCCCCCCAGGATATGCAGGCCATCTGGCTGTCGGCCCAGGTCGCTATTGCGGCGACGCTGATCACCGTCCCTTTTGGCTTTGTGGCGGCCTATCTCCTGGTATTTGTGCGCCTGCCCGGCAAGGCCCTGATCGAGGGGGTGGTGAATCTTCCCCTGGTGCTGCCGCCGGTGGTGGTGGGCTATCTGCTGCTGCTGCTTTTTGGCCAAGCCGGAGTGCTGGGGCCGCTGCTCCAGTCCCTTGGCATCCGCATTATCTTTACCCTCAAGGGGGCGGTGATTGCCTCGGCGGTGGTCGGCTTTCCGCTCCTGGTGCGTTCCATCCGCACCGGCATGGAGGACATTGATGAACGGTATCTGCAGGCCTCCCGGACCCTGGGGGCGCGCTGGTGGGACACCCTGGTCACCATCATACTGCCCCTGTCCGGCCGGGCCGTGCTGGCCGGAATGACCCTGATGTTCGCCCGCAGCCTGGGGGAATTCGGCGCCACCATTATCTTGGCCGGCAACATCCCCGGCGTCACCCAGACCATTCCGCTCGCCATCTATGAGTACACCAATACCCCCGGCGGGGACCGCATGGCCCTTTCCCTGTGTCTGGTCTCCATTGTCATCTCGTTTGTGGTGCTGCTGGCCAACGAAGCCGTGTCCCGTAAATTCAGACAGAGGGCCAGGCAATGAATCTTGATGTCTCGGTGCGCAAGAATTACGGCGGATTCAAGCTGGATGTCGCCTTTTGTCTGACGGAAAACCGCTGCGGCATCTTCGGGCCTTCCGGCAGCGGCAAATCCACCCTCATGCATCTGCTGGCCGGTCTGCTGGAACCGGACGAGGGCGTAATCGAGCTGGCCGGGCAGACCCTTTTTGATTCGGCCCGGCACATCAATGTGCCGCCTGAAAAGCGCCGGATCGGCGTGGTTTTTCAGCATGCGCATCTCTTTCCCCATATGAACGTGCGCCGCAATCTGCTCTATGGCTGGAAGCGCACCCCCGAGGCGGAACGGCGGATTGATCCGCAGACCCTGGCCAGGGTGCTGCAGATAGACCATCTGCTGGAGCGGGGCGTCAACGCGCTTTCCGGCGGCGAGCGGCAGCGGGTGGCCCTGGGCCGCACCGTACTCGCCTGCCCCCGCCTGATTCTCATGGATGAGCCGCTCTCCGGGCTGGATGAAGAGCTGAAATTTCAGATCATCCCTTATCTGAACAAGGTCTTCAGCGAATTTGCCGTGCCGCTGCTCTTTATCAGCCATTCCCTGCATGAGATGCGGCTGATGGCCGAGGAGGTGCTGGTGTTCGAGGCGGGCCGGATGCAGCAGCGTCTGCCGGCCGAGGAACTGGCCCGGGGAAGTCTGGTGACCGGCAGCCGCGGCTACGCCAACCTGCTGACCCTGCGCGCACCGCGGCCCCACGGCGATCTCTGGCTCTATCGCTGGGGGGAAGTTGACCTGGTGCTCACCGAGTCCGGGGCAGCGGGGGATAATGTCTTTGAGCTGGCAGCCAAGGATATCACCCTGTTCAAGCGCCATCCCGAGGCCAGCAGCGCCCGCAACATCCTGCCCTGCCGGGTGGAGGGCCTCTTCGGCGCCGGCAACCGCATCGGGGTGGAGCTGGCCTGCGGCGGCGGCCGCCTGATCTGCCAGATCGTGCCCGACTCGGTCCGTGAGCTGGACGTCCGCCAGGGCGCGGAGGTGATCGCCGTGATCAAGGCCTCCGCCTTTCATCGTCTCTACTGAAGAAATAAGGGAAAAGATCATGATTGATTAATCTTTGCATGGTAAGCAATATCTTTTTGCCGTTTCCGTTGGCTGCGGCCTTTTCAGCTGTTAATAACTCTTAGCAAAACTCCCTTAATCGCCTGTAATCAGACTGGTTGCCTGGGTTAATAATGCTTTACCGCTGGAAAAAAACTTTACTTGCTGTATCGAGATAGTTACAGTTTTGTGTAGCAGTAAAGAAAATGATTTTGTCCCCGGCCGCAGCATCTGCCGGCACCAAAAAACGAAGCACAGGGATATCCCCGCCTATGAATACCGCGCAACTCCTCTCAAGCATTCTGATTTTCGTGGGCGCGGGTTTTCTGCTGGCCTCGATTTATTTCAGCCTGCACCTGCTCAGGGATGTGCCGGCTGCCTTTCTGGCAAAATGGCGGGTGCTGATCGGGCTGATGCTGTTTTTCCTCTGCAGCTATCTGGTCTTTATCGTCGGACAGTTCCGGCAGATTGATTTATCCACCGAGCTGGTCGTGGGCGCGGTTTTTTTCGGCGGCGCCCTCTTTGTTTTCCTGATCCTCAATCTTACGGAAAATACGGTCACGACCATCAGGGAAGGGGAGCGGCAGCTGCGCAGCGCCCGGGATCTGCTCGAAATCCGGGTGGCTGAGCGGACTGAGCAGCTGCAGCAGGCCCTGGGGGAACTGGAAAAGGAGATCGGCGAACACCGCATGGCTTCCGTGGCTCTGGAAAATACCAATGCCGAATTGCTGCAGGTGTTGAATTGCGCTGCCGAGGGCATACGGGTGGTGGACCGGAATTTCATCATCCAGCGGGTCAACCGCACCTTTGCCCGGATGAGCGGGGTCGCCGAGGAGGAGTTGATCGGCATGCCCTGCCATGTGGCCTTTAAGAATGCCGCCTGCCATACCCCTGACTGTTCACTGGAAAAGATCCTGCGTGGGGCCAGATATGTTGAGAGCGAAAAGTCATTAACCAGAAAGGACGGCAAGGTGCTGCCCTGCCTGGTCACCGCCTTTCCCTATTATGATAAGGAAGGGGAGCTGATTGGCATTGTCGAGGGCTTCCGCGATATCTCCCAGCGCAAGGAAATGGAAAACATGCTCAAGGAGATGTCCATTACCGACGAACTCACCGGTTTACTCAACCGCCGGGGCTTTCTGTCCGTGGCGGAAAAACATCTGCTGCTGGTCGACAGGGTGGAGGAGTCGCTCTATCTGCTTTATGCCGATCTCGATAACATGAAGGGGATTAATGACAATTTCGGGCATGATACCGGGGATCTGGCCCTGGTTGAAGCGGCGGATGTGCTGAAAAGCACTTTCCGCAAAGCCGATGTGGTGGGGATCGGCCGCTTGGGAGGCGACGAATTCGCCGTGCTCATGTTCAGCAGCTTTGCGCCAAGCTGCAACCATCCGGTTCTGCAGAGGCTTGAGCAGCATATTGCGGCAAGAAACCAACAGCCTGGCCGCCGTTATGAGCTGTCAATGAGTGTGGGCATTGTCCGCTACGATCCGAAGCATCCCTGTTCGGTCGAGGAGTTTCTCTCCCAGGGTGACAGGGTGATGTATCAGTGTAAAAATGAGAAGAAAAATTTTGCGCCCGCTGCTGGCAATGACGGCGGCGCCGCCAGCTGAGCAAGCGGCCCAGGCGAAACTTGTCTAGCACCAGCCAGCATAAAACGTAATAAATCAACAACCCGGTTTAGAACCAGAGAGCCTGTACTTTTTTCGAGAGGTGCGTCAGCACGGAAATCAGTTCCTGAAAATCCACCGGCTTGCTCAGATGGTAGGCGACCTGGCGTCTTTTCGCCTCCTCTTCCAGCGAGGGGGGGCTATCGCCGGTCATGGAAATGATCTCAATGCGGGGCGAGAATTTTCTGATCGGCTCGATGAGATCCAGGCCGTTGCCGTCAGAGAGATTGACATCAACCAGGGCCAGGTCGTAAGCGGAGCCTGCTGCCCGGTCCAGGGCCTCCCTGCATGTTTCGGCAATGTCCACGGCATAGCGGCATTGACCGAAAATCCGGCGCAGCATGCGCTGGATCTGTTCATCATCATCGATGATCAGTGCTTTCAACTGTCTGGCCGGCAAGCAAGCCGGTATTTCTCTTTGCCCGAAAACCGCAGCCATTGCTGCCCCCTTCACCCCAAAAAAATATTAATCGCCCGAGACTACCCCGCAGGGAAACTATAACAAGAAGTATGCCATGGACGTCATTAGTTGTAATTTGCTGAAATGGTTATATTTATTTGTAAAATTTCCCAGGGGGCAAAGAGGGGAGGCAGCGACCGGGGTCAAAATGCCCTGCGCCAATGGCGGTTTCCCACGTTAACCTGATGAAACCACACACGTTTTTCAGAGTCGGGTAAAATTGGCCGCCATGGGTCATTAATACCCTTTTTCCAGGGAGGCCGGTGGCGGCCGAACTGTCGATTGGCGGTTAAGGGTAGGTGGGGGGCTGGGGATGGTGTGGGGCCTTCCCCTGGGCGGGAATCGGCTTTTTACGTATGATTTCTGCGGTTGAGTACTGTCCTGATGGTGCGCAGCATTTCACTCATGAAGTAAGGTTTGGCGACATAGGCCCTGATGCCCATGGCCAGCGCCTGGTCCCGGTTCACCATGTCGCTGTGCCCGCTGCAGAGGATCACCGGCATGGACGGCTTGAGCTCCATGACCTGCCGGGCCAGGTCCACCCCGCTCATGCCGGGCATGGCCATATCGGTGATGAGCAGGTCAAATTTTTCCGGCTGCTGCTGGAATTGCTCCAGGGCGCCGGCGCCGGTCCGGTGGGCCGAGACCTGGTACCCGCTGTCCTCGAGGATCTCCCGGGCGATCCTGATAATGTTTTGTTCGTCATCAACAATGAGAATGTGTTCATGCCCCCTCTCGGCCTCGGTGTCTTCCAGGAGGGTGGCGGAGGCGGCAGAGGCTCTGTGCAGGCGGGGCAGAAAAACATGGAAGACGGTTCCTTTGCCCGGTTCACTGGCAACCATGATGTGGCCGTTATGGCCCTGGACAATGCCGTGCACCAGGGCAAGACCAAGCCCGGTCCCTTCGCCGATCTCCTTGGTGGTAAAATAGGGTTCGAAAATCTTGCTGAGGGTCTCCTTGCCCATGCCGGTGCCGGTATCGCTTACGCTCAGCCGGATGTACGGCCCCGGGGAGATGCCGGAGAGGCCGGCATCCTCCGCGCTCATTTCCACGTCCTCCAGGGCAAGGGTCAGAACTCCGCCGCTCTGCCGCATGGCATGATAGGCATTGGTGCACAGGTTCATGATGATCTGATGAATCTGGGTGGGGTCTGCCAGGGACCTCGCGGTGGAGCGGATATCCTGTCTGATCTCAATGGTGGCCGGAATGGTGGAGCGCAGCAGTTTGAGGCATTCCTTGATGAGCAGGGACAGCTGCAGGGGCTCTTTCTGCTGTGCCGAGCGCCGGCTGAAGGTGAGGATCTGCTTGACCAGTTCTTTGGCCCGCAGGGTGCACCGGTAAATTGCATTTAAATTTTTTTCAACCTTTTCCGGCTGGGGCAAATCCATGCGGGCCAGTTCGGTGAAGCCGAAAATGGCGGTAAGAATGTTGTTGAAGTCATGGGCAATGCCGCCGGCCAGGGTGCCGATGGCCTCCATCTTCGCGGCCTGGCGCAGTTCTTCCGCCAGTCTGCTTTTTTCCTGGGCCATCAGCTTGCGCTGGATAATGCCGGCCAGGGTGTGGGCGATGGAGACGAGAAATTCCTCTTCGCTGGCATCCCGTTTATGCCCTGCCGGTAAAAAGATGCAGATCAGCCCGATGGTCCGGTTATCCAGCAGGATCGGCACGGCGTAGTGGCCGTGGGGCTGCATGTTTTCATAGCGCAGGGTGTGGCGTTCATCGTCATGGTCGGCAAATTGTATCTCCCCGGTGGACGCGGCCAGACCGCACAGGCATTGGCCGAAGGGAACCGTGGCGCAATGGTCGGGCAGCTGTTCCGGCAGGCCGGTGCCTGCCTTGAGAACCAGGACCTCCGGGGCATCTTCAACCAGGAAGATAAAGGCCTTTCCCTGGTGGGAAAGCCAGCGGAGGGAGAGGATGCTGTCAATGGTGATGGAAAAAAGTTCAGCTAAGGAAATATCCTGCAGGGAGAGTTTGAGCAGGGAGTTGATGATCGTCTGGATTTCGTAGTTGCGTTTGATCTCCTCCTCGCCCCGTTGCCGTTCAATAACCTCAAGGGCCAATTCCCTGTTGGCCTTTTCCAGTTCGATGATTTTCTGCCGCAGTTCGGGATAGTAGCTTTTTCTGATGGATTTTTCGCCCAGGCCGATGATTTTTTCCCGCATCATCTGCCATTTTTCTTCATCATCAGAGCGCCTCGGCATAGATTACCTCGATATCCCGTTTATTAAAACGCCTTGGATTGGTAACCAAGCACGGGTCACGCAGGGCTTTTTCGGCCAGCTCCGGTATGTCGGTGAGGTGGATGCCTTTTCCCCGCAGGGTTCTGTCAATGCCTGAGGCCTGTTTGAGGCCGGCGATTTCTTGAAGAATCGCCGCCCTTTTGTCTTTTGCCGCCATGCCCCGCATGTCAAGGCCTAGGGCCCCGCCGATCTGCAGGTATCGTTCCTCAGAGCTTTGGTAATTAAAGGAGATGACATGGTCAAGCAGGATCGCATTGCATTCGCCATGGGGCCGGTCCAGAAACCCGCCGAGGCTGTGGGCCATGGCATGCACCGCTCCGAGGCTGGCGTTGGAAAAAGCCAGGCCGGCCTCAAGGCTTGCCTGCATGAGTTTAGTGCGCAGTTCCAGGTCGGCCGGGTTGGCGATGGCGCCCAGGAGATTGGCGCGGATCAGGCGGATGGCCTCCAGGGCATGGAGGTCCAGCAGCGAGGAATGAGCGGTGGAGACAAAGGCCTCAAGGCATGCACCATGGCGTCAATGCCGGTGCAGGCGGTGAGATAGGCATCCATGGTCACGGTGGTGGCCGGATCAATCAGCGCCACATCCGGCACCACGGTCTTGCTGATGATGGCGATCTTCACCCGTTCCTGCAGATTGGTGATAATGGCAAACTGCGACACATCGGCCGAGGAGCCCGCGGTGGTGGGGATGCAGATCAGCGGCGGGCCGGGCACGGTGACATTGTCGATCCCGGCAAATTGCAGGATATGCCGGCGATTCATGCTGACAATGCCGATGCCCTTGGCGCAGTCAATGGCGCTGCCGCCGCCCACGGCGACAATGACGTCACAGCCGTGGCTGCGATAGAATTCCGCCCCGGCCATCACCTCTTCGGCCCGGGGATTAGGGGAGACCGCGGAGAAGATCGCGCTGTCGATCCCCGCGGCAGCAAGGACGTCCTTGACTTTGCCGCACCAGCCGGCGGCGATGACCCCCGGGTCGGTGACGACCAGCACCTTTTCGGCCCCGAAATTGATGGCATAGCGGCCGGCGAGATTCAGGGAGCCGCAGCCGAAAACAAATTCCGGGGCGACGAATTTCCGCAGTTCCTGCATAATCAGTCCTGTGGCGAAGAGAAGGAGTTATCAAAAACCGGTTTGGACACCGATACCACAGGGTCGTATCCCGGTGGCATAGTATTATGATGCGGCCTGCGGTAAAAAAAAGTCAAGTTGAAAGCGGCCGGGAGCGGTATGGCCCAGGGGATGATCCCGCTCGCGGCCAGCACACTCCTGTTGCCCGCTGCTGTTTTCGTATTCCCCGCTTCCTGTGCTTGCTGTGACATGGTAGAACAGGATAAGATAGATTCGTTGGAGTCCCTGAAATGACTAAAATGCTTAAGCTTATGGTTGGCAGATCAGAGAAAGCCTTTTCTGGCCCAGGGGCCGTGGCCAACAGGAGTTTTTGATGTTATATTTTTTTGAATCGCACCTGGCGGTGATTATCGGCGTCCTGCTCGCTGTGGCGGCCATTGGCCATATGCTCCAGCAGCGGCGCGCCCCGTCCAGCGCCCTTTCCTGGCTGCTGGCCATGATCCTGCTGCCCTATGTGGGCATTCCCCTGTATATCATGCTCGGCGGCAGAAAGATGGCGCGGATCGCCCGCCGGAAAATGGCGGTGCAGCTCAATGAAGACCATATCCTGCCCCTGTCCCAGGCCTCACCTGTGGACCGGGCCCTGCGTTCCCATAATGTGCCGGCCGCCATGCTCGGCAACCGGGTCAAATTCTGCCGCTCCGGCCCGGAGGCCCATCATTGCCTGGCCCATTTGATCGACCAGGCCAGGGAAAGCCTCTATATCTCCACCTATGTTTTTGCCGGCGACGCAACCGGGCGGGACATTATCGGGCGGCTGATCCGCAAGGCCGGGGAGGGGGTGACGGTGCGTCTGTTGCTGGACGGGGTCGGTTCGCTGAAAACCGGGTCGGCGTTTTTCCAGCCCCTGGCCCGGGCCGGCGGGAGATTTGCCTATTTCATGCCGGTATTTCATCATCCCCTGCGGGGCCGGACCAATCTGCGCAATCATCGAAAAATCGCCCTGGCGGACGAGCGGCTGCTCATGGCCGGCGGCACCAATATCGCCGATGAGTACCTGGACCCTGACCCGCATTCACCAAACTGGCAGGACATCTCCTTTGCCATTGAAGGTCCGGCGGTCCGGCCCTTTGTCGAGCTCTTTCGCTCCGACTGGGCCTTTGCCGGGGGAGAGGAGCTGCCCATTAAGGATTTTCCCGCAGCCCTTGCTGTTGATGCCGGGCAACAGGGCATCCTGCAGGTGGTGCCTTCAGGTCCGGATTGCCGCCATGACGGGCTGTACGAGGCGATTCTCTCCGCGGTCTTTACGGCCCAGAAACGGCTGTGGATCGTCACCCCCTACTTTGTGCCGGATGATGCCCTGACCCAGGGGCTGGCCATTGCCGCCCGGCGGGGGGTTGATGTGCGGATCGTCATCCCGGAGAAATCAAATCATCACCTGGCTGATCTGGTGCGGGGCATTTATCTGCGCCATATTGAAGAGGCGGGCGCCACCATTAAGCTCTATCCCGGCGGCATGGTGCATGCCAAGGTCATGGTGATGGATGACAAATTGGCCATGATCGGCTCGGCCAACATGGACCTGCGCAGTCTGTTTCTCAACTATGAGGTGGCGGTTATCGCTTACAGTCCCGCTGAAATCAGGGAACTCGCCTCATATATCGACAATCTGGCCGCAAGGGCCGTCAGGGGCTATCCGCCGGCCGGCATGCTCAGAAGGCTGCATGAAGGAATGGCCCAGATTGTCGCACCGCTGGTCTGATGTGAAATTGTGCTCGACATTTTTGCTTCACTTTGTGCATCATAATAAGAAGATAATTTTTAATAATGTGTGATTTTCGCGTAAAGGACCGATCCATGTATAATGTTTCTCAGGAACAGTTGGAAACGATAGATGTTGTTCTCAAGGATGATCTTCTTTCGATAGGGGTGCACTGTGCAATTATCATCGATGTGGCGGGCAACACCATTGCCCAGCTGGATAATGGCCGCTGCTCTTTTGATGTGGTTTCCTTTGCAGCATTGGCGGCGGGGAATTTCGCGGCGGTGGATGCCATGGCCAAACTGGTGGGGGAACAGCAGTTTTCCCTGCATTTCCACCGGGGAGAAAATGAGAGTATCCATTTCAGTAAGGTCAACGAGGATATTCTGCTCATCTGTATTTTCGGCCAGGATGTTTCCCTGGGCTTTCTGCGGTTGAAGACGACAGAGGTCATCGATAAGATAAGATTAATCTGGGGCAGATGATTGCGGGAGAGGTAACCTGTGGGATTTATCAATGTAAAGAAAAAAGAAGTACAGATTAAAATCGTCTATTACGGGCCCGGCCGGGGCGGCAAGACCACCAATCTTGATTACATCAACAAAAAATACAAGCAGCGCATCAAAACCGAAATGGTGAGTATCAAAACCCACGGCGACCGGACCCTCTTTTTTGATTTTCTGCCGGTGGATATCGGCAAGATTCACGGTTTCGACATCAAGATCCAGCTCTATACCGTGCCGGGACAGGTCAAGTATAACGCCACCCGCAAACTGGTGCTCAAGGGGGTGGACGGCATTGTTTTTGTGGCTGATTTGCAGAGGGAGCGCAGGGACAGCAACCTCAAATCCCTGGAGCAGATGAAGGAAAATCTGCTCACGCATAATAAGGACGTCTTTAAGATTCCGCTGGTGCTGCAATACAATAAGATTGACCTGAAAAACCAGGGGATTCCTCTGCTTACCGTTGAAGAGATGGAGCAGGACCTCAATCAGGAACTGAAGGTCCCCTATTTTGTGGGAAGCGCCTTGAGCGGAGATAATGTCGTGGAAACCCTGAAAAAGATTATCTCCATGACGCTCATCTCTTTCCGCAAAGAACTGCAATAGGAGTTTATTCATGAGCACTGGCGCAGAGAAGATAAAGGAGCTGAAAGCTGCCATTCTGGCAATTGACTGGGAGATAACCGATGAGGTCATGGACAACCTGACCCGGTCAATCGAGCCGTTGAAGGTGCAATGGGCCGGGAAAAAACCGCTGCTCGTCTGTCTGCAGGTCATCGGCACCCTGGGGCAGTATATCAAGAAGGCCCGGGAAAAAGCCCATCCCGAGGCGATCAAGCTGCTGCCCGACGTATTTGCCACCCTGGAAACGGTGATCACCGATGGGGACATGGATGATGGCCGCAAGATTGCCCTGGTGCGCGGCGCAGTGGATAAATATAATAAATTGAAGACTCAGCTGGCAAAACCGCGTAAGCAGCTGGTGCGGGAAAGCCCGGCGGGCAAACCCGGAGGCGAAGCCAAGCCTGCCGCCGGCCGGGGAGGAAGCACCATCAGGGATCTGTTGGAACAGAAGGAAGACCAGGCGGTTGACGGGGCGTTTAATACCATCTTTCAGGAAATGGTTGCCGATGACCGGGCCAAGGCCCCCGCGCCGCCGCCGGCCATGCCCTCAGTGGGGGGAACGGCCGGTCCGGACGCCAAGGAGGTGGTGCTGGCCAGGGTTGATGATGAGGAGTTCCCGGAGGCCGACAGCCTGCTTGATGATTTCTTTGCCGATGACGGGCTGGCTTTTTCCGTTGCCGAAGCGAAAGCAGAGAAGGAAACCCGCGCCGATGAGACGGTGGAGGTGGACATCGGCCAGATCGAGCCCAAGAAAGAAAAGAAAATTGAAGCGGAGCGGCCGGTGGAACGGGTTGAGGAAGAGGAGATCACCGTCGATAAGCTGGCCAGAATCATTCAGAACATGAAATACGGCATCTCCGCCGTACTGTTGCGGCAGCTGGCCGAGGAAATCGCCAGTCTGCGCAGCCAACACCCGGAGCATTACTCGGTATCCCTCTTCATGGAGGTGATTGGCGCCGTGGGCCGGCATCTTGCCAGCCATGGCGATGTGGCCGCTGATCTGTCGCGCAATATGCTGCAAACCGTTTATGACCGCCTGGCCCACTCCCTTTTTACCATGCAGCCGCAGAAGAACCTGCTGGCTTCCCATCTGGAGACGGTGCAAGATTACAGCAAATGGCACGAGCAGGTGGTGGCCGAACTGGCAGAGCGGGCCGCGGCCGCGCAGGCAGCTGCCGGGGCCGAAGGGGAACTGTCTGCGGGAATGACAGCGGCTGTCAAGGAGATTGTCCGCCTGGAAGTGGACGCGCTGCGCAAGGAACTGCTTGAAGTCATCGAAAACCGCTAAGCGGCCGGGGAATCGCCAGACCAATGCTTGTATTTTGTGAGGAGTGCGGAAAGCGTTATTCTTTTCCGCCGGAAGAAGTCGAAGCCGGCAGCGGTCAATTCCGCTGCCGGGCCTGCGGTTTTCTCATGACCACCGATATGCTGGTGCGGGTGGTCATCAGGAAGGAGGAAGGCATCCTGCCGTCGCCGCCCTCTGCTCCGGACAGCGACGGCATATTGCTTCCACCGCCTCCCAAGACGAAGGAAGGCGACTAACAGCCTTCAACCGCCTTTTTGCTTGCGCTTTTAATCTTTACGTCGGTGCCCACCGGAAAATCCCCGGCATTGCTGCCACAGTCCAGAGTCACTTTGTTGCCTTCAACAGACACTACCGTACATTTGCCGCTGGCGGCATAGACGGCGCCCGCGGTGGTGAGGGCAAATGCGATGGCCAAGAGGGTGCTGATGGTTTTTTTCATGGTGTTTCTCCTTTTTTTTTAGTTGTTTTTCCGTGCTGTAAAGTTACTTGCCGTGGCATTCAATACACTTTGTCGGTCCTGATTTGCTTTCCCCTGCTTTCTGCATGTTTTTATGACAATCCTGGCACATGGCGTGCATCATCTGTTTGTATTTTTTCGGACCGCCTTCTTTCTCGATTGCCGCAGTCAGACGCTGGCACTTGTCGGCCCCGGTAATCGCCTCGGCTGACTGGGCTCCCGCATGACAGGCGGCGCAGGTGAAGGCATCGGTGTACGGGCGCGGGGCATAAGCGCTCTTGCCGATCAGATACTTTTCCGCGTGGAGTTTGTGGCTGAATTCCTTCACCTCTTTCTTGTCCGGCTCAAGTCCTGCCATCTGCGGGCAGCTTGCCTGGACATTGATGGTGATCTTCTCCGGGATCGGTGCCGTGGTGTTTTTCTCGCCGGCCACCAGTTGCGCCGGCAGGGTCAGCAGCATGGCAACGGCACAGACGGAACCGAGCATGGTGCGCAGGTTGTATTTTTTGCAGACTGAATCTTTGCTCATCTTTTCCTCCTTCAGGCTTTGAAATGATTTTTTTGTGTTGCGGTGGAAGTTGCATCCTTTGCCAGAAATATACGTCTGTAATGAAAGAAGAAATAGAGGACATCGGGCGGAATCGGGCGGAGAGCGGGCCGATGTCTGGTAGACATCCCAGTAAAATCGAGAGGTTGCCTGCCTGATGGTAGTAGGCTTGCCGGGCATTGGCCGGGGCCGGACATGATGTTTTGCCGGTTGCCAGGTTTTTCTTGTACCGAAAAAGATGTGAAATCCTGTGGCGCGCCGGCAACAGAATTGTTTATGATGGGGTCTGCAAAATTAACTGTGAATTAACGGATAAAAAAGATGGACATGAGCAAGATGACCAGTGGCGTGCCAATGGTCAGAATAGATGGCGCCAAGGTAAGAAATCTGCGGGAAGCAAAGGGGTTGACCCAGCTTTTTCTTGCCACCTCGGTGGAAGTGACCACGGACACCATCTCCCGCTGGGAAAACAAGCGCTATCCGACTATCAAAAAAGAAAACGGCCTGAAACTCGCCGAAGCCCTTGAGGTTGAGCTTGAGGAAATCCTGGAAAGCACCCGGCAGGAGGAAGCGCAACCGGCTTCCGGTGAGCAGCCGGCGGTTGATTTTCCGCCTGCCTCCGGCGAAGAGTCTGACGGGCACTTGGCTGAGGAGTCCGCTCCGGAACCGGCCCCGCCTGCTGCTAAGCCGCCATCACGCAAAAAATTTGCCGCAGCCGGGATTTTGCTCCTGGCCCTGTTAATTTTCCTGGTCTGGTGGTTTTATCCGGTCAGCGAACAGTTCACCATAACCGCCAGCCGCCTGCTGCCCAAACATGCCGTGGCCGGCCAACCCTTCCCGGTGGCCATCCATGTTGCCAGCAATTCCACCGCCTCCCTTTCTCTGATTGTCAGGGAGAGCCTGCCGGAGGGAGCGTCCCTGCTGTCCGCCGTGCCTGCTTATTCCGATTATGACGCCAAAGCGGAAGAGGTGAAATGGCTGCGGAAAATCGATGGCAGCCAGGTCTTTGCCTATATGGTCAAAGTGGCGCAGCCGGATGGTCCGGCAGCATTTTCCGGCAAAGTGGCCCTGCCCAAAGGAGCCGGCCAGCAGATTGACGTCAGCGGCGATTCCGTGGTGCAGATATCGCCTTTCCATTGGGCCGATGCCAATGCGGACGGCCGCATCAGCGATGAGGAAATCCTCACTGTTTATGATGAATTCAGCGATATAAAAGGTCTGGCGATCAATATCGATCAGGTTGAGGAAATCTGGCTCGGCTCAGGCTATGTGTGGAATGCGGAAAAGAAAAGATTTGAGGTGCTGCCCTGATCATGCGGACGGGCAATTGCGAAAATAATATTTTTTGGCAGCAACCATGTCACAAAAATGCCGCTGTTCCGGTAAGATGGGCTAAGCCGGAAAGTTGTGGTAAATGACAGGAAGGAGGTAATGATGATCTGTCATCAAAAAAGGATGTTCTTGTTGTTTATGCTGCTTGCCTGCGTCAACCTGCTGGCAGCCCAGCCGGCATCTGCCTTGGATCTGGTGAGCGGCAGATATATTTCTTCCGCCGGCAAAAATATCATCCTTGATCTGGAGGTCAAGGGACCTTCCAGCAGCAATCTCATCGTCCATCAGTTTCTGCCCGCCGGGGTGGGTATCATCAGCTCCTCCCCGGCCTATGTAAAATTTGATGGCAACAGCGGCAGGGTGCAATGGCTGATCAAAAGGGTGGCGCCGGGCAAGGTCCGCATCTCCATGGAACTCTCCGAGCCGCTCGCCCCCGGCCTGGTCAGGGCGGAAGTGCGCTGCCGGGACCAGAAGACCGGCCAGATGATGGATATTACCATCAACCCCTGAAAAAATTGTTTTCAAATATCGGCCGCTATGGCAGCAAATCAACCGTGATTAAACCGTGGAGCGCATAGTGGTCGTTGCAGATTGGGTATTCCATGAATTGCGTACTAGTCATTTATTAACTGTAATGAAACCTTGTAGTTACGGCAATTTGTTTTTTCGGATTGACTGGGCCAAAAAAAATTTGTGCTATGGATATCCGTCTAGCTAATAACTGGTTGGCACTCCGCTACGCGGAGTGCCAACGCCGCGCGGATCAAGGATCCGCTGGCTGGCCTCCGCTTCGCTACGGCCAACCAGCGGATCGAGCGGACTCCAGCGCAGGCGAGCACGCTCGCCTGCGCTTCCGCCGCTCATCCGCGCGGCGTTAAGTTTCTAGGATGCAAAAATGGATTCATCAAAACAACCGCAGATCAGTAATCGTCAGAAAATGAAAGTTTCGTCTTTATCTTTGGACAAAGATGATCTGCGAAAATTTTGCGATATTCTTCAAGAACGAGCTAATTCAGCAGCGGAAATTGAAGTTAGCTTATTCCAAAAAAACGAGCAAACCGATGAACAATTCGAGGCGAATAAACAAACCTTAAAGGCATCATTCAAATTGAATGTAACCATTTCAGGAAAAGAAGGTGAAGAACTTTGGGGTTCAATTGAAGAAGTATTTGAGTCAGCAAACTTTCCAGAAGAAGTAAAATCTCTTTATGTTGACAGCGAAGCAACCCTGAGGGTTATCCACAATTACTACCCTTACAACTCTTTCAAAATTTCTCTAGACTTCACTAAACCGAATATCTTTGATTTTTCTCTTATGCCAAGTCGCGGCACACCTAATGAGTCGAATATTGAAGTAAAAGGCTATGATGCTACATGGGTGAATGGTGTATTTAGTGAGCTTAAAAAGTTTATAGATAAGCGATCCTCGACACTCTCTACCGTTCACAATCATAGTGTTTATGACGTATTGCTTTGGGTATTAGGTTTTCCAATTTCATTTTGGGTTTGCTACAAATTATCAACCCCAATCGTCAATGTATTTGGCTCTAGCAACTCATTTGCAACTAGTGCGCTTTATCTCTATGCGTTTGTGGCTACTCTATTTATGTTCAGAGTCTTATTCCACTATCTGAGGTGGGTATGTCCGCTAGTGGAATATCGAAGTAAAGGAAATAAAATGTTAGCTCATAGAGCTTTCTTTGCTGTCCTGTGTATTGGTTGGTTTGGGCAGTTTATTTATGACATAGCAAAATGGTTTCTTAAAACTTAACCATGCAGTAGAGAAGGATTGTAAAACCTGCGGTTTTCCAACCCCTCACCACAGACGTTGGGCAGGAAAATAACCAAAAAATAAATTATGCTCATGACAATGCAAAATATTTTTGATGCAATAAAAGCATCCGCTCAGAAAAAGATTTTATATCTACCTCATGCGATTCGACAGATGTCAAGACCTGATCGCATGATTTCTCCGACAGATGTACGAGATGTATTAGAACATGGTGAGATTATAGAATATTACCCGGCAGATCCAAGAGGGAATAGCTGTCTGATGTTTCGCCAAAAAGTTGAAGGGCGTCCTATACACGTTGTTTGTGCTCCTAAAGAAGATTATTTGGCTATAATTACAGCATATATCCCCACCTCTGATGAATGGGATGCGAATTTTAAGAAGAGGAAAAAAACATGAAATGTATCCATTGCCAAGGAATCATGAAAAAAGGGACAGCACCACTGCATATCGACAGAAAAGGGTGTCATCTCACTTTGGACAATGTTCCTGCATGGGTTTGTAGCCAATGCGGTGAAGCTTACTTCGAAGAGGCAGAAGTGATTGCTGTGCAGGAACTTATCACTGTTATAGACCAGAAATCACAGCCTTTAGTCGTCAATGCCTGATCTAAAGAAAGAAAATTATCGCCGAACCAGGCGCTGTACATTGACCGCAAGGGGCGCGGGCTTATTGCCTGTGGCCCCTTTTGTGTTTCCGGGGCTTGTTGCAAAGGTTGAGTTCCCTTGCGGCAAATGAGCGGCAAGCCCGCTGAAGGCAGGAGGTATAAGCCGCTTGGCAGAATACCTCCTGGTAAAGATGGGCCGCCGCCGCATCACCGCAATTTTTCTTCTCCCGGCAACCGGGTCTATTCCTTTTTCAGCAGGGTAAACTGGCCGTTTTTTACGGTCAGCATGGTAAAGGCATCAATGCCCAGCCCGCAGTGATCCTCCGGAGTAAAATTAAACTCCCCGGCTGTACCGTAAAACCCTTTGATATTTTCCACCGCAGCCCGGATTTTCCGGGGGTCGGTGCCGGCGGTTTCAATGGCCTGCTTGATGATCAGCATGGCATCGTAGGCATGGCCGCCAAAGGTGCTGGCCTTTTCAGCGTATTTTGTCTCATAGCCGGTCTTGTATTTCAGCAGGAAATCTTTTTGCGGACCGGCTGGAAGGCTTTCGGCGATCATCAGCCGGCTGGCGGGAAAGATAATGCCTTCGGCTGCGGCCCCGGCCGCTTCCACGTATTTGATATTGGCAAAACCGTGGCTCTGGAAAATCGGCACATTCCACCCTGCCTGGCGGATGTTTTTGGCGATGATGGACTGGGCCGGGACAATGGACCAGTTGACCACCGCCTGCACCTCGGGGTTGGCCTTGATCTTGGCCACCAGGGAGGCTAAATCCGTGGCGTCTTTATCATAGGTTTCATCCGCAACAATTTTAATGCCGTATTCCGGGGCGATTTTCTGCAACTGCTCCTTGCCCGCCTTGCCGAATCCCGTATTGTCGGTCACCACGGCGATACTAATGATGGACATCTCGTTCATGGTCATGAAAATCCGCCGGGCGGCAAAGCTGTCGCTGGGGGCGGTTTTGAAAACATAGGGGGTAACCGGCTTGACGATCAGCTCGGCCGAGGCGCAGGAAATGAGAATGACTCCGGCATCTTCACATATTTTTTTTATCTTCAGGGTTTCGCCGCTGGTGGAAGGTCCGATGATGGCAAAGACCTTTTCTTCCTCGATGAGCTGGCGGGCGAAGGAGACGGCCTTTTCCGGGCTGCCCGCGGAGTCACGGTAGATCAACTGCACCTGGTTGCCGCTGATGCCGCCGGCGTCCTTTATTTCACTTTCCAGCATCCGCAGGGAACGGGCTGCCGGCCCGCCGAGAAAGGAAGCCGGACCGGTTTCCGCCAGAATGACCCCGATTTTCAGCTGGCCGGCATGGCTCACCGCCGAAGTCAGCAAAAGGGTAGCCAGGAACAATCCCAGGGACAAAAGCCTGATCCCAAAATTTGCAAATTTTTTCACGAAATTTCCTCCCCCACCGTAAGAGTTGATTTTATACCTCATGTTTTCCCGCAAAAGCTGCTGCGCGGGTATTTTTACCTATGCGGCAGGGGGTGTCAATGCTTTTTATCAGGCGGAATCGGCCATTATTTGCGGCATGAGCAAAACGGGCACTGGAACCTAGAACAGGCTGACCAGCATGCGGGTGCCGACAATATAAAGCAGCACGGCAAAAATGCGCTTCAACCGGCCCACCGGCAGGCTGTGGGCCAGTCTGACACCAAGCGGGGCGGTAAGGACACTGGTGACGATGAGTCCCGCCAGGGCGGGCAGATAGACATAGCCCACCGCATAGGGCGGGAGACCAGCGGTCTGCAGGCCGTTATAAATGTAACCGAGCGTGCCGGCGACGGCGATGGGAAAGCCGATGGCCGCCGAGGTGCCGATGGCCTCATGCACCGGGATATTGCACCAGGTCATAAAGGGCACGGACAGGGTGCCGCCGCCGATGCCCACCAGGCTGGAGAACCCGCCGATGACATTGCCCACCCCGAACATGCCCATGGGGCCGGGCAGCTGGCGGGAGGGCTTGGGCTTTTTGCCCAGCAGCATCTGGCTGGCCACATAGTAGAGAAAGATGACGAAAAATCCCTTGAGGAAGTTGGTGGACAGGCGGGCCGCCAGGCAGGAACCGATAAATGTGCCCAGAAAGATGCCGCCCACGATGCGGCGCACCACGAGCCAGTGCACCGCGCCCCTTTTGTGGTGGGCCCAGAAGCTTGAGACCGCGGTGAAGATAATGCTGGCCATGGAGGTCCCCAGGGCCAGATGCATGATCAGCTCAGGGGGGATCTGCTGCCAGGTGAAGCAGAATACCAGCATGGGGACAATGACCAGCCCGCCGCCGATGCCGAGCAGTCCGGCCAGCACGCCTGAAACCGCGCCGACCAGCGAGTAGGTGAGAAGAATGGTGAGCATGCAGGTCCTCCGGGGTGGTGTTAAGCCGTTTGTTTTTTCACGAAGAGCTGGCATTCCATACCCGAGCTGTCAAAGACAACCTGGGACGGTATCTTCTTTGACTTGAAGCCCATGGCCCGGCAACCATAGGGGCGGGCTGGTTCGTGGGTGATAAAAAAATTGCGGCAGGCAAAACAGTTGGGCCGGTTCCGGGGGTTTTGCTGGGTGGTCATAGGGCAATGGACAGGTGCTCTCTGGCGGTTTTTTCCAGGCCTTTGATGAGAACAAAACGCCCCAGGGGGATGATGTTACAGGGGAAACTGCCGACAAAAAGGGGATTGTCGCACAGGCCGCCGGACAGGTAAAGGGTCTCGGGTGAGCCGCTGAAGCGATAGGCATTGAGGGCGATGCCCTTGACAAAGCGGGCCACCGCCTCCGCCTCGCTGATGCCGGAGGTCACGGCGTCAAAGATGTGGCTCATGCCCAGCACCCCGCAGGTGATGGAAAAGGTGCGCTCCGGCACCGCCAGCTTGCCGTAGTCGAGATTGTAATATTTTTCCAGCAGCTCGATGGTAAAGCCCATGGAGGCCCCGCATTCGCTGTTCCAGCCCATGTCGGCCAGCTTGCCGTGGCAATAGGAGACGTACTTGATGTCCCGGCTGCCGCAGTCGAGCAGCACGTAATCAGGCGCGGCGATCAGGTCCTCGCCGCCCCTGGCCAGGGCGGTCAGTTCGTTGACATAGCGGTCGCTGAAGCGTTTGCCGTTGTGGCCGGTGGCCAGGTCGACCCGCAAATTCTTCGGCAGGTCCTTGGTGGCGAGGAGGTAAGGTTGCCCGGCCCCGGCCGGGCCGCCCAGCTCACGGAACTTGCAGTAGGAGGTGCCGAAATCAGCGAGCAGCATGGCCGACTCCGGAAAGTTCGAGAAAGGCCTGGATTTTGGCCTGGGTGCTGCTGCTGCAGGTCACATCCACGTCCAGATAGAGACCGTGCGGGTGTTTGGCCGCCAGGAATTTTGCCAGGGCGGTTTTGGCGCAGAAGGACTGGGCAAAAAATATGGTGGGCACCTCGGCGTTGAACATTTCCTCAAGTTCCCCGTCGGCCGGGGTTTTGTTTTCCATGCAGCGGGTCCAGCCGTAGATATGGGTGGTGTCCGGAAATAAGGTGAGCAGGGAAAAATCCCTGGGCGGCACCCCCCAGAAGCCGGCGGTGGGTCGGCAGGGCGGGAATTTTTCGGGCTGATGGGGCGCGGCGCTCTGGACGCCCGCGGTAATTCTTTTGAGTTTTTCCAGCAGACTCATCTTCGTCTCGCACAGCGGATGGCCGAAAGGCACATCGTCCTCATTGCGGGTGCGGATGACCGGGATGCGCAGCATATCCTGCAGCACGGTGGACACATGCAGGGCGCAGTCGCATTTCCCCGGCCCCACATCGATGACGATCATGTCAAGTTCCAGATGCAGGGCATTGAGCAGCGCGGTGCGCAGGATGGCGCAATAGACCCTGGGCAGAAAGGGGGCGGTCAGTTCCATGTCCGTGTTGATCTGGGGTTCGTCCAGATCATAGATCTGCGCCCCCAGGCTGTTCAGTCTGCCGATTACGGCCAGGGGCGGGATGCCGACAATGCCGACGCGGCTGTCAGGCCTCAGCTGGGCAAATGGATTTTCCTGTTTCACGTTTCCGTTTTCTCAACCACTAAGAGTTTTATATTCTGCTCGTCCGCCACAGCAGAATCAAGCCGGTCACGGTCAGGATCACATGGATGGACCAGGAGGCAACCAGCGGATTGACATAGGCCGCCTGGGCCAGGGACTGGGTGACGTTCCACAGTGCCCAGGCGAAAAAGGCGAGCACGCAGCTGATGGGAATGGTCATGGACAGGTCTCTGTTCCATTTGCGCTGCAGGGAGTGCATCAGCGGAATGGAGAGCAGCAGCAGCGGCACGCCGAGAAAAATAAAGGACAGCCGCTGATTGATTGCCACCATGCCCCGCCAGTCTCCCTCTTTGAGGCTGGCCAGGGCCTGCTTGTGCAGTTCATAGAGGGAAAGTTCGGTGACCCGGTAATCCGGGACGAAGAATTCCGCCGGGGTGTCGGGCAGGGGATATCGGAGATCCTTGAACAGCTTGATGTCGTAGCTGCCGTCCTGCCTGCGGGTTTTCAACTGCCCGAGCCTGAAGGACCAGCCCTTGTCCGACCAGGATGCCTGCTGGGCGGTGAGCAGCAGGGCAGGATACTGGCGGGCGGCATCCCAGGCCATATAGCTGAACTGGGTAAAATCGTTGTGTTTCGGGTCCGGCCGCTTGAAGGTGTAAATCCCTGCCGTGCCCCGGTAAAAGATGAGGCCTTTTCGGACAATGCCGTTGGCGACCTGCTCGTTGACCTCCTGATACCAGATTTCATTGGTTCTGGTGTTGGTGCGCGGCAGAACCCACTGGGCAACGGCGATGGTCAGGATGGTGAACAGCAGTGAGGCGGCAATAATCGGGGCAACTATTCGCATGAGTGAAATGCCGCCGGCGTTGAGTGACATCAGTTCCCGGTTTTTGCCCAGCAGCCCCAGGGTGATAACCCCGGCCAGCAGGATGCATACAGGCGCCATCTGGTCGTAAATAAAGGGGATTTTCAGCAGGAAATAGGTCAGGGCCAGGCTGATGGGCTTGCCCGCCTCGCTGAAGTTGTCTATCCGTTCAAAGAAATCGACCAGCAGATAGATTGCCACCAGGGAAGCAAGCACCAGCACCAGATTCATGAAAAATTGCCGGAAAATATAGCGGTCAAGCAGGTTCATGAATTCTTCTTCTTTCCCGGTCTGGGCAGAATGCTCTGCACGCGGTGAATGATCCTGAGGAAAAAATCGATCAGATTTAAGGTGCTTTCCCGGTTGGCGAAACGGAGAATATAGAGAGTCACGCCGCCGAAGATGATATTGGGCAGCCACATGGTGATGGCCACGGGCCACGGGCTGCTGGCGCTGAAGGATTTGACGGTGGTAAGGAGGATATAATAACAGATGAAGATGATCAGTCCCAGGGGGACGCCGATGGAGCGCTGGCCCGGTCTGGTCCGCAGGGCAAGGGGGAGGCCGAGAATGGTCAGGATAAAGCAGCCGCCGGGCAGCACCAGCCGGAGATGGTATTCGATCAACTGCGAGATGCTCTCGGCGGATTTGCTGCCATGGGCGGCCACATAATCCCTGATCTCCTGCTGGGTCATTTCGCTGTTGCTGATGGACCTTGCCTCCTCTTCATCATCAATGCCCGGTCCCTGCAGGGGGATATTGACGCGGTAAGAGGCAAAGCTGATGGTCTGGGTGCGGTCCTCCTTGGCCTGGTGAATGGAGCCGTGCTCGAACTCCATGGTGAGCAGCAGGTTCGGCATGTCGGCCACCAGGTGCCCGCTTTCCGCCACGATGGTGAGGGGATTGTTGCTGTCCCGGCTGTCGGCCACGTAAACCCCCTGCCATGTCCCCGTTTCCGGATCCTTTTGATCGATATAGATCACCACATCGGGCAGACCGTCACTGAACCTTTTCTCCTGCAGCCCCTGGTCGATTTTCTCCTTGGCCAGCTGAAAAAAGAGTTTCTTCATGGCAGTGGTGCCGCTCGGTATCAGGGTGGTGGAGAAATAGCCGGTGAGCAGCGAGGTGCACAGGGCAAAAAAGACCACCGCCGGCAGCATGCGGTAGAGACCGATGCCGGCGGCTTTCAGGGCGATCAGTTCATTGTCGTTGCCCATCCGGGTGAAGCAGAGGATGACCCCCAGCATGCTGGCCATGGGAATGGCGAACAGGAAGAGATTGGGCGCCATGTAGGCGCAGAGCCGGATAAAATCAGGCGGGCTGATGCCGAAGTTGATGATGAAGTCAAACAGTGGGAGAATGCGCCCCAGGAAAAGGATGGTGGTCAGAATGAGCAGGCTGGCAAAGAAGGGGGCCAGGGTCTCGGTGACGAGGTATGCATACAGTAACAGGGGCAATTTTAATTATCCATTATCGTAAGCAAAGAGCAGCAGCTGACTGTTTCTGCAGAAGGGCGGCCCTTATGGCCAGAATTTTTGTCATAAATATATTGAGTATGTTAGAGTGAGAGTGTTAAAAACGTCTCAATTTATCATATTTCCCCATATCTAACACTTTTTTTCGAACCAGGACATGCAACCACTTGTTTTCACAGTTGCAATTGAGGCGGCTGCCCCCAGCCTGCAGGATAATACCGGCGATATCGACCGGCTGAAAAAGGCGGTGTCAGCCGCCACGGGCATTGCGCTGACGATTCCCCTGGGCCGGATGGGGGAGATTGCCGCAAATTTCAGGCGATTCGGCTTTAAGGGGGCGGCTCTCATCAATGATCTGCCGGCCGGCGCGGTGCTGGTTGATTTTCTGGCGGAACAGCCCCGCAGTCTGCCGGCCATGGCCCTTGATCTGGGCACCACCCATCTGGAGGCCAGCCTGCTCAATCTGGTGGATGGCCGGGTGCTGGCCAGGAGCAACCGGGAGAACAGCCAGATCGAGTTCGGCGCCGATATTCTCACCCGCATCCATTATGCGGCCAAGGACAGTGGTCTACGCCGCCTGCATGAAATCATTGTGGCAACGATTAACGAACTGGCCGCCGATCTCGCCGCACAGGCCGGCGAAAAAAAGGAAAATATCCGGGCGCTGGCGGTGAGCGGCAACACCACCATGGTGCACCTGCTGCTGCAGCTTGATCCCTATCACCTCTGCCGGGAACCTTACATCCCCCTGGTCAACAGCCCAGATCCCTTTGCGGCCGCGGAAATCGGCCTGGCCCTGCACGGGGCCGCGCCCGTGTGGGTCATGCCGAGCATCGGCAGCTATTTCGGCGGTGATCTCATCTCAGGCATCGTGGCCAGCCGCATGGACCAGCAGGAGGAGACCTGCATGCTGATAGACGTGGGCACCAATGCCGAGGTGGTGGTGGGCAACCGGGAATGGCTGATTGCCTGTGCCGGGGCTGCCGGACCGGCCCTGGAGGGCGGGGTGGCCCGCATGGGCATGCGGGCGGGTCCGGGCGCCATCGAGCATGTGGAGATTGATCCCCAGACCCTGGAGCTGCGCTGCCAGACCATTGACAACGGCAAACCGCGGGGCATCTGCGGCTCGGGCATCATTGATCTGGTTGCCTGCTTTTATCTGGCGAGAATCATTGACATCCGCGGCAAATTCAGGCGGGAGCGCTGTCCGGAGCGTTTTATCGATACCCCGGAAGGTCCGGCCTTTGTGGTGGCCGGCGCCGCAGAGGCGGCAAGCGGGGAGCCGGTGGTGCTGGGCCAGGTGGACCTTGATGCCATGATGCGCTCCAAGGCGGCCATGTATTCGATCCTCACCACCCTGATCAACCAGGTGGGGCTTGGTTTTGCCGATCTGCACCGCATCTATGTGGCCGGGGCCTTCGGCCGCCATATTGACCCGCGCCGGGCCATCACCCTGGGCATGCTGCCCGATCTGCCGCTCACCACCTTTCAGGCCATCGGCAACAGCTCGCTGGCCGGGGCGGAACTGATCCTGCTCCACCGGGCTGACCGGGAACGCTGCCGGCAGCTGGTGGGCAAAATCACTTATCTGGAACTCAACGTCAACCAGGAGTTCATGATCCGGTTTTCCGGCTGCCGCTTCATCCCCCATACCGACACCTCCCTGTTCCCCTCGGTACCGGTGTTTGACTGAGCGGGGTGGTGTCCTGCCGATGCATGCTTGTCCGGCTGCTGGCGGCTGGTTAAAAAGGGGCGGGCGACCCGGATGTCCGAGTCACCCGCTTCAGCAGCCTTCTCCCGATCAGAACTTGTATATGGCGTCAACAAAAATCAGACTCGCGTCATCAACCTTTGAGGTGGATGCATTATAGAAATCTTCATCCTGCTCGAACCAGAGATAGCTGATCATGGCTGACCAGTTTTTGGTGAAATCATAGCCAGCCTGCACCCGGTAGCCTTTCTTGTTGGTGGTGGAAAGCCCGCTGCCGAAGTCTGAATCAGCCAGGAAGCCATAGAGGGAATCCGCCTCGATGACTGAATAGTCCAGGCCAAGATAAATTTTGTCTATCTGGGCATTCACCCCGACAGCCCAGCCCAGGTCGGCATCATCCGGCTCCTTGGGAAAATCTCTGATCTGGCTTCCAGTGCCATCGGCGCCGAAATTCTTCCAGACCTGGCCATAGGCGCCAAGCGTGACGGAGCCTGCCGGTACGGAAATCTTTCCGTACAGATCGCCGATGTCCAGGCCGTATTCGTCAGGGTCGATTTGGGGGTAGTCACCACTATCATACATATCGTTGATGAATGATTGGTCATATTTCTGGTACCCGGCGGCCAGGGTGTATTTCACCTCGCCTGCCTTTCCCCGGTAACCGGCTTGGCCATAATAGAGCATGGCCGAATCCGTTCCTGCATTATTCGTGGAAGGAACAAGCTTGGCGTCATAGCCGCCCAAGGTGGCAAAGGGGCCGGTCTTCTGGCCGTATTGCACGGCAAGTCCGGCAAAACGCACGTCGCCGTCATACATGACCCAGGCCATTTCATAGGGGTTGGGCTGCTGGCCGAGGGTGAAGGTGAAGTCCTGCCATTTGTGCTTGGCATAGGCATAATCAAGACTGACATAGTTGCGATCAAAGGCGCTATTCTGACTCCAGGTGCCATTGGAGTTGGTTGCCTGATTCTGGTCATTTGCTATGAGGCCGGCGCCCACCTGCCAGTCTTCCTCTTCGTTGTCCCAGATTAAACCAAGACGGAAACGGGTGCGCCAGCGGTCACGGCTATAGTCGTTACTGGCTACCTCATCGTAGTAGTTTCTGCTACCCCGATCATACCGGACGCGCAGGTCGCTCTTCAGCGTCAGCTGATTAATAAACTTGTTGGCCAGCGCCACCTTTCCTGCCGCCTTTTCTTCAGACTTGACTTCAGCCTTGACCGCAACCTTTTCCTTTTCCACCTTTTCAAGTTTGTTCTCCAAGGTCGTGATTTTTTCCATCTGGGCAGCGAGCTGGGCACGCATGGCCTCAAGCTCCTTCTTGATGTCCTCTTGTGAGGTGCTCTCTGCGTCGGCTATGGCGGGTAGGACGACACATGCACCCAAGGCAAGTATAGCGGGCAAAATCTTTTTCATGAAAGTTTCTCCTGGTCTTCAAAATTTATGAATGAGTGGCCATTCATAATAAATACCATATACCAGAAAAAATCGCAACAAAAAACACTGTAATTCAATAGGTTAACGTTGTGGCAGCGCTGAGAATCGACTCAGTAAATGTTCGCTTCTGTGGGCTGGTGCGGGCTTGACTCGCTCCTGGGTGAGGAGTGAGGAGTCAGGAGGCAGGAGACAGGAGTGAGGAGGCAGGAGACAGGAGTGAGGAGACAGGAGTTAGCCCAAGTTTAACACCATAAAAAAATTTCCATATATAATCAGCAAGTTGCAGCTCAAGAAAAGTTGCAGTGGCACTACATTCGCGTATTTTGCTGTCAATTTATCAATTTCCGCACGCCCACCG
>Ga0172380_10002262_pt1 | contig 30344 bp, 25 predicted proteins | sample Leawe162metaG_FD_119747 | JGI IMG/M metagenome (GOLD analysis project Ga0172380, IMG submission 119747) | Leachate microbial communities from a municipal landfill in Southern Ontario, Canada - Leachate well 162 metaG | ecosystem: Engineered > Solid waste > Landfill > Unclassified | place... | reverse complement strand
GGCAAAGGGCGCGAAAGGTTTCGGCACATTGACCCTGGCCCATCCTTGCGCGGCGAGAGACGGCAAGTTGGCACTGCGCTTATCGTCCGGATTGAAGGCCTGGGCCGCGATCGCATTGTCGCTGTCGCCGAGGCAGGCGTCGGTGAATCCCATGCGCTGCGCCAGCAGGCGAAAAATCTCGCTGTTCGGCTTGGCTTCCCCGAGCGGAGCGATGGCGGGTTGGTTGGCGAGCATGTAGAGATGGCCGTAGGAGCGATGCACATCGACATGCTCCAACTGGGTCGTGGCCGGCAGCAGGATGTCGGCATAGTCCGCAGTGTCCGTCTGGAATTGCTCCAGTACCACACAGAACAGGTCTTCACGGCTGAAGCCCTGGCGCACCTTGGTGCCATCGGGGGCGATGGCCAGCGGATTGGAGTTATATACGCAGATCGCACGCAGCGGCGGATCGGTGGCATCCAGCAAGGCATCGCCGATGGTGGCCATGTTGATGCTGCGCCGGGGCAGTGTGCCGGGATAGAGGTCGGGCCGCTCCAGCGCCTGGCCATTCACCGGAAAGTTGCCTGAACTCGAGAGCAGGATGCCGCCGGCCGGTTCGCGCCAGGCGCCGATCAGTGCCGGCAGGCAGGCGATCGCACGCACTGCATTGCCACCCCCGGCACAGCGCTGCAGACCGTAATTGATGCGGATCGCGGCGGGGCGGGTGCGGCCGTAGTCGCGCGCCAGAGCCAGGATGTCGCTTGCGGCGAGGCCGGTCTCCGTGGCGGCGCGTTCCGGCGCCCATTCTGCTGCGCGTTGCGCCAGCGCGTCGAAGCCCAAGGTGTATTTCTCGATGTAGTCGCGGTCGATGAGGTTTTCCGCGATCAGCACATGCATCATGGCCAGCGCCAGCGCGCCGTCGGTGCCGGGTAGCGGCGCCAGATGCTGGTGGCATTTCTGCGCAGTTTCCGTGCGCAAAGGGTCGATGCACACCAGACGCGCGCCGCGCCGCTTGGCTTCCTGGAGGCCGCGCCAGAGGTGCAGGTTGGAGAGCACCGGATTGGCGCCCCAGATCAGGATCAGCCGGGCATTGGCAAACTCCTCCATGTCCATGCCGATCGAGGCACCGATGGTGGCCGCATAGCCAACGGTGCCGGCAGTGGAACAGATGGTTCGCTCCAGGAACGAAGCACCCATGCGATGAAACAGGCGCCGGTCCATCGAACCACCTTGCACATAGCCCATGGTACCGGCATAGCTGTAAGGCAGGATGGCGCGCGGGTCGTCGGCGCAGATGGCGCTGAAGCGCTGCGCGACGGTGTCCAGCGCTTCGTCCCAGGAGATGCGCTCAAATTGCCCGGCACCTTTTCGGCCGACCCGCTTCATCGGATGGAGCAGGCGATCGGGCGCGTACACCCGGTCCGTGTAATGCGCCACCTTGGTGCACAGCGTGCCGGCCGTGGTGGGATGATCCGGGTCGCCACGCACCTGGACGGCGCGCCCGGTGTCATCCACGGTTACCAGCAGGGCGCAGGTGTCCGGGCAATCATGGGGGCAGGCGGCATGGATGATTTTTGACATGGGACTTATTTCACCTCCGGCTTCAGGCCGCGGCTTTCCAGCAATGCATCGATCCTTGGTTCACGACCGCGGAAAGTCCGATACAGCGTCATCGCATCCGCACTGCCGCCGCGCGCCAGCAACTGCTGACGGAACCAGTCGCCGTTCTTGCGCGACAGGCCGGCATTTTCCTTGAACCACTCGACGCCGTCGGCCACCATGACCTCGCTCCAGATGTAGGCATAGTAGCCCGCCGAGTAGCCGCCGCCGAAGATGTGGGAAAAATAGCTGCTGCGGTAGCGTGGTGGTACGGGCGGAAAATCGACGCCCGCTTTTTTCAGCGCAGCGGTTTCGAAGCTCACGACGTCGGCTGGAATCTGCTCCGGTGCAAGCTGATGCCAGTGCTGGTCGAGCAGTGCCGCGGCCAGGTATTCGGTGGTGTGAAAACCCTGGTTGAATTTCTTGGTGGCGATGACCTTGTCGATCAGGGCCGACGGCATGGCTGCACCGGTCTGGTAGTGTTTGGCGTAGTGCTTCAGCACCTCCGGCCAGATGGCCCACATTTCGTTGATCTGCGAGGGCAGCTCGACGAAGTCGCGAGGCACATGGGTGCCGGAAAAACGCGGATAGCGCACGTTGGAAAACATGCCGTGCAGGGCGTGGCCGAATTCATGGAACAGCGTGGTGACCTCATCGAAGGTCAGCAGTGTCGGCTCACCCGCCGGCGGTTTGGGAATGTTGAGGTGATTGCCGATCACCGGCAGGGTGCCAAAGAGTCCGGACTGGTCGACGTAGCTGCTCATCCATGCCCCGCCGCGCTTGTTGCCGCGGGCATACAGGTCGGTGAGAAATAGCGCCAGGGGTTTGCCATCGGCATCGAAGACTTCATAGACCCGGACGTCCGGGTGATAGGTGGGCAGGTCGTGGCGCTGGCGCAGGCTGATGCCGTACAACTGGCTCGCCGCGAAGAACACGCCGTTTTGCAGCACGCTGTCGAGTTCCAGGTAAGGACGCAGTTGCGTCTCGTCCATGGCATATCTGGCTTTGCGCACCTTCTCCGAATAAAAGTCCCAGTCGTATGCCGCCAGCTGGAATCCGCCGCGTTCGGCATCCACAATTTCCTGCATGGCCGCCGTTTCCCTGCGCGCATTGGCCAATGCGGGGGGGGCGAGCTGGGCGAGCAACCGGTTGACCGCCGTGGTGGTTTGCGCGGTTTCATCTTCGAGCTGGTAGGCCGCATGGTTCGGGTAGCCCAGCAGACGGGCGCGCTCGGCACGCAAGCGGGCAAGCTTGAGCACGGTTTCCCGGTTGTCGAATTCGCCGCCGTGGCTGCCGCGTCCGAGCGAGGCGGCATGCAGCCGCTGGCGCAGCTTGCGATTGCTCAGAATGGCCTGTGTCGGCTGGCCGCTGGTGTTCATGAGTTCGATGACGAACTTACCGGGCAGGCCGCGCGCCTGGGCAGTGGCTGCGGCACCGGTGATGGCGCTGTCTTCCAGCCCGGCGAGTTCATCGCGGCTGTCCACCACCAGTGCATCGGCACGTGTTTCCTTGAGCAGATTCTGGTTGAAGCGGGTCTTGAGCCGGGCCAGCTCGGCGTTGAGGTCCTTGAGCTTCAGCTTGTCGCTGTCGGAAAGCTGTGCACCGGCACGCTTGAAGTCGGTCTGGTAGCGTTCCAGCAAATGCAGGGATTCCGGATCGAGCGCCAGTTGCTGGCGCCGCTGGTACAAGGTATTGACGCGCTCAAACAGTCGGGCATTGAGCATGATGGCGTCGCGATGCGCGGACAGCCTGGGCGCAAGGTCGCGCTCGATGGCGTCCATGGCATCGTTGGTATTGGCGCCGGTCAGGTTGAAGAACACCTTCGATGCCCGCTGCAGCAACTGTCCGCTGCGCTCCATGGCGACAATGGTGTTGTCGAAACTCGCCGGCTCCGGGTTGTCGGCGATCGCCGCGATTTCCGCCAGTTGTTCGCGCATCCCGGTGGCAAAGGCAGGTGCGTAATCGGTATCCCTGATCCGGTCGAAGGGCGGCAGCTGGTAAGGCAACTGGCTGACTGCAAAGAATGGATTGTCGCTGGTCAAAGCGACAGGGTCTGCGGCCGAGCAGGGGCTGCTCGCAAGCGTAAGTGAAGTGACAAGCATCGCGAATTGTTTTCCTATCATTGAGGAGCCTTGATGAGTTCAACCAGGCAAGCCCGGATGCCGGCCGGAATTGTGGTGGGCTTTTCCGTCGTGCGATTGACGAAAACATGCACGAAGTGTCCGGTTGCTGCCGCTTTGACTTCTCCCTGACGGAACAGGCCGATCTCGTAGCGCACCGAGGAGTTGCCGAGGTGCCCGACGCGCAGGCCGGCATCGATGGTTTCGGGAAAGCTCAGCGCACGGTGAAAGCGGCAGGTGGATTCGATGGCGTAGCCGACGACGTTGCCGGCATGGATGTCGAGGCCGCCGGCACGGATCAGGTATTCGTTGATGACCGTGTCGAAATAGGAGTAATAGACAACGTTATTGACATGGCCATAGATGTCGTTGTCCATCCAGCGGGTGGGTATGGCGAGATAGTGGGCGTAATCGCCACGTCTCTCGGTGCGGGGTTGTTGCTGAGTCATGGTGCGCTGCCTTCAAGAGGAGCGCGCCATGATATCAGATCGATTGTGACCTTCTGACGGCTTATTCCTGGCTCAAATACACGGTGCGCAGGAAGCTCTCGACATCGACTGCCGGGCTTGTCTGCGGCACCGGCTCGCGCACCGCTTCCTGCAAGCCGAGCTGCAACAGCGGCTGAGGCAGCCATTGCGCATTCAGCACTTCTTCTTCAAAAGCGCCGAATTCCCCGGCGATATATTTGTTTCCATCCATGTCCATGACGATCACCATTGCCTTGCCTCCGTGAGTGTTGGAGTGCACAGTCCTTAATCAGCATAACGGACGTGTCGCGCAAAAGTTGAACCGTTCCGGATTATTTGTGATTAGTGTCACTTATTTGTGTTGCTTCCTTGCCACGGAGCGACCCGGAGCAGCAGCAACATTCCCGGTACAGCCAGCGCGGCGCAGAGCAGGAAGAAGACGAACCAGCCAAGTTGCTCGACCAGCCAGCCGGCGGCGGCGTTGATGAAGCTGCGCGGCACGGCGGCCAGGCTGGTGAACAGCGCGAACTGGGTTGCGGTGTAGAGGGGATGTGTGGTGCGGGCAATATAGGCAACGAAAGCCGCCGTCCCCAGACCGACACCCAGCGCTTCCAGTCCGATTACCGCGGCGAGAGCGATCAATTGCTCGGCCGAGATGCTCGCTTGCGGTCCGAGCCAGGCCAGCCATGCGAAGCCGAAGATCGACACGAGTTGTACGACGCCGAACAGCCAGAGCGCCCGATTGATACCCAGCCTCACCATCCACAAACCGCCGGCCAGGCCGCCGATCACCGCCGGCCACAGCCCGGCATGTTTTGCGACCAGGCCGATATGGGTTTTGCTGTAGCCCATGCTCAGATAGAACGGTGTCGCCAGCGCCGTGCACAGGCTGTCGCCGAGTTTGTAGAAAAAAATGAAGCCGAGGACCAGCAAGGCTTCGCGTACGCCAGCGCGGCCGATGAATTCGCGGAAAGGCTCGACCACCGCTTCGCGCAGCGTCTTCGGCTTGCCGGCAGCCAGCTTGGGCTCGCTGACCAGCAAGGCCATGGCCATGCCGGGCAGCATGAACAGAGCGGTGATCAGGAAAACCTGCGACCAGGGCAGGTGGTCGGCGAGGATCAGCGACAGCGAACCAGGCACCAGGCCGGCAATGCGATAGGCATTGACATGCACCGAGTTGCCCAGGCCGAGTTCCGCATCGCTGAGGATCTCGCGGCGGAAGGCATCAATGGCGATGTCCTGGGTGGACGAGAGCAGGGTGAGGAGGATGGCGAGCAGGATGATCTGGGTCAGGTCGAGGCGCGGCGAGAGCATGCCGAGGCCGGCGATGGTGAACAGCAAGCCGGCCTGTGTCAGCAGCATCCAGCCGCGGCGCCGGCCGAAGCCGGGCAGGGCGTAGCGATCAAGCAGCGGCGACCAGAGGAACTTCCAGGTGTAGGGCAACTGGATCAGTGTCAATGCGCCGATTTCGCGCAGGCTGATGCCTTCGGTAAACAGCCAGGCCGGCACCAGGTTGAGCAGCAGGTAGAGCGGCAGACCGGAGGAAAAGCCGGTGAAGACGCAGATCAGCATGCGCCGCGTCAGCAGCGCGCGCAGCCAGTCAGGCGATTTCATACCAATTCCGGTTATTCTGCCGAGCGATCACTTCAGCCAGTTTTCCAGCCGCAAACCTGGATACCTTGAAAAATCCTTCTCGTTGTTGGTCACAATAGTCGCATTGAGAGACACCGCATGGGCAGCAATCAGTTTGTCCAGCGCATCTTTTTTGCTGTCTCGAGTGGCTAATCGGATCGGGCCGTAAGCAACACCAGCGGCGCCATCGAAAGGCACGACGGGAATATCCTCAATCAGGTTTGCCAGATGCTTGCGCTCCCGCTTCGGATTGGGCGATGCCGCCACGCCGTATTCCAGTTCTGCAAACGTGATTGCAGACATCACCACGTCACCCACATAGCATTGGGCAAAACGTCGCGCGACCGACTCCGGCTGATTCTTCATCAGGTAGATGCACATGTTGGTATCCAGCATGTAGCGCGGCATTACAGGGAATCCCTTTTGACCTGCTCCTGGTCGCCCCGGCCTTCGGCCATGAAGCCGGGAGTGAACTTGGCAAACTTGGCCAGCACGCCGGACAAAGGGCGGCGTGTCGGCCTGATTCTGATTTCGTCACCTTCTCGCTCTATCTCAAGATCGATATCCGTGCGTTCATAAGCCAAGTCGGCAGGAATGCGGACGGCCTGCGAGTTGCCATTCTTGAAAGCCCGGGTAGTATGCATTGCCAACTCCATGGATGTACTATGGATGTACTATAGCTCGATCCGGGCTAAAAGCAAATACATGGATGTACTTTGGGGTGTCTTGGCCGTCCGTCAATGCCGGATGCCGTGACACTCTAAATGAAACGTTTCGTGTTTCGTGTGTTGCCGCACAGATCGGCCACAAGTTTTGGTCCAAGCTATAAACATTGGTTAGCCGATACCTGCTAGCCGAGAGTATGTCGTTTTCTTCGAAAGGGCAATTGTGAATAGATCAAATATCATTGGCGCGGTCGTCGGTGCCGGAGCGGTCTTGTCGATTGGTGCAATCGCGGGCTATCAGACGTTCAAAGAACCTGCTTATGCAGAGGTGGTGCATGTTAGCCCTGTGCATAAGAATGTGATGACTTCGGAAAACGTTTGCAATGAGGTTAGCGTAGTTCATAAAGCACCGGTTCAGGACGAAAATCGTATTGCCGGTACAGTCATGGGCGGCGTGCTGGGCGGTTTGCTGGGCAATCAAGTCGGCAAAGGTGTTGGAAATAACTTGGCAACAGTGGCAGGCGCAGCCGGAGGTGCGTACGCTGGCAACAGGGTCCAAAAAGGCATGCAAGACAAGGACACCTCCACCAGCACCGAACAGCGCTGTCACATTGTCAAAAAGTCCCACGATACGATCGTCGGGTACAACGTTCGTTACAGGCTCGATGGACGCGAAGATACAGTTCGGATGGAGCAACCACCGAGTGATAACCGTATTCCGGTAGAGCATGGAAAACTTGTTCTCAACACAGCCACAGCGGATGGCCAAGGCCGATAGAAGGAGAAGGTCCGGATGATCGAACCTCTGCCACGTCGTGCGTCGGACAGGCGGCAGTCTCCGGGGTTGCGGACAACTCAAGCGGACTTGTGCGCTACTTGTGCGCTTACATAACGTAACAAAGGAAACGTCAACAGTCCAGTTTTTGATACGTTATTGAAGAAACAACCACAGGAGACACAGCATGAAAAACTTTCTGATCGCGGCGATGGTTGCTACTACTGCCGGCCTTGCCGTTCCGGCACTCGCTGGCGACCTGGGCGTTTCCCTGAGCTATGGTGAACCAGGTTTTTACGGACGCCTTGATATCGGCGACTATCCCCAGCCACAAGTGATCTACCGGCGGCCAGTGACAATCGAGCGGGTATCAATCGACCGCCCGCCGGTTTACCTGCACGTTCCCCCTGGACACGCCAAGAACTGGCGCAGGCACTGCGGCAAATACGGCGCATGCGGCGAGCGAGTCTATTTTGTGCAGGACAACTGGTACAACCGCGAGTACGTTCCGCGTTATCGTGAACGTCATCAGGATCGCCGGGATGACCGCCATGAAGAGCGCAGGGATAATAATCGCGGGGACCAGAGGAACGACCACCGCGGCGACAGTCAAGGTCATGGCCGAAATCGCTAGGCTAAAGCTGGCTGACGTAAATACCTGGGGTTTTGCTGAAAGCAACGTAACACCATTAACAACGGTTGATGTTGAATTGGAACTCAAGCGTCAGCCCCGGGTGATGCGATAGACGGCGAGACTGCCGAGAAAATTGTGCTCCTCGGTGACGAGTTGCCCCTGCTCGTCAAGCACCTGCCGCTCACGCACCAGAATGTTCATGTCGGCGCACAGCGCCTCGAAATCCAGCATGGTGAAGAAGCGCACGTTGGGTGTGTCGAACCATTGATGGGGCAGATCCTCGGATACCGGCATGCGGCCGGCCAGCACCGCAGCGCGATTTTTCCAGTAGCCGAAGTTGGGGAAGGACACCACTGCTTCGCGCCCAACGCGCAGCATGGCGTCGAGAATGCCCTGGGTGTGGCGGATGGTCTGCAGCGTGCGCGAAAGCACCACATGATCGAAAGCGCCATCCACGAAGCCGGCCAGTCCCGCGTCGAGGTTGCTCTGGATTACGTCGATGCCATTGGCAATGGCGGCGAGGACGTTGGCATCGTCGATATCGACACCGTAGCCGCGCACGCCGCGTGTCTCGATCAACAGCTTGAGCAGGGCACCGTCACCGCAGCCGAGGTCCAGCACACGCTCGCCGGGCTGCACCCAGCCGGCGATGACTTCGAAATCGGGACGGTCAAGCTGCCAGTTCATAGCTTGATCCTTTCCAGATAGGCACTGAGGATGGCGTGGTAATGCGGAATCGCCAGCAGGAATGAATCGTGGCCGTAGTTGCTGGTGATTTCGGCATAGCTCACATTCTGGTCGTTCTTCAACAGCGCATTGACGATCTCGCGCGAGCGCGAAGGTGCGAAGCGCCAGTCGGTGGTGAAGGAGACCACCAGAAACCCGGCTTGCGCAGGCTTCAGCGCCGCGGCCAGATCGTCGCCATGCGCCTGTGCCGGATCGAAGTAGTCGAGCGCCTTGGTCATCAGCAGATAAGTATTGGCATCGAAGAAGCCGGCGAATTTGTCGCCCTGCGCCCGCAGATAGGACTCGATCTCGAACTCGACCTCGTAGCCGAAGTTGTAGTCGCCGCTGTCGTTGCGCATGACGCGACCGAATTTCTCGCCCATCTGGTCGTCCGAAAGATAGGTGATGTGGCCTAGCATGCGCGCCAGCCGCAGGCCGCGACGCGGCGCCGTCTGGTGCTGATAGAAGTGGCCGCCGTGGAAATCCGGGTCGGTGAGGATGGCCTGGCGGGCGACGTCATTGAAGGCGATATTCTGTGCCGTCAGCTTGGGCGCTGCCGCAATCACCAGGGCATGACGGACGCGTTGCGGGAGGTCGATGGTCCATTGCAGGGCCTGCATGCCGCCCAGGCTGCCGCCGATGACCACGGCCCAGCTGTCGATGCCGAGATGGTCGGCGAGTCGTGCTTGCGCCTTGACCCAGTCCTGCACCGTGACCATGGGGAAATTGGCGCCCCAAAGCTGGCCGCTGACGGGGTTGAGCGAGCATGGACCGCTTGAGCCATGACAGCCGCCCAGGTTATTCACCCCGACGATAAAGAAGCGATCGGTATCGAGCGGCCGTCCCGGGCCGACGATGCTGTCCCACCAGCCCAGGCTTTTCGGCTGACCTTCATACAGACCGGCGACATGGTGGTGGCCCGACAGCGCATGGCAGACCAGGATGGCGTTGGATTTGGCGGCATTCAGCGTGCCGTAGGTTTCATAAACCAGGTCGAAGGCCGGCACGACGGCGCCGCTGCGCAATTCGAGCGGTGCGTCGAAATGGGCGCGCTGCGCTTCGACGATGCCTACGCTACCAGTTTTTTGAATCTCCGTACTCACACCCTTACCCAAAAAAATAACCCGATCAGCTTGCGCGGATCGGGTGCATTTCCCAACCTCGCTTTAGCCGTATTTATCAAGCGCCCGCAAGCTGAGTCAAGTCGGCGCCACAGCCGGGAAGCTACCGTGCCGTTTGCCAAAAGTCAATTCAATCCTCTTGCGGTAGAATGAATCGGCACATCCGGGCTGACGCCGTGACCAGCATCCAATCTGACTATGCCCACACCCGCAATCCGTTTTCAAAACGTCGCCAAACGCTATGGAACCGCTCAGGTTCTGAGCAACGTCGATCTCGAGGTCGGTAAGGGCGAGTTCTTTGGGCTGGTCGGCATGAACGGCGCCGGCAAAACCACGATGGTGAAATGTCTGCTGGATTTTTGCGCTCTGGATGGCGGCAACATCGAAATTTTTGGAATCAGCCAGCGTCTCACCCAGGCCCGCAAGCCGCTGGTGTTTTTGCCGGAGCGCCTGGTTCCTCCGTATTACCTGACCGGCCAGGATTTTCTGAAATACCTGCTCAAGTTGCAGTCTTTGCCCTATCGACCTGATGAGGTAAGCAGCATGCTCGCGGCGCTTGATCTGGACGCGGTGGCATTGACCCGCCCGGTGCGCTCCTATTCCAAGGGCATGACGCAAAAGCTCGGTCTTGCCGCCTGTTTCCTCGCTGACAAGGAACTCCTGATTTTCGATGAACCCATGAGCGGTCTCGACCCGAAAGCCCGGGCCCTGCTCAAGTCGCGCCTGCTGTCCTTGCGTGCGGCGGGACGCACCCTGTTCGTGATCTCCCATGCCCTGGCGGATGTGGAGGAAATCTGCGACCGCATGGCGATTCTGCACCGGGGCACAATCCGCTTTGTTGGCTCACCTGCCGAGTGCTGCCGGCAATTTGGCGCCGACACCCTCGAACAGGCCTATCTGAAATGCATCAGCTGAACATGGTCAGGCAAGCACGCACCATTGCCTTCTATACGCTGCTCGAAGCCCTGCGCAACCGGCTGATGTGGCTGGTTTTGCTGGTGGCGCTGATCGGGGTAGGGCTGAGCGGATTCCTGCAGGAGATCGCGCTGACCGAAAGCAGCCAGATTCAGCTTGCCATGCTGGCAGCCTTCCTGCGCTTTTCAGCCGTCTTTCTGCTTGCCACCTTTGTCGTGACCAGCATGGTGCGGGAATTCAACGACAAGGGACTGGAACTGGTTCTGGCACTGGAGTTACCGCGTGCCGGCTATTTGCTCGGCAAGCTGGCCGGCTTTGCCGCGCTCGCCCTGGTGCCGGCGCTGCTCTTCGGCTTGCTCACGCTGTTGCTGGCGCCAGCCGAGCAGGCCGCCTGGTGGACCCTCTCCCTGATCTGTGAACTCTGGATCATCGCCGCGTTCAGCCTGCTCTGCGTGCTGACCTTCAACCAGGTGATGGCAGCACTCAGCGCCAGCATGGCGTTTTATTTGCTGGCGCGCTCCGTGACGGCATTCCAGTTGATCGGTCAGGGTTCGTTGACCGACAAATCGTTATCCCAGCATGTCATCACTTTCGTGATCGATATGATCGGGGCGCTGCTGCCTCACCTTGACGAATTCACTCGCACCGATTGGCTGGTCTATCACAGCGGCAATCTGACCGCGCTGTTGCCCTTGCTGGCGCAAACCGCGATTTATCTTGCCCTGCTGGCAGGTGCCGCATTGTTCGATCTCTACCGCAAGAACCTTTAGCCACAATGCGCGAACGACCGCTGGCCAATGTTCCCAAGGCTGCCATGCTGCTGCTGGCATTGGGTCTGGGTTTGCAGATTGCCTGGTCTGCCAGCCGGCCAGCGCGCCTGGCGATTGCCGAGGACTTGCCGCCCACGCCCTCGCTTGCCGCAGCCAGAATCGCCAGCTTCGGCGAGCCGATCGCGCTGGCGAAGGGGCTCATGCTCTATCTGCAGGCCTTCGACAGCCAGCCCGGTGTGACCATCCCCTTCTCCCAACTGGACTATGATCGGGTGGAAGGCTGGCTCGAACGGATTTTGCAGCTCGATCCGCCCGGGCAGTACCCGCTCTTCTCCGCCAGCCTCTTCTATGCCCAGGGTGTCGATGAAAGCCGGCAGCGGCGCATGTTCGAATTCATCTACCGCAAGTTCCTTGACGACCCCAACCGCCGCTGGCCCTGGCTGGCCCACGTGGTTATTGCAGCGAAGCACCAGCTCAAGGATTTGCCGCTGGCGCGCAAATACGCCCAGGCCATCCGCGTCCATGCCGTCGCGAGCGAGGTTCCTTACTGGGCACGGGAAATGGAAATTTTCATCCTGCAGGACATGAATGAAATCGACAGCGCCAAGGTGCTGATCAGCGGTCTGCTCGACAGCGGCCGCATCACGGACGAGCGTGAAATTCAGTTTCTTGAGAAGCGCTTCAAGGAGCTTGAAGCGAAAACACGGACGAAGTAGAGGCTTGGCCTGCGTCAGTCTTCCAGCAGGGCAAGTTGCTCGCGCACTCGCGCTGTGTCGTCATGCTTCAGCAGGCGCACGACCTTGGGTTGCAGACGGGAGACGTCGCTGCGCATGATCTGCTGCTTCACCTCCAGGAGTTGCGCCGGGTGCATCGAAAACTGCTGCAGTCCCATGCCCAGCAACAGCCGCGTCATATTGGCATCACCGGCCATTTCGCCGCAGACCGTGACCGGCACGCCGGCACGCGCACCGCGCTCAATGGTTTGCGCCACCAGGCGCAGCACCGCAGGATGCAGCGGGTCGTAGAGGTGTGCCACCGATTCATCGGTGCGGTCGATCGCCAAAGTGTATTGGATCAGATCGTTGGTGCCGATCGAAAGGAAGTCCAGGTGCTTGAGGAACGGCCCGAGTGCCAGGGCTGCCGCGGGGATCTCGATCATGCCGCCGACCTCGATGCCCTCGTCGAACTTTCCTTTGCTGGCGCGCAATTGCTCTTTGGCGCGGTCGATCATCACCAGCGACTGCTCGATTTCGTGGGCATGCGCCAGCATCGGGATCAGCAACTTGATCTTGCCGTAGTGCGAGGCTCGCAGGATGGCGCGCAACTGCGCCAGAAAGAGTTGCGGTTCGGCCAGGCAATAGCGGATCGCGCGCAGGCCCAGCGCCGGATTGGGGCCGACCCGATCCTGGCCGCGCATGGCGCGTGTCTGTTTGTCGGCGCCGGTGTCGAGGGTGCGGATGGTCACCGGCTTGCCGGGCAACGCCTTGACCACCGAGCGGTAAGTCTCGAATTGCTCGTCCTCACCGGGCAGCTGCGAACGGTTCATGAAAAGAAACTCGGTGCGGAACAGGCCGATGCCGGCGGCATCGACCTCCTTGACCTTTTCAATATCCTGCGGCAGTTCAATGTTGGCAAGCAGCTCGATGGTCTGGTGATCCAGCGTCGCGGCACGTGATGTCCTGAGGCGCTTGAGCTTGCTGCGCTCGAGCTCCATTTCGCTCTTGCGCAAACGGTATTCTTCCAGCACCCGCGCATCCGGATCGACAATCAGCACGCCGCGGGTGCCGTCGATGATCAAGAGATCGTTGTCGCGCAGCAGCGGCCGTGCGTGGTGCAGGCCGACCACCGCAGGAATCGCCAGACTGCGCGCGACAATTGCTGTGTGTGAGGTGGCGCCACCAAGGTCGGTGGCAAAGCCGCCGATTTTCAGGCTCTTGAACTGGATCGTGTCGGCCGGCGAAAGATCATGCGCGACGATGATCAGCTCATCGTCCGCCTGGCCCTTGCGGCGGGTGATTTTGCGCGATTTGCCGAGCAGCACCTTGAGGACGCGTTCGACCACCTGGACGATGTCCTGCTTGCGCTCGCGCAGGTAGGCATCTTCCATCTCGTCGAACTGCGCGACCAGCAGTTCCATCTGCTGTACCAGCGCCCACTCCGCGTTGCAGCGCCGGGTCCGGATCATTTCACGGGGCGCTTCTGTCAGCAGCGGGTCAGCAAGGAACATCGATTGCAGGTCGACGAAGGCGGACAGTTCCGCGGCCGCACCAGGCGATGCCTCAGCTTCGCCTTTGAGCAAGACCAGTTCATTGCGCACCGTGGTGAGTGCCATGTCAAAACGGATCAGCTCGGCTTCGACTTCCCGCTCACGCAACTGGTATTGCGCCACCTCCAGCCGGGCGTGGGAAACCAGTTGCGCATGGCCGATGGCGATGCCTGGCGCCACTGCGAAACCGTGCAGGGCGAAGCTCACTCGTTTTCCCCGAACTTGTTGCCGATCAGCGACAAAATCGCCTGCATGGCTTCTTCGGCGCGTTCTCCTTCGGTTTCGAGCGTTACCTTGGCGCCCTTGCCGGCCGCCAGCATCATCACGCCCATGATGCTCTTGGCATTGATGCGGCGCTTGTTACGCTCCATCCATACTTCGCAGGGAAAGCTGCTGGCCAGCTGGGTGAGCTTGGCCGAGGCACGCGCGTGCAACCCGAGCTTGTTGACGATTTCAGCTTCGATCTTCGGCATGATTTGGGATAAGGTCTAATGCTTGAGCATGTTCAGGACGCCGTCCCGGCCGCCGCTGACGGTTTTGGCGAGCAAGGTCTTCATGTCCTTCTCGCGGTAATTGAGGGCGCGCAGCAGCATGGGCAGATTGACTCCGGCCAGGCCTTCGACACGATTCGGCTGGAGCAGTTTCAGGGCGATATTGGCGGGCGTCGCGCCGAAGACGTCGGTCATGATCAGGACACCCTTTCCGGTATCCACGAGTTTCAGCATCTCGCGCGCCAGCGGCAGGGCGTCCAGCGGGTCGTCCTGGGCCGCCACGCCGAGTTGCAGAATCTGCTGAGGGCGATGATTGAGGACGTGGCAGGCGCACTGGATGAGTGACTCGCCAAGACTACTGTGGGTGATGAGAAACAATCCGATCATGGCAGCGACAGAGCGATTAGATGGGTTGAATTGTACCCTTGCCAGCTGACGCGCACTCCCGCTCGAGCGCATCGATGAACAGCGCAGCGACATTGCAGCCGCTTTGCTGCGTGATTTCGACGAAGCAGGTGGGACTGGTGACATTGATTTCGGTGAGACAGTCGCCGATCACGTCGAGGCCGACCAGCAACAGACCGCGTGTCACCAGGATAGGCCCGAGAAATTCGGCGATTTCACGATCGCGCGGTGCGAGCGGTTGCGCCACGCCGGTGCCGCCTGCCGCGAGGTTGCCGCGACTTTCGCCGGGCCGCGGGATGCGTGCCAGGCAATAGGGGACGGGCTGGCCGGCAATCAGCAGGATGCGCTTGTCGCCTTGTGCGATCTGCGGCAGATAGCGCTGCGCCATGATGGTTTGCTGGCCGTGCGCGGTCAGCGTTTCGATGATGACGTTGCGATTCGGATCGTCGCCCCGCACCCGGAATATGGAGCTGCCGCCCATGCCGTCGAGCGGCTTCAGGATGACGTCGCCAAGCTCGTCGATGAATGCGTTGAGGTCGGCAGCATCGCGTGCCACCAGAGTGGTCGGCGTGAATTGCGGAAATTCGGTGATGGCAAGTTTTTCGTTGTGGTCGCGGATCGCCCGCGGCCGGTTGAAAATCCGGGCACCTTCGGCTTCCGCACGTTCCAGCAGCCAGGTGGCGGCGACATACTCGAAATCAAAAGGCGGATCCTGGCGCATCAGCACGGCGTCGAAAGCACGCAGCGGCTGTTGCGCGCATTCCAGCGGAGTGCACCAGGGACTGTGATCAACGGGTTGCGGGTGTAGCTGCAGGCGCGTGGCAGCAGCACTGACCGAGCCGTTACGCCAGGTCAACGCTTCGCGCATGATCGCATGCACTTCATGACCGCGTCGCTGCGCTTCGCGCATCATGGCGACGCTGGAGTCCTTGTAGGCCTTGAGCGATTCGAGCGGGTCGAGGATAAAAGCTAATTTCATTATGAATCCGGCGCACTGCGCTCCAGTTCCAATGCGGCAGCAATCATCGCCAGGCGCGCCACGACGCCATAGGCATAGAAGCGGTTGGGCGGGGAATCCGGTTCGCTGCCGGGATCGGGCAGGTAGCAGGCGACATCGAAGGCCAGCGGCTTGAAGCTCATGCCGGGCGCATTGAGATTCTCGTTGCGGGCCCGGCTGGTATTGACGCGGTAGAAGCCGCCGACGACGTAGCGGTCGATCATATATACCACCGGTTCGGCGACGCCTTCATTGACCGTCTCGAAGCTATGCACGCCCTCCTGGATGATCACCTCGCTGACCTGCGTGCCCTCCTTGCCCACGGCCATCTTGTTGCGCTGCTTGCGGTTGAGGTTCTTCACCTCGGCTGCGTCCTTGACGGTCATGATGCCCATGCCATAGGTACCGGCATCCGCCTTGACGATGACGAAGGGATCTTCGGTGACGCCGTACTCCTTGTATTTGGCGCGGATCCGGAACAGCACCGTATCGACGTTGGCGGCCAGGCATTCCTCCCCGGTGCGTTCGTGAAAATCGATCTGGCCGCAGACGCCGAAATCCGGGTTGATCAGCCAGGGATCGATGCCGATGGCCTCGGCGAAACCGTTGGCAACCTCGCTGTAGGCGGTGAAATGCTGCGATTTGCGCCGTGCGTGCCAGCCGGCATGGAGCGGCGGGATCAGGTACTGTTCGTGCAGGTCTTGCAGCAGGTGCGGCACACCGGCAGAAAGATCGTTGTTGAGCAGAATCGCGCAGGGGTCGAAGCCATCCAGACCGAGGCGGCGTCCGCCCGGCCCGGTGCGCCGCAGCGGTTCGAGCACGAGTTTCTGGCCGTCGGGCAGATCCAGCGTGGTCGGGGCAGTGATTTCCGGCAACAGCGAGCCGACCCGTACGTTGAGGCCGGCATGGTGCAGGATGTAGGCAAGGCGCGCGACGTTCTGCAGGTAGAAAAGATTGCGGGTATGGTTTTCCGGCACCAGCAGGAGATTCTTCGCCTCGGGGCAGATCTTCTCGATCGCCGCCATGGCTGCCTGTACGCACAGGGGCAGGAAGGCCGGGTTGAGATTGTTGAAGCCGCCGGGAAACAGGTTGGTGTCGACGGGTGCCAGCTTGAAGCCGGCATTGCGCAAGTCGACCGAGGTATAGAACGGCGGGGTATGGTCCAGCCATTGCGAACGCATCCATTGTTCGATGCGGGTGTCGTTGTCGAGGAAACGGCGCTCAAGTTCGAGCAGGGGACCGGTCAGCGCGGTGGTGAGGTGTGGAACCATGGTCAGATAGCGAAAGGTTTGGCCAAATTCATCTTACACCACCCCTGCTTTGGCTGATTCCGTTTTCGCGTAGGCGGCGAAATCTTCGGGTAGCAGCGTTTGTTCCAGGCTGCGCTGGGAAAACAGAAAACGGCCGTCGCAGACGAAGCCGAGTTCTCCCCAATCCACCTCGTTCAACTGAGCAGTCAGTGGCTGAAGAGGAATCTCGCGGCGATGGGGAAACAGTGCCAGTACCGCACCGTCATAATTGTCGCAGGCGTTCAGAAAAAATGGCTGCGGATTGCGGGTCTTGCCGTTGACGTAGATGCGCGGGGCGTCGCAGATGTGGTGCAGCCGCCCCCAGCGCCACCAGTTGGATTCATCAAAATGGGTGACGCGCCGAGCCAGCAGGCGCGGCTTGAATTGCTCCAGGTAGGCGATCAGCGCCTGGGAATTATTCTGCCGGTCGGGAAAAATCATGCGCCGCAATTCACCCGTTTGCGCCGTGCGCGAGCAGACGAAATCGGCATTGCCGAGTTCTGTGTTGGTGAAGATCGCGTCTGCTCCCGATACTCCTCCCACCTTGACGCTGAATACGCTGGCCAGGGGCACGCTGTAGATGCCGTGGGTAAAGGTCAGTTGCCCGCCGACCAGGCGCATGTGCCGCCGGTCGCCGAGGCGATGCTGCAGGTTGCCTTTTTCAAAGCGCCAGACGATGCAATTGGGCATGGCACCGGAAAATACCCGGGCATCGCCCAGTTCGATCATGTCGGTGAAACTGCCCTGGTCATAGAGCCAGGTGTTGAGGCGTGCCGCACCTGTCGCCTTGAGAAAATCGCGCGGCGTGATGAAAATAAGTTCACCGCCAGGCTGGAGATGGCGCACGCATTTCTCGATGAAATGGAAGTACAGGTTGGCATGCCCGTTGAGCAGGCTGGAGCCGAAATGCAATGCGGTCTGCGGCAGGATGTCACGGGCTTTGACATAGGGCGGGTTGCCGATGACCGTGGCGAATTTTTCCTCTTCCGGATAGGCGAAGAAATCCTGATTGAGCGCAGCGGTGGGACAAAAGCGCGCATCGAACTCGATCGCCACGACATCTCGTTTCTGTGCTGCCAGCTGCCCGGAGAAAGCGCCATCGCCGCAGGCCGGATCAAGCACGCGCCCCTTGTTGCGGATCAGTCCGAGCATGTACTCGACGATGTTGGGAGGCGTGAAGACCTGCCCCAGGTGCGCGATGTCAGGTGCCAGGGGGGCTGGAGTGGCATGCGCAAGCCTTTGTGGGGATTGCTCGGTGGTATTTTTCGGTAGGGTGGCGGGCATGCGTTTAATTATATTTCATGCCACCCCGGTTACCCTTGCGAGTCTTGCTACCTATGCCACCGGCCGCCTGACGCGATACCACGCGGCATAGATGGCAGGTACTGCAAGAATGGTCAGCACCGTCGCGACGACCAGCCCCGCCATGATGGCGACTGCCATCGGTCCCCAGAGCACGCTGCGCGCAAGCGGGATCATCGCCAGCACCGCCGCGGCGGCAGTCAGGCAAATCGGCCGGAAGCGTCGTACCGCGGCTTCACGTGCCGCGATCCAGGGGTGTGTACCCTTGGCAAGGTCCTGCTTGATCTGATCGATCAGGATGATGGTGTTGCGCATGATGATACCCATCAGGGCGATGACGCCGAGCATTGCCACGAAACCGAACGGCAGACGGAAAGTCAGCAGACCGATGGCTACGCCAACGATGCCGAAGGGCGCGGTCAGCAGCACCATGCCGGCCAGCGAGAAGCTTTGCAGTTGCAGCATCAGCAGTCCCAGCCAGACGAACAGCATCAGCGGGACGCCGGCGACGATCGAACCCTGTGCCTTGGTGTTTTCCTCATAAGCCCCGCCCGCTTCGATACGGTAACCAGGCGGCAGCTTGGCGCGGATCGAAGCCAATTGCGGATCGATTTGCGCCGACACTTCGGGCGCCTGCATCCCTTCGACAATGTCGGAGCGCACCGACAGGGTCGGCACGCGCGAGTAGCGGCGAATGATCGGCTCTTCCATGATCTGGGTGATGGTGGCGACCTGGGCCAGCGGGACGGTACGTCCCGTTGCGGCAGGAATCTGCACATCGGCGATTTGAGCGGCGCTGTTACGTTCCTGGGCGGGACTGCGGATCACGACATCGATCAGCCGGTCGCGCTCCCGGAACTGCCCGATGGTCGCACCCGAGGCCACACTACCCAGCGTGCGCGATACGGCTGCCGAGGTCACGCCGAGCGCACGCGCGCGATCCTGATCCACCTCAATCTGCATCGCCGGTGTGCGATCGCCCCAGTCCGTATTGACTTCTACTGTGCTGGGATTTTTGCGCATTGCCACTGCCACTTCGTTGCCGATCTGTTTGAGCAGCGCGATATCCGGGCCGCTGATGCGGAATACGACGGGGTACGCCACGGGCGGACCGAGCGGGGTCTTGATCGCGCGTCCGCGCACCCCGGGGAAATTGGTATCGAGTTCATGCTGCAGCTTGAGTGCCAGGCGATTGCGTGCCTCGACGCTGTCGGTCAGGATCAGGATGTGCGAGAAGTTGGGGCGAAACAGTTCCTGGTTGAGCGAGAGGAAGAAGCGCGGCAAAGACATGCCGACGCTGGTGACGAAGGTCTTGGCGTCCTGGTCGCCCTTGATCAGGGCCTCCATCCTGGCGACCTGGGCTTCTGTGGCCTGGAAACTTGCGCCTTCGGGCAGCCACATTTCGACCATGACTTCGGTGCGATCGCCGGTCGGAAAGAATTGCTTTTCGGTCAGCCCCATGCCGACGACACCCAGCATGAGTCCGACGATCGTGATGACGATGGTCTGCCAGCGATGGTGGATGCAAAGATCGATGAGGGCCCGCAACCGGGTGTAGAACGGCGTGTCGAAGTGCTCGTGCGCTTCACCCGCAACCGTGGCATTCTTTGGCGGCTTGAGCAGCCAGTAGCCAAACAGCGGCGTGGCGATGATGGCGGCAAACCAGGAAATGACCAGTGCGATAGTGGTCACGCTGAACATGTCGAAGGTGTATTCACCCGTGTTGGATTTGGCCATGGCAATCGGTAGAAAACCGGCGGCCGTCACCAGGGTTCCCGAGAGCATCGGCCAGGCGGTGCTGGCATAGGCGAACGTCGCCGCGCCGAACTTGTCGAGCCCCTCCTCGAGCTTGCGTACCATCATCTCGACCACGATCATCGCATCGTCGACCAGCAGGCCGAGGGCGATGATCAGCGCACCGGTGGAGATGCGGTGCAAATCGATCTTGACGCTGAGCATGGTGAAGAAGGTTGCCAGCAGCACGAAAGGGATGGTCATGGCGACCACCGCGCCGGCGCGCCAGCCGAGTGACAGGAAGCTCACCACGAGGACGATGGCGACCGCCTCCAGCAATGAACTCATGAAGGTGCCAACCGCCTCTTTGACAATTCTGGGCTGATCGGAAACCTGGTGGAACTCGATGCCCACCGGCAGGCTGCTCTTGATGCGTGCCATTTCGGTGGTGAGATGGTCGCCGAGCTTCAGTACATCGCCATCGCTCTTCATGGAGACAGAAAGCAGGATTGCCGGCTTGCCGATAAAGCGCACGGTCTGGACAGGCGGGTCAAGATAGCCGCGATAAACATGGGCAACGTCGCCGAGCCGGATGCTGCGGCCATTCACGGCAAGCTGCAGGTCGCGAACTGCCTGCACCGATTCAAAGTTGCCGCTGACGCGCAAGGCGATGGCGTTGTCGGGTGTCTGGATGCTGCCGGAGGGTATGACCGCATTTTGCGCCTGCAACTGCTGTGCGATCGAATTCGGATCTATGCCCAGCGTGGCAATTTTGGTGTTGCTGATTTCGACATAAATCTTGTCATCGACGATGCCGACCAGTTCGATCTTGGCGACATCGCGGATATGCAACAGCTCCTGGCGCACATCCTCAACTTTGTCACGCAATTCGGAAAGCGTGAAACCGTCGCCCGTGAACGCATAAATTGAGCCGAACACATCGCCAAACTCGTCATTGAAAAAGGGGCCGATCGCTTCGACGGGCAGGGTATGGCGGATGTCGCCGATTTTCTTGCGGGCCTGGTACCAGAGTCCGGGCACATCTTTGCGCGGTGCCGTGTCTTCCAGTTCGAGCACGATCAAGGATTCGCCCGGCTTCGAGTAGCTCTGTGTGCGCTTGAAATAGGGCATCTCCTGCAGTTTCTTCTCGATGCGGTCGGTGACCTGCATATCGACCTGGGCGGTCGTGGCGCCGGGCCACAGGGTGCGGACCGTAATGGCACGGAAGGTGAAGTCCGGGTCCTCGCGCTGACCGAGCTTGAAGTAGGCGCTGAGTCCGGCAATGGCGATGGCGAGTATGAAAAACAGCGTGAGTTGCTTGTGAGTGATTGAGGCAGCCGAGACATTGAACTTGCCGCCACCTGTGCCGGGGTTGATCACGATTTGCCCGCGCTTGGAGTCGAAGGCATTGTGGGTGCGGCATCGGGCAGCAGCACTTTCTGGCCCGGCAGCAGGAGATTGGCGCCGGCCGTAACCACCGTGTCGCCAGGCTTGAGACCGGAAAGGATAACGACGCCATCGCCGGTGCTTTCGCCGAGCTTGACGTCCGCAGGATTGACGGTTGCGCTGGAGCGTTCCACGAGCCACACCCGGGTCCTGTCGTCGCGCGTATACAGCGCCGAATTCGGCACCACGATAAGCTGTTCAGCGCCAAGATCCAGGCGCACTGTCGCACTCATGCCGAGTTTGATGGAATCATCTGCGGCGACGATGGCGAGTCGTGCGGCATAGGTGCGGCTTGCAGCGTCGGCGACTGGCGCGAGTTCGCGCAATTTTGCCGCATAGGATTTGCCGTGCAGTGCGTCGATACGGATGCTGAAGCCCCTGGCTTTCTTCATCAGTGCAACGGCACGCTCCGGAACATTGATGGCGATTTCCTTTTCGCCCAGTTGTGCCACGCGCACCACGCTCTGGCCTGATGAAACAACACTGCCGGCGTCGGCATCTACAGCAACCACCGCACCGGCCCTGTCGGCACGCAAGGTTTGAAACAGCAGCCCGTTCTGGGCATTGGCGAGCTGCGACTGCGCCGTCTGCAGGCGTGCCTGTGCGGCTTCAGTGAGCGTAGTCTGACGCTCCAGCGCTGCACTCGAGACAAAACCTTTTTCGCGCAACGCTTGCACGCGCCTGAGCTCGCTTTGCTGCAGCTTGAGATCGCTGCGTGCGGCATCGAGTTGCGCTGTCTGGGTGTTGATCGCCGGCATCACGTCCTGCGAGTCGAGCATGGCAAGCACCTGGCCAGCCTTCACTTCCTGGCCGACATCGACCAGGCGCTGGGCGATTTTTCCGCCAATGCGAAAGCCGTAGCGTTGCTCATAACGAGGGCGGACATCTCCAGGCAGGATCAACAGGTCACTCACTTCGCTCATGCCAACCTGCATGGTGCGCACCGGGCGCGGCGGTTCGGCCTTGATCGCGTACCCCGCCTTATTGTCGATGACGATGCTGGAATCTGTGGTCTTGCCGCAGCCGGCAAGCATCGTGCCGGTCAGCATGAATGAAACCAAAAGAGCGGTTCGAATATCCATTATGTTTCAGCTCAGTGTGCGGGTTGAGAGTCAATTCCAGCCACCTGCATCCAGTAGCGGGTGAGGGCAAGCGTGGCTTCTTCCTGAAAATCACCTTCACCCGGGAAGCGCGGGCAGGTCAGTTCGTCGGTTCGCTCGTTGCGCGTCATGCTATACAGGCCAATCATGATGGCGTAGCTGTGCTTGAGCAGGCGTACACCTTCGCCACGAGCGAGTTTGGAGAAATGGCGTTCCAGGCCGGCACCCCCCAGGGTCAGCCACTCGGCAAGCCGCCCCTGGAAATGTGCGACGACTTCCGGGCGCAGGGCGCCGGCAGGAAAGCCGATGCAGCAAGCACCGAGCGGCAGATAGGTGGTCGCGCCCAGAATATGCTGGTTGGCCAGAGTCTGCATTTCCGCAAAACCAAATGCCTCTGCGCGATCCAGTCGCCCGATCAGCCGGGAGAAGAAGTGCTCGACGTGACGTAGATGCAGCGCCAGATAGAGCTCTTCCTTGGACTGGAAATAAAGATACATGGTGCCTTTGGCAAGACAGGCCGCTACTGCGACATCTGCCATGTTCGACATCTCCCGGCGCTCGGCAAACAGCTGGTCCGCCGCATCGAGAATGTCCTGCCGGCGCGCTTCCTTTTCCTCGTCGGCCAGGGCGCGCACCCGCCCGCGTCCACCGTGTCCACCGCTTGTGCCTGTGTGCGGAAGTGCCGGCGATTGGGGTCTGGCTGTTTCCTTGAATCTGGTCATGTAAAAAGCGCTTGCGCTGTCATGATTAACTGACTGACGGTCAGTGAGCGCCGAACTATAAATGACTCATGGTCAATTGACAAGATGTGGATGCTTCCGGTGTTCGTGACGGAATCCCATGGCTAGCCTGAGAGTTCTGCCCAACTCGGCACATCCGGTACAATGACGGCTTCTGCAGACCATATCCATCGGTAAATGAAAGGAAGCACCATGAGCGGGAAGAAATACGTCTATGCCTTTGAAGAGGGCGATGGCAAGAACAAAATATTGCTGGGCGGCAAAGGCGCCAATCTCTGCGAGATGACACAGATCGGCCTCAACGTCCCGCCGGGCTACACAGTAACGACGGATGCCTGCCTGGCTTTCCTGGAAAACAATGCATTTCCTGCCGGTGTGCTGGACGAAATCAAGTCCCACATGCTGGCGCTTGAAAAGAAGACCGGCAAGCAATTCGGCGGTGCAGACAACCCGCTGCTGGTTTCCGTCCGCTCAGGCTCGGCGATGTCGATGCCGGGCATGATGGATACCATCCTGAATCTCGGCCTGAATGAGAAATCCCTGCCGGGCCTGATCAAGCAGACCAAGAACGAGCGTTTTGCCTACGATGCCTACCGGCGCTTCATCCAGTTGTTCGGCAAGATCGCGCTGGGCATCTCCGATGAGGTTTTCGACGAGAAGATGAACGCGATGAAAGCCGCTACGGGCGCCAAGCAGGATGTCGATCTGTCCGCCGCGGACCTCAAGAAACTTTCCGCCGAATTCATCGAAGTGGTCCGCAAGCATACCGGCAAGCCTTTTCCGCAGGATGTCTATGAGCAGTTGGAGATTGCCACCGGGGCGGTGTTCCGCTCCTGGATGGGCAAACGCGCCGTGGATTACCGCCGCGAGTTCAAGATCACCAAGGAAATGGCCAATGGCACGGCGGTCAACATCTGCACCATGGTGTTCGGCAACATGGGCAACGATTCCGGCACCGGTGTCGGCTTCACGCGAAATCCGGGGACCGGGGAAAATCTGATCTACGGCGAGTACCTGACCAATGCCCAGGGCGAGGATGTCGTGGCCGGTATCCGCACACCCAAGCCGATCGCCGACATGGCGGCGGAGATGCCGGAAATCTATCGGCAACTGCTGGAATTGCATGACCGCCTCGAGAAGCACTACCACGAGGTGCAGGACTTCGAATTCACCATCGAACGCGGTGTGCTGTATTGCCTGCAAACGCGCAACGGCAAGATGAATGCGCGCGGCATGGTGCGCAGCTCGGTGGAGATGTTCCACGAGGGCATGATCACCAAGGAGCAGGCCTTGCTGCGCATTCAGCCGGCAGTGCTGGAGCAGTTGCTGGTACCTCAACTGGCGCCTGATTTTCATGGCACGCCACTGGTTTCCGGACTGGCGGCATCTCCCGGTGCGGCCTCGGGCCTGATCGTGTTCGACGCGGATACCGCCGAGGCACGTGGCACTGCGGGTGAGAAGATCATCCTGGTTCGCGAGGAAACCAAGCCGGAAGACATCCACGGCTTCTTCAAGGCACAAGGGATCCTGACTTCACGTGGTGGCAAGACCTCTCACGCCGCTGTGGTGGCGCGTGGCATGGGCAAGCCTTGCGTGTCGGGCTGCGAGCAGATCCATGTGGACGTGATCGCCAAGCGTGCCACGTTCGGTGCGGCGACCCTGCATGAAGGCGATGTCATCACCATCGATGGCAGCACCGGCAAGGTCTATGCCGGGACAGTCCCGACCGTTGAGCCGACCTTCTCGCAGGACATGGCGACCTTGCTGGGCTGGGCGGACGAAATTGCGCGCCTCAAAGTCCATGCCAACGCCGACACGCCCAAGGACGCAGCACGCGCCCGTGAATACGGCGCCACCGGCATCGGCCTGTGCCGCACCGAACGCATGTTCAATGCCACCGACCGGCTGCCGATCGTCCAGGAGATGATCCTGGCCGAAACCCCGGAAGCGCGCATGGATGCGCTGGACCGCCTGTTCCCGATCCAGCGTGATGACTTCAAGGGCATTTTCAAGGCCATGGCCGGCCTGCCGGTGACGGTGCGGCTGCTCGATCCGCCGCTGCACGAATTCCTGCCGACGGCGGCGCAACTGGAGGTGGAAATCTCCCACCTGCACCACTTGCGTGAAACCATCAATGGCCTGGAAGAGCTGCCGGATACCCTCAAGCTCTTGAACCCCAAGCTCTACCAGCAATATTCCAGTGGGCTGACCAAGCTCATGGGCGGCCTCGCCGAGTTCAAGAGCACGCACATGGAAGAGGATGTGATTCACAAGAAAGAGGCCGTGCTGAAGAAGGTGCGGGCGCTGTCGGAAGTGAACCCCATGCTCGGCCATCGCGGCGTGCGGCTGGGCATCACCTATCCGGAAATCTATTCGATGCAGATCCGTGCGATCCTCGAGGCCGCTGCCGAATGCGCACTGGCGGGTGTGACCGTGCTGCCGGAAATCATGGTGCCGCAGCTGGCCACGGTGGAAGAACTCAAGCGCATCCACAGCTATGTCGAGAAGATTCGCGACGAAGTCGAAAAGAAATTCGACATCAAGCTCAATTTCAAGTTCGGCAGCATGATCGAAGTGGTGCGTGCCTGCGTGCGTGCCGCGCGACTGGCGGAGACTGCCGAATTCTTCTCCTTCGGCACCAACGACCTGACCCAGGCCACCCTGTCATTCAGCCGCGAGGATGCCGAGAACAAGTTCCTGCCGCACTATATCGAGACCGGTATCCTGCAGGACAACCCGTTCGAGGTGCTGGATATCAAGGGTGTCGGTGAGCTCATGAAGTTGGCCGTCAGTCTGGGTCGCAGCACGCGTCCCGATCTCAAGGTCGGCATTTGCGGTGAGCATGGCGGACATCCGGAATCAATCCACTTTTGCCACCACATCGGGCTGAGCTATGTGTCCTGCTCCGGTCCGCGCGTGCCGATTGCCAGGTTGGCGGCGGCGCAGGCGAAACTGCTGGAAAGCAAGTACGTCGCGCCGTAATCTTCGCAGCAGGGGTCTTGCAGATAAACGCCAGGCAATGCCTGGCGTTTTTTTAGCGTGAATTCAACGATGACAACGATGGGCGCGCTTGGCGATATCGAGCAAAGCGAGCAGATATAGCCCCCCGCCCCGGGGCGGGGGCAGGGGGTGGGGGGCCGTGGAAATGCTGCTAATTTTCATGATCGGGGGAGTAGCCCACGCATCATGAAAGTTAGTGCAGTACCCGCGGCATCGACAGCACGAATTCCGGAATCGCCGCATCGAAATTGATGCCGTCTTCGGCCACCATCTGGTAGCTGCCTTTCATGGTGCCGACCGGGGTGGCCAGGACACAGCCGCTGGTGTATTCAAAGTTCTCGCCCGGCTGCAACAGGGGTTGGTGGCCGATGACGCCAAGGCCGCGGACCTCCTGCACCAACCCGTCGGCATCGGTGATGACCCAGTGGCGGCTGATGAGTTGCGCTGCGACCGTGCCGGTATTGCGAATGTCGATGGTGTAGGCGAAGACATGCCGTCCAGCCGCGGGATCGGACTGGTCAGGCAGATATTGCACGCTGACCCCGATTTGAATCTCATATTTTTTACTTTCCGCCATGCCGCTATTCGACACGAAAAGACCATGACTGGCAACCGTTTAGTTGACTAATTTTGTGGTTGTTTGATGATGAGAGCGCTGTTGATGGGCCCATGTTTTTCAATTGCCGGGTCTCGTCCCGGCGGACGAGTAGTGTTGTGAAACTAGGATGAGTGACTTGTATCGACTGCGGTCACAGATGTACATCATGAGCAAATGGCAGGTTCAGTTTCCATTGCAGCCCCTCGTAGTTATCGGGGCTTATCAAATCTCTTGCTCAGACTTTCGCTGTGGCACCGTAAAACAAAACTGGCTACCTTGCCCAGCGCCCGCCGACTCGGCCCATATTTGCCCACCATGATGCTCGACAATCTTGCGGCACAGCGCCAAACCTATCCCCGTGCCCTCATAGTCAGATCGGCTATGCAGACGCTGGAAGACCTGGAATAGGCGCCCAAGTTGCCCAGGTAAAATGCCGACCCCGTTATCGGCTACACATACTCGCCATTCACTGGCTGTTGTTTCACTGGTCACAGTGATTTCAGGCTTTCTCTGAGCAACGCGGAACTTGATCGAGTTGCCTATCAGGTTTTGTAGCAGCCTCAGCATCTCATCCTGGCTGACGAATACTTCAGGCCAGTGTCCCTGAATACGGATATCTGCCTCCGCCTCCACAATTGCCGGGTGCAGGAAAAGTAGCGCTTCGTCAAGTAATTCCCGGCTTTCTACATATCCCGGAGGCTCGCCCATACGACCGATCCGCGAGTATTCGAGCAGACCGATCAGCATCTGGTCGAGCCGCTTGGCACCATTGACGGCGAAGTTCATGTATTCGCGTCTTTCGGCGTCGAGCGTTCCGCCCAGTTCCTTGTCCAATAGCTGCAGGTAGCTGGCGATCATGCGTAATGGCTGGCGCATGTCGTGCGAGATGGCATAGCTAAACTGCTCAAGCTCCGAATTGGAGCGTTTGAGTTCTATCTCAGCCTGCTTGCGCTCGGTCACATCGCGGATGATGGTGGACATATACAAGGGTTTACCGGAGACATCGCGATGAACCTGCACCATTTGAGAAGTGGGAATCTCGTGCCCATCCCGGCGCAATAGTGCGCATTCGCCCTGCCAGGAACCATTCTTGAGTACGGCGGGGATGGCTTCTTCAGCAATCTTCCTTGCCGCCCATTCCGGGTGAAAATCCTTAATATCCAAGGCCGCAATATCCACATCGTCAGGAAGTCCCACCATCCGCGCTCCCTCAGCATTGAGAGACATGATATGTCCCTGCATATCTGATGTAGAAATAAAATCTTTGGCATCATCAATGATTTTTAGCAACCGGTTACGTTCGGCATCAAGTTGCTTTCGCTCAGTGATATCCTTAATGATGCCGACGAGGCCGATAATCTTGCCTTGGTTATCTTTAATCGCATCGGCTCGTTCATAGGCAGGAAACACCCGGCCATTTTTTGCCACCATTTCAAGTTCGCCTTCCCAGGATTTTCCTCCCATGATGTTGTCGAACATATCTTTGACAACTTGCGGGTCTTTGATAACGGCTCGACCACCTCCTGCGGCTTCAAACTCTTCAGCGGTTACGTACCCAAACAAGTCCGATGCCGCTTTATTCTGGTAAAAGTGACGCCCCTGACCATCTGAAATACCGATGGCTTCACCGGTGGATTCAACTGCTTTCATGATAGTCAGCAGCATTTCTTCTACCTGCTTGCGCTTGCTGATGTCCTGGAACGTTCCCGCAATGACACTGTGGGTTCTGGCCTCCTGCCTCGCTTCGCCACGGGCATGAACCCAGCGGACATTTCCACGAGCCGTCTTGATCTGCAATTCCAGATCAAATGATTTGCCGTTTTCGAGTGCCTCTGTTACGGCCTGTTCGATGACCTTGCGCGAATCAGGCAGATAATAGTTGATGGCTTGTTCTACCGTGGGCGGCTCACCAACCGGCAGTTCATGAATGAGAAAGGTTTCGTCAGTCCAGGTCAGGTGTCCGCTGGCCAGATCAATGCTCCATCCTCCTAAATTGGCGATTCGTTGTGATTCTCGCAAAGCTTCCATCGCCAATTCGCGCTCGCGTAGGTGTCGCTGCGCTACCCAGGCGAGCGTAAAGGCCAAAACTGAAACAATGAAAAAGATAAGCCCCTTCATCAACACGTCGCTGCGCCACTTAGCCATGACGACATCAAATTGACCAGACACACCTATGTCCAGGTTGGTGTCTCCCACTTTGCTGAAAACCAGTATCCGATTGACACTGTCAGTCGCGGTGACGCCCTGATACCGGGTCAATTGCTGTTCTGAGCCGAGATATGATTTGAATGCAGAACCCCCGGCAATATTCTTGCCAATATACATTTCCGGGTTGGGCAATCGATAGATGATATCGCCGAAACGGTTATGCACTGCCGCTGCATCCAGCACATCATTTGAAAGTACCTGCTGCAGCACGGAATCAAAATATGACGGTGATAGCGAAATGAGTGCTACGCCCTGAAATTGTCCGTTCTTGCCTCGAATTGCCTTTGAGATAGTGATCGTATAACGATTGGTGATCGTCTTGAACGGACGCGAGAGTTGATAACGATAATAATCGTCAGGCTTCGCATCACGATGGCCGGTGAAGTAATCACGTTCAGAAGCGTTGAATGATCGGACTGCGGCCAGATCATCAGGATCATCCAGACCCTCTGCACTCGTTACCTGGCCTTGGTGATCAACGGTAATCAGGAAGTGAATCTCTGGAAACTGCCGCAACAGACTTAATTGTCGTTGCTCGATGACTTTTGATGGAAGTTTAGGCATTGCCTGCGTGTCATCGATCACGCTTTGCAGGACTAGATTCATGTTACGTAATGCCCCGGCGATCTGGACGTCGCCCAAGCGTGCCTGGTTTTCGAGCGTGCGATACTCTTGAGTCAGCGTCTTGCCGTAGTCATCATAGGCGTTCCAGGCCAGGAAGGCACCGAAGAGTGGAAGAAGAATCGTGATGGCCAACCAGGCTAATGGCCAGCTACCTTTACGTCTGTTCTGCTTATCCAACTCGTTGATCATGACCTATCGTGTTATTGAAGAGACTGCGTTTGCCAATAGCCATCTGTACTATCTCTTAATCTCTAACGCCAAGCCTACTCCGCGAATCGCTTTATGCAAATACCCTAATACCAGTATTTATGAATGTTCATAACGAATGAAATCAGAGTTGAGGACAAGAATCGCTTGCTCGAGATGTTGAGCAATGATGTGGGACGGGCGGCAGTTCTGTGATTGTTACCTGCCGATAATAATCTCGGCTTTACTACTCGGAGATGGACAGCTTCTGGCCGAAAGTGACTATTCCCTTCTACCCCGCCGAGCGGAGGACCGTCCCCCAAGAGGATTTCCGCCGGGACGAGACCCGGCATGCGCACTAACCACGAGCTAGTTGGCAGCTTTGTCGGCGCTGGTCGGCAGCTTGGATTCAATTCGGCATAAAATCCCACGCTGGAATTCCCGGAGCCGCCCATGAAGTCTTCCTACCGCATTGCACCGAGCCTGCTCTCAGCCAATTTCGCCAAGCTCGGCGAAGAGGTGGTCAATGTCATTGCTGCGGGGGCAGACTGGATT
>Ga0172380_10002261_pt1 | contig 30389 bp, 36 predicted proteins | sample Leawe162metaG_FD_119747 | JGI IMG/M metagenome (GOLD analysis project Ga0172380, IMG submission 119747) | Leachate microbial communities from a municipal landfill in Southern Ontario, Canada - Leachate well 162 metaG | ecosystem: Engineered > Solid waste > Landfill > Unclassified | place... | reverse complement strand
TAAAAAATATTATTTCGGGCCGTCCGACCGCGGACCTCGGCCGGCCGCTTATCGGCCTCTCCGTCCAGAAAAAAGAGGATGGCTTTTGGCTTTACCTGGACGACTTCGCGAGAGGAAAGTCCGCCGGGATCCATCTCGAGACGGGCCTCCCTCTTTTGCGGGAGCTCCTCGCGCGCGCCGCGGGGCCCATGGCCGGCCGGCCGGACGAGCTCGACGAGGGCCTCCCGCCCGGAGATCCGCGAGCTCCGTCTCCGCATTGCCTTTGTTCGATCGGCCCGGCCGACGATCCCGCGGATCCCGGGATCCCGGGCCCTCCGCCGGCGAACGGGAGCGACCGCTCCGAGCCCGGGCTTTCCGCAATAAACGACGACCTCGGGAAATGAAAATTAAAGGGCCCGCGACCGGATCCGATCTCCGGCCGTTTTTATCTCCGCTTGACAGGGCGGGAAACTTCGGGCTACTCTCTAGACTATGCGAGGGCTCCGAGCTTTTATCGAAACGATTTTTCCGAGCCCTCAATCCCTCCTTTTTCCCTTTCTTCGGTTACGGGGAGCTCGATCTTGATCGGGGATCGGGCTCCCTCCTCTCCTCCGGCGTCGGCCTCGCCGCTTTCCTTAACCGCTAAACAAATCCTTTTCGAGCGCCTCTCCTCGCGCCTCGTCCTGGACGCTAAAGACGCCGGGATCGAGGTCCTTTGCTTTCGCTTTATCTCGACGCTCGCGGAGGATCTCGATCATTTTTTAAACGGCCGATCTCAAATCGATCCGCGTCTAAAAAAAACCGCTCATATGAATCGACTCGCGAAAGATTTCGCGGTCGTCGTCGACGGCGTCCTTTTATGGGATCGATCGTCGGCTTACGAAAAACTCGGAGAGCTCGCCGAGGCCCTCGGCCTTACTTGGGGCGGCCGATGGACGAGCTTAAACGATATTTATCACGTCGAATATCGCGGATAAGGGAGCTCGAACAATGGCCGCTTTTTGGACGATTTTCGGAAACTTGATCGCTCTCGGAAAAGAGGGGATCCCGCTCATTAAAGAAGCGCTCGCGGCATATAAGAGGGCCCAAAATGAAAAAGAAAAACTCGCGATCCTGGAAGCTTGTCGCGCTCATGATCTCGATAAGCTTCGCGGCCTTATTTTCGGTTAGCTGTTTTCGCGGTCCTCGCGTCGTCATTATCCCGGCCGGCGTCGACGTCCTCGGCTTTGTCCAGGATGGCGCGATCGTTCCGCTCGCCGGCGCTCCTCCGATTAAATACGGCGTTATTGTAACCGAGGGCTTTGTCCTCGATTATCGCCGGCTCCTCAAATTGGAGCGCGACGGAAAATTAATAAAAGGGAATTAATTATGATCCTCGAAACAATCCAAGCGACCGGCTCTCTCCCGATCTCGGATCCGTCTCATGTTTATTTAAGCGCTCCCTTGATCGGGCTTATTATCGCGAACGTCGCCCAAATCTCGCTCGGCGCGATAAGTTTTTTCACGAAAAAAAAGCGGGCCCGACATACTCACGCCGCGGCCGAGATCGTCGGCCTCGATTGCTCCGCGATCTCGAAGTCGACCGCCCGGATCGAGGACCTCGATCCTCGCGTCCGGATCCTGGAGACTCATTACGCGACGCTCTTAAAGGCGAACGAGGAGGGCCGGAAAGAAAACCGCGAGGATCATCAGTTGATATTTAAGCTCCTCCGAAAGGGCGGGGGATCGGACGACGAATGAAATTAATTAAAGTCTCGATCGACCTCCTCGACGTTTGGAAAGATAATCCGCGCAATATAAAAACCGTCGATTATGCGCGACTCAAAAAACAAATCCTCCGGCTCGGGCTTTATAAACCGCTCGTTTGTTTTTTCGAGAAAGGTCGATACGTCGTCCTCGGCGGAAATATGCGGCTCCTCGTCCTCCGGGAAAGCGGGATCCGGGAGGTCGAGGTTTCCGTCGTCGACGCGAAAACAAAAGCGCGCCGGCTCGAATATGCGCTCTCGGATAATGATCGCGCCGGCGAGTATATCGAGGATAAACTCGTCGAGCTCGTTTTCCCTTTTCAAAAGGAGATCGACCTCCAGGATTACAAGGTCGACCTCCTCTCGCCGATCGGCCTCGATCAATTGATAAACGGCCGGCAACCGTCGGAGGATCTCGATCAAGAGCTCGCCGACGGCGAGGGCGACGAGGACGCCTCGATCGAGATCCTCGTCCCGGCGAGGCATGAGAAAGCGGTCCTCGAATGGCTCCGGAACGGCGAAGCGAACACGGCCGCGGGCCGCGGGATTGGAGTCCTCCGAAAATGCGGATTGCTTTAGTCGACTCGCGCGCGACGCGGACACTCTATCCGCTCGGCCTCCTAAAGCTCGGCGCTTGGAGGAAACGTCTCGGGGATAAATGTAAACTATTCGCCCGGGAGATCCCGCGGCGCGGCCTTTATGATGAGATATGGATCTCGACGCTTTTCACTTACGAGATCCCGGAGGCCGTTCGCCTCGTCCAGGACGCGAAGAAAACCGGAGCCCGCGTCCTCGTCGGCGGGATCGCCGCGTCGCTTATGCCGGAGCCCTTTGAGCGCGCCGGCGCGAAGGTCCGGGCCGGCCTCGTCCCGGAGGCCGAGCGCGAGGTCCCGGATTTTTCTCTCCTCCCGGATCCGCCGGAGTTCGCAATAACCTATACCTCCCGCGGGTGTGTCCGAAAATGCGGTTTTTGTATGGTCAAAAATTTGGAGCCCGAATATAAAAACCGTCCCGAATGGCCGCAGGACGTCCCGGCCGGCGCGAAAAAAATAATTTTTAATGATAATAATTGGCTCGCGAAACCGATCGAGGCGATCCGGGCCGACGTCGTCGAGATAAAAAAACTCCTCGCCCGCGGCGTCCGGAAAATCGAATTTAATCAAGCGCTCGATTGCCGGCTCCTAACGGAGGAGCTCGCGGATTTAATCGCCGGCCTCCCTCATGATCCGCTCCGCTTTGCTTTCGACGGCCTCCAAGAGGACGGGCATATTCAACGCGCGGTCGAGCGGATCGTAAAAAGAAAAAAACAGACAATTGTTATTTATGTTTTATATAACTTTAAAGACTCTCCCGAGGATTTTTATTATCGGACTCGCGAGATTATGAAACTCGAAGGAAAATTTAAATGTCATATCGTCGCCTTTCCGATGAGATATCAACCGATCCTCTCGGCCGATCCTAATCGCGAATTTACGGGCGAAAAATGGACGCCTCGCGAGAAGCTTGGAGCAATGCTAATTGTCTCGGCCCATAGTGGCGGACGCGGGACGCTCTCCTTTACGGGCGGCAATACCGGGAGCGCGCTCGACGAGTTTGAATATTGGATGGGAAAGAGTCCGGCCGAATATCGGCGGCTCATTAATTTTCCCAAGCTTAAAAGGCTTGTCGAAATGAGGCGCGCAAAGCTCCGGATCGATCGGGCCGAGGTCCGGATCGCGGCGCGCGCAAAGGCGAACGCATGAAAAAAGCAAAATCAAAGCAAACGCGGGCGAGCTCCAGGATCCCGGGATCCCGGGCCGGCGCTCGATCGACCGCGGCCGGCGGGCGGGCCTCGTCCGGGTCGCGCGCGTACAAGGCCCAAGGTAAGGCGAACGCCGGCGGGCCCGGGGAGTCGGCCGGGATCGGCCTCGGCGACCTCATGGCGGGCCGGCGCGACGGATCCTCCCGGGATCCAGGCAAACACGCCGGCGGGAGGCCCTCGAAATTTGACGGGATCGACCTCGATCAAGTCGAGGCGATCGCCGCTTTCGGGCATACCGAGGAGGAGATCTCCCTCGTCCTCGGGATCGCTCCCTCGACGCTCGCCCTCTATAAAAAAAATCATCCGGAATTTTTGGAGGTCCTCCGGCGAGGCAAGCTCCGCGCGGACGTCAACGTCGAGCGATCGCTTTACTCGAAAGCCCTCGGCCGATACGCTTGTCCGCATTGCGGGAAGCCCGTCCCGGGACCGGCCGCGGATACGACCTCAATTATTTTTTGGCTTAAAAATAGACTCCGCCGAGCATGGCGGGACCGGCAAGAGGTCGACGCGCCGGAGATCGAAAAGGCGCTTTATGAGCTCTCCGAGAAATTTTTACCGGCCTCAATGACCGAGAAAAATCCGGCCTCCGAGGTCGAGAAAAATAAAAAGTCCGGGCATGATAAAAAATGAAACGGATCGGCCGGATCCTCGTCGCGATCCTCGCGGTCGTCATGTTTAACGCCGCGGCCGGCGTCCAGGATCCGGAGCGCGCCGGCGTCGATCGCCCGCGGATTAATCTCAATAAAATTTTAAATCCTTATCATACGGAAATTTTTCGGAGCGAGGATCCCGAGCTTTGGGTTTATGGAGGGGCCGGCGCGGGGAAGTCCTATTCGATCGCCGATAAAATCCTCCTCAAGTCGATCATCAATCCCGAACGTCAAAAGGGAGTCCTCGTCCGAAAGACGCTCGCGAGCCTCCGGAAAACGACGCTCGATATCCTGGAGCGGCGCGCCGAGGCCCTCCGGCTCGACCTCTTTATCGATCGTCAAAATTGGATTGCTCGCGTCGGAAACCTTTCGATCATCCTAACCGGGATGAATAATAAGGACGATCATCAAAAAATTAAATCCCTTACGGACGTTGATTTCGTTTGGGTGAACGAATTAACGGAGCTCCGCGAGGACGATTATCGCGAGCTCCTCCTCCGGATCCGCGGCGGCGAGTCCAAGCTCCGCCGGCAAATGATCGCCGACTTTAATCCGATCGGGAAAACCTCTTGGATTTATGATCGAGGATGGGCCCGCGGCCTCGATCGGACCGCGAAAAAGCTCCGATATACGGTCCTTGATAATCCATGGGCTCAAGCGGAATATATCGAGCATTTAAAATCGACGGCCTCGGACGATCCGAATTTTTATAATATTTATTTTCTCGGCGAATGGGGCGAGCTCAAGGGAATTATTTTTAATTGGGACGTCGTCGACGAGCTCCCGGCGATCGGATTCGACGAGATTATTTTCGGCGGAGATTTCGGATATTCCGTCGATCCCGCGGCCGTCGTCCGGATCTATCGGCGCGCGGATGAATATTGGCTTGAGGAGCTCATTTATTCGACCGGATTGACAAATCGAGATCTCGCTCGCGCGTCGCTCGCGGCCGGCGTCCCGGCGACGGCGGAGGTTTTTTGGGACTCGGCCGAGCCCAAGTCGATCGACGAGCTCCGCCTCGACGGGCTCCGCGGCGCAAAGCCCGCGGCGAAAGGGCCCGGGAGCGTCAAGTTTGGGATCGATTTTCTCCTCTCGAAAAAAATCCATATCCTCGGGAATTCTCCAAACCTCATTAAAGAGGTCCGCTCTTATGTCCGAAAAAAAGACAAGGAAGGACGGAGCCTCCCGGAGCCTATGGAGTATAACGATCACGCGATCAAGGCCGTCGTCTATGGTATAGTTTCCGCGGCCCATAAGGGCGGGCGAGCGTTTGTCGGACAATCCGGCGGGGAGGTTTACTAAAATGTTTAATAAAAAACGGCAAAAAATCCAAGCGCTTGAGGGCGAGCTCTCCGGGATCCGGCAAGTCGTCGCGCTCCAGGCCCAAGCGATCGACACTTTCTCGACGGCTCAATCGAAGCGATACGCCGGGAACGAATACCGGGATTATAAAACGACGATCGCCGAGATCGCGAAAAAATACGACGGCCTCGCGGAATGGGGCGTTTTACAAACCGGGAATATTATCGACGTCCGCGCGGCCTTTATCGTCGGGCAAGGCGTCGCGCCGATCCCGCTCGAAAAAAAAGACGTCGACTCGAACGAGATAAAATTCGCCCGGGATTTTTTCTCGTTCAATAAGCTCAATCGAAATATGGCGCTCGAAATGGCAAAAGAGGCCGAGGTCGAGGGCTGTTTCCTGGGACAATTAAACTATGTCCCGAACGATAAACAAGTCTCGCTCCGATTCAAGTCCCGGATCGATACGCCGTACACGATAAAAACCGCGGCCGGCGATTATCTCGATTATACCTCGGCCGAGTTTGACGCGAGCGGGACGGCCGGCGCGACGACGCTCCCGGCCGAGGCTTTCGTTTATGCTCGCTTCGGAGGCCGGCTCTCGAAGCTTAACGAGCCTATGCCAAAAGTCGGAAAATGCTTAACTCAAATTGAGGCGATCGACAAGGCCCTCCGGGACCTCCGAGAGATCAATCATTTATTCGCCGCTCCGATCCCTACGATCGAATGCGCGACGGCCGAGGACGCGGAGAAGATGGCAACCGAGGCCGGGAAAATAAATTGGGCCCTCCGAAAGTTAATCGCGATCTCCGGGAAATTTGTTTTCGCCGCTCCGAACCTCCAGGGCGGGAGCGACTCGCTCGATAAAGAGATAACGACTAACGCGAAAATGGTATCCGGGACAACCGGAACGCCTCCCCATTTTCTCGGATTTCCCGAGCTCTTGAGCAATCGCGCGACGGCGGACAATTTAATGGAGAGCGTCGCGGCCTCGACGACGAAAGAGCGCGGGACTTGGCTCGACGCTTACGAGGAGATCCTCCGGAAAGCTTTCGCGATTTATAATAAAGAGTCCGGGCTCAAGCCTCTCGATTATCGGAAATTAAAAATCGTTATTCCGTTCGTTACCGCGGAAGCTTGGAAGCGGATCTCGGACGTTTACCTCCCGCTCTTTTTGGCCGACGGGCTCTCGCTCCAAACGCTCCTCTCGCAAATTCCGGAGCTCGAAGTCGACCGCGAGATCGAGGCGATCGAGGCAAAAAATAACGAGGCGCTCGATCGCTTTTCAAAGGGCGGGCTTGACAGGGAGAAAAAAGGCGTTCAGGATAAGGGCGGAAGCGACGCCGAGGAGGAATAAAAAAAATGGACGAGAAAGACAGACGGCCGCTTATCATGGGAGCGATCAAACCGATCCCTCACGGCTTTAAATCCGGCGGGCCCGGGCTCTCGATGGACGACGTAAAGCCTCGGCCGATCGTCCGGCCGGACGGCGTCAAGGCGAAGCGGATCGGCGGGCCGGCGATCTCGACGGAGACGGCAAAGCCTCGCGTCCGGACGCCTCGGCCCGAGTCGCTTTTCTATCCCGAGGACCGGCCGGCGGCTCCCGCGGCCGAGCTCCAGGATCCCGGGATCCCGGCGGAGATCCCGCCGGCGGACGTCCAGGCTCCGGAGCCCGTCAAAAAGAAAACGTCCACAAAGCCCAAGGCGAGGCGATCGACCGCGGCCTCGACCTCCCGGGCCGGCTCCTCGACGGCCGGCCTCCAGGACGGAGAGCATAAGCCCAAGCGGGCCCGCGCGCGCCGGTCGACGAAAGGATCCTCGAAAAAATGAGTCGCTTAAAGCGAGCGCTCCGTCGGATCGTTTGGAAACGGCGGGCCCGGACCGTCGGCCGAACGCTCGACCGATTGGAGCTCGCTTTTAAGGCCGGCAATTATTCCCGGACCGAAAGGAAAATGATCCTCCGCGGTTTTTTATCGTCGAGCGAGTTCCGCTCCGATATAATCAAGCTCCTCTCCCGGGTGTGAAAATGCGAACGATCGAAGAAAAAGAGCTCGTCCTCCCGATCCGCTTTCCGATTAAAACCGGAAAATTCGCCGGGACGGTCGAGGGCGGGATCCGCGGCGTCGTCCGCGTAAGGACTCGGGGCCCGATCGCGATCGCTTATTTTTTGCTCGCGTTTAAAATGCTCATTATGGGAACGCGAAAGGCCCTCTCGATTTAAGGATCCTTAAAAATGAAAATCTCCGCGCGAATTCTTGCCATGGCCGAGGACGAGCTCCTCGGGATGATCTCGCCGCGGGCGATCCGCGATATCAAACGCGAGGATCCGTCTCCCGTATTCAAGGCGTTTATCGTCGGGCAAGAGGGCGAAGCTCGTCCGAAAGTCCTCGGCCTCGGCGCGACCGTTCAACGGTGGTATTATTCCGCGATCGAAAAGCTAACCGAAAAGCTCGCCCTCGGGACGCCGGCCTATCATAACCACGCGGCCGACAACGGGCCGGCCGGCCGGCAACCGATCGGCGAGATCGTCGGAAAGGCTTTTAAAAAGCTCGGCGAGGTCGCCTCCTCGATCGCGGTCGCTTATATCTATCCGGCTTTTCGAGATCTCTCCCTTGATATCGCGTCGATCGAAGCGGATATCCTCGCTCCGTCGGCCGACGTCAAGGATTTCGAGGTCCGGGATCTCGACGTCCTCGGAGTCTCCGGAATCGCCTTTGGCAATTCCGCGCTTAATAGTCCGGCGTTTCCTGGCGCGACGCTCCTCGCTCAAGTCCAGGCTTTCGCCGAGCAATCCGTTTCAATTCAAGGAGGAAACGAGAAAATGCTAACCGCCGAACAAATCAAGGCCGCGATCGCGGAGTCGAAGCTCAAGCCCTCGGACGTTTTCGGGAGTCGCGAGCTCGCCTCGGATCCGCTCGTCTCGGAGTTTGTCGACGAGAAAACTCACGACCTCAGAGGATTCCAAATCCGCAAGCTCAAGGACGCGGACGATAAAGTCGCGTCTCTCACAAAGGAAAACGAGGAGCTCCGCGGACAAGTAAAAACCTTTGAGAGCAAGGAAACCAAGGGCCGGGCCCGGGAGGTTTTCGACGCGGCTCTCGCCGAGAGGCCGAAAATCAAAGGCGACGAACGGCTCGCGAAGTTTCTCCATAAAAATTATGAGAGAAGCTTTCAGCCTCCGGCCGACGCCGGCAAGCTCAAATCCGAAACCGATAAATTCCTTGACGACCTCGTTAAGGAATTCGAGGAGATCAACGGAACGAGCGCCGGCGCGAGCGGAGCGGGCTCCGGATCCGCGGGATCCGGCAAGTCCGGCGACGAGTCCAGGCCCGCCGGCGGCGGCGGCGTTTCGGGCGAGCCCTCGAAGGACCTCCAGGATCCCAAAGCAAACGACCTTATCCCGAACGATTAAACGGAGGTTTATCAAATGGCGATTACCGGGATTCAAATGCGATCGGAAAAATATCGCGTCATGATCGCGACGGCTCCCTCGGGCGGAGTCGTCGCCGGCGCGATGGACTTGATCGGCGCGACCGTCGTCGTCTATTTCGAGACGAAAGCGGCCGGCCTCCTCGTCGCGGCCGTCAACGGATGCGACAAAATTCTCCTCCCCAAGGCCGCGGGCTCGGCGCTCGCAATGGCTCAAGGCTCGAAAGTTTATTTCGATAACGTCGCGAAGAACGTAACGCCGACGGTCGGCGCGAATACGCTTTGCGGCCGCGTTATCGAAGCGGCCCTCGGCGCGGATACGACCGTCCTCGTCGACTTCAACGGGACTTGCGCGGCCTAACCGCGGATCCGAAAGGACAAAGGCAAACAATCATGAGAAAGATTTTTTCGGATCTCTCGAAGCTCGATTTTTCCTCGGCCGCGGGCCGGGAAAAAATCTTCGCGGCCGTTCAGTATTTCGCCTCCGGCGGGCCCGCAAAGGCCGAGGCCGAGCGATATCGGAAAGCGCTCCAGGCTTTCGGAGGTCCCGGCGACTTCCCGGCCGCGGCGCTCCAGGTCCTCGAAAAGTTCCACGCGACGCCGGCCTATGATATGGGCTATGAGGAGATTTTCGATATCCGCGACTTTACCGGGACGACCGAAAGCGGATTCGAGATCCTCGACGTCGAGGACGGGCTCACGTTCGCCGAGGTCCCGAACGGCGCGAAGGCCCATATCTACAAAATGGCGGGAGCGAAAACGACCGTCAATTTCGGACTCTATGGCGGCGGGCTCGGATGGCTCCGGACGTTGATCGACGATAAAAAATATTGGACGCTCGAAGATTCGGCGATCGCGTTCGTCAACAAGGCCGCGGCTCATAAGGCCGAATGCTTTTACGCTCTCCTCGAAGCGCTCGGGGTCGGACATGATATCCTCTGGCAATTGCCGGATCCCGCGGCGCTCCCGAACACGGCCGAAACCTATACGGCGAACCGCGACGCTCAAACCTTGAACCTCGCGGCTCAAACGATCCTCCTCGCGATCGCCGATAAAGGCTACGGCGTAACCGCTCAAAACGCGAATTTTGTCGTCGTCGCGCCGCTCCAAATGGTCGGCCGGCTTAACGCCGCGCTCTCGCTCATGCTCCAGGCGACCGGCGGATCGGCGACGAAAATCGCTTACAAGTTCCGGCTTATCCCGACGACGCTCCTCTCCGTCGCGACCGATTATTATGTCGGGATCCCGAAGCTCAAAGCGAAGGGCGGAAACCGGATGAACCTCACGATTTTCAATCAATTCGACGCGGTCGCTTATGCGGACGTCGCCGTCGGATGGACGAGATTCGGCGGAGCTCTCGCCGATCAGGATCAATTCGCGCGGTGTAAATCCGCTTAACCTCGGATGAGACTTTCTCGCGGGCGAGGAGGGGAGACGCCTCCTCGCCCGTTTTCCTTTAGAGGCTAAATCATGGGCGACGAAGTTTTAACTATGCGGTCCGTCCGCGTCCGTCAAATCATGGAACACTCGAAGGCCGTCCGAGCGGCCGCGGCCGCGTCCCGGACTTGGGCGGCGCTCGCGCGGCAAGGATCGGATCGACCGGCCGGCCGGATCCTCGCCGAGCTCAAGGCGGGCTCCTGGACGGGCCGACGCTGTTTTATCGTCGCCGGCGGGCGATCGCTCCGAGGCTTTGATTTCGATCGACTCCGCGGCGAGCGGACGATCGCGATCAATAAGGCCCTCCGCGAGGTCCCTTTCGCGGACGTCCTTTTCGGGATGGACTTTCAATTTCTCGAATGGATTCAACGAGGCGACCTCGGCGAGGATTATCGGCGCGCCTTTCTTCGGTTTACCGGGGAGAAAATTTGGCTTAATTTAACCGGGACGGCTTACGCTTATCCGCGCGACGTCCGCGTCCTCCTCGGCGCGGGGGAGATCGGATGGACGAAAACGCTCGAGGCCGGCCTCTATCATGGGAATAATTCCGGATACGCCGCGATCAACCTCGCGCTCCTCCTCGGCGCGGATCCGATCTATCTCCTCGGATATGACATGAAGGGGCCCGGGCATTATCACGACGGATATCCGACGTCGATCCAGGCGGGAGCGCTCGAGCAATTCCGGACCTCGATCGAGGCCGGCGCGCGCGAGCTCCCGGCCGACGCGCCGCGGATTATTAATTTAAATCCAAAGTCGGCCCTCCGATGTTTTCCCTTTGGCTCGATCGCGAAGGTCCTCCCGAAAATCCCGCGCGACGGCCTCGCTCCGAAATGGACGGTCGTCTCTTTTTATACGACCGGGACGGGATACGAGGAGGAGATTAAAAAGCTCGAGTCCTCGCTCGATCGATTCGCGATCCCTCATAAATTTTTCCCGGTCGCTCCTCGCGGATCCTGGAGATCGAACCTCAATTATAAATCCGAAATTATCCTCCGGGCGTTCGATATGTATCCGGATCGAGATATTGTTTTTATTGACTCGGACGCGATCGTCCGGAAATATCCGGACCTTTTCGACAAGCTCTCCTCGTTTCATACCTATACGATGGCCGCTCATTTTCATCCTTACAAGGGGAATGATATCCCGGGCGGATCTCTCCTCTCCGGGACTCTATGGATTCAAAACTCGCCGAGCGGTCGCGAGCTCGTCGAGCTTTGGCATAAAATCGGAGTCGAAAATAAAACGATCCGACATCAACATTGCTTACGCCTCGCGATCGAGGAGCTCCGGGCGGCCGGCCGGCCGGTCGAGGTTTGCCGGCTCCCGCGCGAGTATACTTTAATTTTTGATTATTACGCCGGCGAGGAGGTCGATCCGGTCGTCGAGCATTTTCAAGCCTCGCGCCGGCTCCGCGTCCAGGTCGGAAACGGCGAGCCTCTCGTCGACTCGAATTTTACAAAGGTCCCGGGAAAGGGAATACAATGAACCTCTCCGCGGTCGTCGTAACTTATCGCCGGCTCGCGTCGATCGAGCGGATCCTCTCCGCTTGGCTCGGCGAGACTCGGGACGTTTGGCTTTGCGATTGTTCGCCCGAGGGCGTCCGGACGGCGCTCCCGATTAATATTATCCGGGCGATTCCGGATCCCGGAAACCGCCTCCGTCATGCGGTCGCGCTCCTCACGGCCGGCGAATACGTCGTTAAGGCCGACGACGACGTCCTCCCGCGGCCGGGGATCGGGAACGATTTCGTTAATTATCAAAGGACGCTCGGGCCGGCGATCCTCGGGATTCATGGCCGAAAATTTAACGGCCGGGAATATTATTCCCAAACAAAACTTTTCGGATCTAAGGAAATAGCCGCGGTCCAGGAAGTCGACTTTGTCGGCGTCATGACTTGCGCGCCGCGGTCGCTCCTCGCGTTCGATCTCCGCGGGTGTGGCTCCGCGGTCGAGGATCTCTTTTGGCAAATGGGGCCCGCGCGCCGAGCCCGGAAATATGTTATCCCGACGGATAAATTCCAACACTTAGCGGAGAGTAAAGACGCCGGCCGGCTTTGCGGGACGCCGGAACAAAAGCAAGCGCGGGCGGATTATTTCCGGGCAATGTTCGATAAAAATTATAAATGAAAAAAATCGCGATCGTAACAAATCGCCTCGACAATCGCGGGAACGCGACGAACGGGATCCGCGTCGGCCGAGCGCTCGAGCGCCTCGGATATCGCGTCGCCGTCGTCGAGCATGACGCTTTGAGCGCCGGCCTCCCGGCGATCGCCGCGGCGGATCTCGTCCTCGCTTTCGGGACGCTCCTCTATCCGCGGAACGTCGAGCAAGCGGATATAATCGCCCGATCGAAACGGCCGCGCGCGCCGTTCGCGCTCTGGTATTTCGACGCCGTCAATCCGGATTTCGGGCATAGTCGCCGAAAATTCGAGGCCCTCCTCGCCGTCGCGCCGTCGCTCGATTGGCTCTTTACGACCGATCACTCGTATCCTTGGGAAACTCTCGTCCCGAAATATAAACACTTGCTCCAGGGCGTCGACCTCTCGGATTATAAAACGCTCCCGCCGGCCGGCCGGCCCTCCGTCGACGTGATTTTTACGGGCGGATCCCATGGCGCTTTTTCCGATCGGCGAAAACTCCTCGACGCGATCGCCGCTCGTTTCTCGCTTATAACTTACGGGAGCGACTCGCCGCTTTACGTCGTCGGCCGGCAATTTATCGAGGCTTACCAGGACGCGCGCGTCGCCCTCGTCCCGGCTCCGCCGGCCGGCGTCCCGAATTATTGGAGCAATCGAATTTATCTTGCGGCCGGGACCGGGACGCCTTGCGTCGTCGGATGGGCTCCAGGCCTCGAGGATCATTATTCCGACGGATCCGAGGTCGTCTATTTTCGGAGCTCGTCGGATATGCTCGAGGCGATCTCCGGCCTCCTCAAGCGGCCCGAGCTCCGGGCCCGGATCGGAGAGGCCGGCCGAGCGAGGACGCTCCGAGATCATACTTACGAGGCCCGGGCCCGCGAGCTCCTCGGCGCGATCGGAGGGCCCTCGATATGACGGCCGACGAATATCTTAAACATTGGGCCGGCCGCGAGGTTTGGAAGCGCCTCGTCCTCCCTCATCATCAAGAGCGGCTCCGCCGATGCGCCTCCTATCTCCCGGCGGATCCGGCCGGCAACGTCGAGGGCTTTGTCGACGTCGGGAGCGCTCTCGGACACTCGACCGCGATCCTCCGAGGCTTTCGTCCTGGACGTTGGACCGGGATTGATTTTTCCCGGGAGGCGATCGATCGAGCGGCCCGGACTTTCGCGGATATCCTTTTCGTCTACCTCGCGGAGGTTACGGAGATCGAGCTCCTCCCGCGTTTCGCCGGCGTCGTTTGCTCTGAAGTTATTGAGCACGTCCAGGACGACGCGGCCCTCGTCCGCGGGCTTTGGGCGATAACCGGCGGGACGCTCGTCCTTACGACTCCGCGGCGAGTCGTTGACGATCCGGGCCATTTGAGACTATATTCGAGAGAGGCGCTCGAGGAGCTCCTCCAGGACGCCGGCGTCAAGGGCGTCCGGATCGAGACGAGCTCGAGATATTTTTACGCCGTCGCGCGGCGCGAGGAGGCTTAATCATGGCGATCGGATGGCTCGCAAATATCGCGGAGGCCGTATCCTATTTCCAGACGGAGCGCCTCGAGTCCGCTTTTTGGGACGCTTTAACTCACGTCTCCGGCGGAAAGGACGAGCGCGTCGCGGCGCTCCTCCAGGCTTACAACCGGATCCGGACCGCGGCCGGCGTCTCAATCCCGGCGTCGCCCTCGGCCGCGGAGCTCGTCGAGCTCAAGCTCGCACAATTGGAAATGGCTTATTATCTCGCCGGACACTCCGAGGACGAGGACAAGCGGCTCGGCCTCCAGGCTCAAAACGTCGTCTCCGCCGGATACGTTCAAGAGACGTATAAACTCGACCGGCCCGGGACGCTCCCGCCTTGGATCCTCGCGCTCCTCCCGAGCTTTACCGCGGCGCGCTCGATTATCGCGGTCGACCTCCGGCGCGACGAAAATCTCGACGTCGACGGAAATACAAACATAACTTAAAAATGTCGACAAAATCTCTCGGCCTCATCCCGGTGAAAAACAGGGTGAAGCTTATCGAAACGGCATACTCGAGGGCCGGCGATCGCGTCCTCCGGATCCTCTCGGACCTCAATCCGGCGACCTTTTCCGCGGCGATCGGCGGGCGGACTCGCGGACGGATTAACGCGATCGTCCGGGAGCTCGACGCTTTCGCCGGCAAATGGGCCCGGGCCGCGGTCCGGGAGGCTTATCTCGAGGGCTCCCTCGTCGCCCGGACGAGGCTCGAGAATATCGGCGCGGAGAAAAAGTCGCCGAAAAAATACAATCCGGCGCGCCACGAAAAAGCGATCGCGGCGCTCGTCGCCCGGACCGCCGGAGATCTCCTCAAGGCAAATCGAACGATCGCGACCTCGGCCGGGAAATATCTCTCGCTCCTCTCGCTTGCGGCCTCGGAAATAAAAAAGGTCCAGGCGTTCGAGGAGGTCGAGGTCGAGGCGTTCGCCGACGCGACGCTCGGGAAAGGCGTCAAGCGGATCGTCAAGCGATCGCTCGCCGGCGGGCCCGACGGCGTCTCCTCGCTCGCGCGCGGGACGATCTCCAGGATGATAAAAGATTATCTCTTGAAAAAAATCGCCGGCGCGGACTTTATCACGATCAAGGATCGTCATTATTCGCTAAAAAGTTATTCCGAAATGCTCGCGCGGACCGGCCTCCGGGAGGCCCAAACGAAAGCGACAAAAGAGCTTTGCGATCAATACGATAACGACCTCGTTCAATTTTCTCAACATGACGAACCTTGCGAGGAATGCGAGCAATACGAGGGCGAGGTTTTTTCGCTCTCCGGAACGTCGGATAAATATCCCGAGCTCCCGCCCGAGGCCGAGCCTCCGGTCCATCCGAATTGTGAACATAATTTAAATCCGACGTCGGAAAACGCTCTCTCCTGGAGGGCTCGCTAAATGGTAAAAATTTATTTGACGGATCCGATCACATTCCGCCGGCGGACCGGCCTCTCGGATTTTCAGACGCCGACTTATCTCGATCTCCTCGTTATGGGAAAAGTCCGCCTCGGGACGAAGCTCGTCCGGGATATCAAAGGCGAGCTCGTCGTCTCCGGCGCGAGCGTCCTCCTCCCGCTCTCGCTCGGGACGATCACTCACGACGATTTAATCCAGGTCGTCGCCGGCGTCGATCGGTCGATCCTAACGATCAATCCCGTCGGCGGGTGGAGGCCGGATCATTGGGAGGTTTTCCTACAATGATTAAAACGGGCTCTCTCGTCCTGGCCGCGCTCGCCCTCGACTCGATCGAGGCGCTCTCGGATCTCTCGGAGATCTCCGGCCGCGACGAGCTCGACCGCCGGGATCCGGCCGGCCGGCCTCCTCGCCGGCGCGATCGGATCCGGGAAAATGAGCGGCGGGCTATGGCTCGATTTAAAACGAGGGCCGGCCGATGAGCGGCGCGCTTGAGGGCGGAGGGTATTCGGCGGATTTCCGGGAGTTCGATCGGAAATTTTTAAACGCCGCGCTCATCAAATATCCCGAGGCCGCGGAGAAAGGACTTTTCGAGGCGCTCTCGGAGCTTAAAAACGACGCGGACAACGTCCCGCCGAGGACGCCTCACCTCGAAGGAAACCTCCGCGGAGATTATACGTTTATCCTCGACGGGATAACGACGACGAAGCTCGTCGAGAAGTCCGGAGGCAAAGGATCGGCCCATTATCCCGGCGGCGAAAAGCCCGTCCTCCGGCCGAACGCGAAAAATATTATCGTCAAGCTTATTTTTCGTATGCCTTACGCGGCGCGGTGGCATGAGACGACCGCGGATATTAATTGGAGCGAGGACGGCGTCGGCCCGAAATATGTCGAGAGCAAGCTCGCGACCTTTGGGGAAAAATATATGGGGATAACCGCGGCTCCGGTCCGGGCCCTCTCCGGAGGATAAAAAATGCTCAAGGAAATAGCTCGCTTTATCGTTACGAAAATCCCGGGCCTCGTCCTCGGCGGAAATTTTCAATTCGGATTTCGGCCGACGACGGCTCCGGTCCGATGTTCCGTTATTCAAGAGGCGAGCCCGTCGCCCGTTAATTTTTTCCTCCGCGATCGCGTCGATTATATCCTCCAAATTATCTCCCGCGCGGCCGATTACGAAACGGCGAGCGCGGATAATTGGAAATTTTACGACGCGCTCGGCGGATCCGCCGGATGGGAGATCCCGGCGCTCGTCTCCGGAGGACAAGCGTATCGGGCCGAGGTCGTCGAGGCGATCGCCGTCCCGCAATATATCGGGATGGACGGAAAAAATCCGGAATTTTCGATAAATTTTATTTTCAGGATGGAAAAAGCATGAATCCTCCAGGCAGGGCGGCGAGGATCCGGGCCGGCGCGAGGCTTTCGAGCCCGAGGGCGGGCTCCCGGGGCCGGAAAAACCGTTCGCCCTTTGTACGCGATCCTGGAGCGATTTCCATTTTCGCCGAAAAGGGAATAAAATCCCTTGCGGATATCGTATCTCTTTAGGAGGTTTCAAAATGGCAAGTCCAAACAAGGACCTCGGGCCTTGCGGCGCTTATTGGAACGGCGTCCACGTCGGCCCGACTCTCGGCGGGATCAAGTTTAAGGACGACCTCAACTCGGAGGACATTTTCGAGGACGGACACGGGAAAACGCCGGTCGATACCGTCTCCGTCGGCCGGATAACCTCCGTCGAGGTCCCGATGACGCGCTCGTCCTGGGCTCAATTGAAAGCAATGATCCCGGGCGCGACCGGCGGAACGTCGAACCTGGAGGTTTATAACTCCGTCGGGCTCGACTTCTTCGCCCTCGCGAAAGCGCTCGTCCTCAAGCCGCTCGTCAACAACGTCGCCTCTGTCATTCAATCGCAATGGCTCACGGTCTACCGCGCTTATCCGGTCGCGGCCGTCGAGTTCACCTATGACAACGCGACGCAACGCGGCGTGAAAGTTACCTTCAAAGTTTATCCGGACGACGCCTCGGGGAACGTCGGGAAAACTTGGAGAATGGGGCCCGTCGTTTAACGACGAAAAGAGGAGCAAGAGGTTATGAGGATCCGTCTCGATAAAACGCTTTACGAGGCTCTTGAGGTCGAGCTCCCGGACGGGAAGGTTATCTCGACCGTCCCGTTTACTCCGCCCGTCCTTCGCGCGATCCGCGAAATGGACAGGGCCCGGAGAAAGGGAGAGATCGACGGGCCGGACGCCGTCGTCAAACAAGTCGCTTTGATTTACGGGCTCGACGAGTCCGAGGTCGAAAAATACGACTCTCGGATCCTTAGCGACATTTTGACGCGCGCGTCCGAGAAAATGTCCGAGGGAATCGAAGCGAAGAAACCGCCGGCGGGAGCTCCGCCGGCGGACGTCCCGGCGATCGAGGCCGGCCTCCAGGATCCCGCGGGGGATCTCGCGCCGGCTCCGGATCCCGGCGGAGAAGAAAAAAACGGGTTAGGGCCCGCGTCCGCGGTCTAGGCGAGATCGGCGCGGCCTTTCCCGTTTCGCTCCTTTACGAGCGGGCCCTTAACCTCGACGTCCGCGACTTCGCCGCGCTCCAGGGCGAAGCGAAGCGGATCGCGCTCCAAAGGAAAAGAGATCTCTTGATCGCCCTCCGGACCGCTCAAGCAACCGATGATGTTTTTAACGACGCGATCTCTCTTATCGACGACGAGCTCGGCGATATCGACGGGACGCGCGAGAAAACAATCCTCAATAATTGGGCGGATCTCGCGGCTCAAAAGGAAGGATAAAGCCCATGTTTGACGTCGGCGCGATCGTCGCTCGGATGGACCTCGCCCTCGACGGATGGAATAAATCCGTCGATAAAGTCAAGGGCGATCAAAAAACAATCGGCGGCGGGATAACCGGAGTCGGGAAACAATTCACCTCCGCCGGCGTCAAGATGGCCGCGGCCGGGAGCGCCGTCGCCGGCGGGCTTTTTGCCATGGCAAAGGCGACCGCGACAACCGGCGACGAGCTCGCGAAGCTCTCGACGCGGACCGGGATCTCGACGGAGACGCTCTCGGCCTATAAGCGAACGCTCGACCTCGGAGACTCCTCCGTCGAGGAGTTCGCGAAAGGTATGAAAACGCTCGGGGAGGTCATGGTCGCCTCGGCGAACGGCGACGAGACGGCGACTCAAAAGCTCGCGGCGCTCGGGACGACGGCGACGGACGCGGACGGAAAGCTCCGGCCGCTTAACGACGTTTTCCTCGACGTCGCGGACTCCGTCTCGAAAATGGAGGACGGCGCTCTAAAAAATACGCTCGCCGTCGACGTCCTCGGAAAGTCCGCGCTCGGCCTCCTCCCGACGTTGAACATGGGAAAACAGGCTTTAATTGACGAGGGCGACGCGGCCGCTCGGATGGGGTTAATTTTCGACAAGGACGCCGCGGCCTCGTCCGAAAAATTAAACGACTCGATCTCGGATCTCGGCCTCTCGTTCAAAGGCGCGACGACTCAATTATCGATCGCCCTTATGCCGGCGATAACCTCGATCGCCGAGAAAATCTCCGGCGTCGTTCAAAAATTTACGGAATGGACTCAAGCTCATCCGGGCCTCGCGGCCGCGACAACGAAAGTCGTCGCCGGCGCGGGAGCTCTCCTCGCGATCCTCGGGACCGGATCCGTTATTATCGGGAAAATAATCGGGCTTTTCGGGACCTTGTCGACCGCGATCCATGGCGCGACCGCGGCGAAGCTCGCCTCCGTCTCCGCTTGGGGCGTCGTTATAGGGCTCGTCGCGACGTATGCGATCAAGCTCCAGGAATTAAGCGACGCCGAGGACTATGTTATCGAGGCCGACAAGCGCCTCCGCGAGACTCAAGAGCGCTCGATCGATAATCTCTCAAAGGCCGCGGTCGCGGCCGGTTTTCATTATGGACAAATGTCGAATTTGATCGACGCCTATGATGGAAATATCGCGGCCTTGACGACCGCGATCCGAAAGGGCGAGGAGGGCGTCGCGATACAAAAGGCGCTCGCGGATGTCGGGAAAGAAAACGAGGTCGTCAATCAAAAGCTCGCAAAGTCTCATGAGGATTATTCCGTCGCGGCCGGAAAAACGGCCGAGGCGACGAAAACTTGGATTGATTATTTAAAAGACAAAGGGCTCATGACGGTCCAGGAAAAATCCGATCGCATAAAAGAGCTTTGGAGCTTGCTCGGCGACCTCGACGCCGCTTATAAGACGCAAAAAATCGACCTCGAAACTTATAAAAAAGGCGTCTCCGAGGTAAACTCCGAGCTCGGGACGCTCGTCTCCGAAACGAAATTGACGGAGGGGAGCTCTCGCGATATGTGGGAAGTCCTCCAAAAGGTCCCGCCGACTTTGGAGGATAATTATTTCGGCGTCCAAACGCTCGACGAGGTCCTCGACGATTGCGCCGATAAAATGGGAATGAGCGCGGCGACCTCCCGGATCCTCGCCTATGAGCTCGCGCGCCTCGCCCTCGCCGCTCAAGGAATCGTCCTCCCGGATATCAGTTTCCCGGAGGATCAAAAGGCCGCGGTCCGCGAGGACGTCGACGATTTCAAGCATTATTGGGACGGATTTTTTAACGACGTCTCCTCGCAATGGGGCGATACGATCAATGATTTTATCGGCGGAAATACCTCGATCGTTACGGCTTGGAATCGCCTCTGGAAAGACATGGGAAAAACGATAACCGATTTCGTCGGAAAATTTATAACCGAAAAGCTCGTCGGCGCGCTCCAAGGAATCGTCTCTCCGGCAAAGGACGCCGCGGGAAAAGCGAGCGAGGCGCTCGGCGGGATCGGGACGACCGTCTCGAACGTCGCGAGCTCGATCGGGACGGCGATAACCTCGATCGCCGGAGCGATCCTGGAGGTCGTCGAGCTCGTCGCGACGACGGTTATCGATATCGTCGCCTATGGATTAACGACGCTCGCCGAGGCGATCGCGACCGCGGCGACCTCTCTCGCGGCCGCGGCTCCGAGTCTCTTGATCGTCGGGGGAGTCGCGCTCGCTCTTTACGCGGGCTTTTCCGCGATTAACGCGCTCCTCGCCTCGGGCGGCGGAGGGGCCGGCGACGGAATGGGGCGAGTCGTCGAAAGGCAGGATCGTTTCCTCGCCGGGTGGGAATGGTGGTATATCGATATGGCGGCGATCGCCTCTTTTATCCAAGGACAAAACGATCATCGGGCCGATCAATTGGATAACCTCGCGAACGTCGGAAATAATATTTATAATCTTATCGCCGACGTCGGGAATAAATTAACGGACGCGGTCTATAAGGTCCGCGACGCGATCGAAAACGTCCCGGCCGCGGCCGGCGGAGGGGTTTTCACGCGGCCGACTTTTGCCATGATCGCCGAGAAGGGGCCCGAGGCCGCGATCCCGCTCGAACGCTTGAACGAGTTCCGCGGACAAGGGAAAGAAGCGACGCCGGCTCCGGTCCTTAATCTCGCGGCGACCTTCGAGATCTCCGCGGTCGACGGCGCGAGCGTCCGCGAGATCGTCCGGACAAAAGTCGGGCCCGAGCTCGTCGGATGGCTCAAGACAAATTTCGGCCGGGACGAGCTCCGGGCGGCTTTAGGAGTTTCTTAAAATGCGTTATAGTTATGTCAATTTTATAAACTCCTCGACGCTTATCTCGACCTCGACGGAGGACGCGCTTTATCTCAAGGAATATTTATACGATAACCGGCCGAGTCGACCGTTTCGCTTTACATCGAAAACGGCTCAAAATATTTTGATCGATCTCTCCGCGACGCGCCGCGTCTCGCTCGCTTGTCTCTTTAATCACAACCTCACGCCGGCCGCGGAGATCCGCCTCCAGGCGAACGGCTCAAACGCTTGGGGAGCGCCGGCGCTTAACCTCCGGCTCAATTGGAGAGAGCTCGATCTATATCGCCGGCTCAATAGTCAAAATCGGTGGCTCCGATATACGATCGACGATCCGACGAATATCGCTTTCCCGGAGATCGGCCTCGCTTGGCTCGGGGAATGGAATAAGCTCCCGGGCGTCCGCGTTTCTCCCGGCCGGAGCGACTCGCCGAATTTTATAACGACCGAACAGGAAACCGCTTTCGGGCAAGATTGGGATATCTATCTCTCCGAGGCTCAAAAATTCGAGCTCTCCCTAACCGAGCTTTTCGATCCGGCGACGCTCTCCGCTTTTCATGCTTTTTTGCGGGCGATCCAAGGATCCGCCGGCCGCTTTGTTTTTATCCCGGACGATCGGGAGCCTCACGTTTATTTTGTTAAGGTCGCCGGGAGCCCGACGTCTCAACGGATGATTTACGGGCCCGGATCTAAAGAGCTCAAATCCTGGAGCCTCTCGCTCAAAGTATTGACGCGCGGGATCTCTTTATTATGACCGTCCCTTATCGCTCGTTTACGGATTTCGATCACGCGACGCTTGATCTCCTCGACGCGAACGTCCCAAATTCAAAAGGATCCTGGAGCGCCTCTCATATCGCAAACGCTTATTTCGGTTTTCAAAAAAATGGGGATGGGACTTGGGCTCATTGGTGGTATGGGATCGCGAAACCGTCCTCCGCGAGATGGGCTCTCCTCGACGGCGGCGACGAGGTTATTAGTTTTCAATGGAAAATTCTTTTCTCGTTAATCGCGAATACGACCGCCCGGGCTCAATATTCCTCGCTTTTAAAAACGAGCTCCAGGTCCGCCGGCGAGGTCGTCGATATGTCCGCCGTCTCCGGGCAAGTCTACAAGGCCGGGACGGATTGGACGGCTTATCCCGGCGTCGCGAATCAAGGACAATACGAGGACGAGAAATTTATCGTTTTCGGAGATCTCCCGAAAGTTTATTGGCTTTACGGGTGTCCTTATCGGACCGGCGTCGGGACCGTCGAGAACGACGCTCAAGCATATTATTTTTTAACCGGATTTAATGCTCGTATGGGCCCGCTTTGGGGCGGAGATCCCGCGGCCGGCGAGATCGCCGAGGTCCGCGGCGTTTTCCAAGAGGTCCGCGTCCGCGTTTTTAATCCGGTCGTTAACTCGATCTCGAAGTCGCTCGTCTCTCCGCTCGGCGGCGACGAGCTCGTCCTCTCCGGCCTCGGGTTTCATAACGACGACGACGAGCTCACGGACGCGACAAATAATCCGAATAGCTCGACTCCGGGCGGAGGATGGATTGACGACGTCCGGGAGATCCTCTTTATCGGGAGATCCGGAGAGGGCACGTTTACGCTTACGTCGGCCGGCGGAGATTTTACCGTCGACTCGAATAATCAAATAACGATCGACGCGCTCCCGACGCTCCCGATCGGGACCTATGAGATCAAGCTCCGAAAGACGGGCGTCGCCGCGCGGCTCATTTCCGGAAACGTCCCGGAGGCGTTCGCCGGCGACTATCTCGCCGACGTCGCGACCGGCGAAATGAGCGAGGGCCTCCGGATCGTCCTAACCGTCGGCGTCGACGAGGCCGCGAAGAAAAAGAAAACGCCGCTCCTCGGGACGGATTGGGAGTTTCTCGTCGACGGTTTGATCGTTCACAAATATTATGCTCCGATCGATATCCGCGCGCCGGCGCGATTTTACGACGGCCGGATCCTCCGGAATAGCAATTTTGCGAGGAGCGTCTCCTCCGGGCTCGGGACTTATCTCGGATCCGATATCGATATCACGCTCTCGAATGCGGACCGGGAATTTTCGCGGCTCCTCTTTGACGCTTACGTTAAAAATCAAGGCGTCGCCCTATATTACATTTGGAGCGACGGCGCGGAGACGGCCCGGACCGCGCTCTCCGCTTTCGTCGTCGACGACTATGAGCTCCAGGGCCCGGAGTTCCGGGCGAAGCTCCGCGATATCGGCGCGAAATATTTTCAAACCGCGCTCCCGCTTTATCGCTGTACGGTCGACGAGTTTCCGAATATCTATGAAAAGGCGATCAATTTTCCAAAGCCCGAGATCCTCGGGACGTTCGCTTTTTCCGGGACGGATAAGAAAGGTGCGATCCTCGCGGCCTACGTCGACACGGTCAATTTTATTTATCTCGCCGCTCGCGGATCCCTCCACGCAATAACGGCCGTCTACTCCGCCGGCGCGCTCGTCGATCCCGCGGATTATACCGTTTCGTATGACGTCGACGGACAAACGCTTATCACGTTCGCCGGCGATCAAGGCGATAATGATATAACTTTCGATTGCGAGGGGTACGCTTACGCCGGTTATGAATATTCCTGGAATTCTCCCGCCGGCTTTATTCAAAATCCGGCTTATATCCTCGCGTTTTTCCTCGCCTTTATCGTCGGCGTCCCGGCCTCCCGGCTCGACCTCGCGAGCTTTGACGTCCTCGCGGCCTATTTCGACGGGCTCTCGCTCTCGACCGCCGGCAAGTTCGCGGCGACCGGAGAGGAGCCCGCCGGCGATTATTTTTCTCAATTGCTTTATAGTTACGGGACGCTCGCGGCGTTCGATCGCCTCGGCCGGTGGAAAGTCGCGCGGAAGGATCTCTCGACGCTCGGGACCTCAAAAAAAATATGGGCTCAAATCGATACGCTCGATCATCCGGTCCGGCAATTTAACACGGCCTCGGCGTTTAACCGGCTCCGGGCCCGATGGGATTACGTCCCGGCCGCGGATCTCTTTAAGGGCGGCGCGCCGTTCGAGAGCGGGCCCTCGATCCTGGCGCTCGGGACGTCGATCGAGCCCTCGACGGATCCGGATTTTAAATGGATTGATTCGGCCGCTTGGATTGCGATCCGGGCCGACGAGGAGCTCCGGCGATACGCTTTCGGGGATAATAAATTTATCTTTTCGCTCCCGATCGACTTTCTCGACGAGGTCGACCTCCTCGACGACGTCTCGCTCCAGGACCTTTTCGGCGTTACCGCGGCCGGCGAGGGCGACGCGGGCCGGCTCATGTATATCGAAGCTTTGACGCCGGACTTTGAGACAATGAGGATTGACGTCGTTTGCGCGGATCTCGCTTGGCTCCTCGCCGAGGTTTTTATTTTAGGCTCTCCGCTTATGGATGGAAATTGGAGCGACGCGGGCCCGGAGGAGCGGAATTTCGGTTATTTGTGCGGGACGTCCGGACTCTTTGCGGACGGCGTCTCCGGTAAAAAATTATAGGAGTTTCAAAAATGCCTAACCTCGACGATGGGGCCGACGCTGTAACCGGAGACCGCTTGGATTATGACGTCTTTAATAAAATTAAAAATCATTGGAGGGCGGCCGCGGCTCCCGCGGATCCTCAGCCAGGAATGATCCGATCGGACTCCGGCGCGGACAAGCTTTTCCACGAAGGAGCGGCCGGCGAGGACGAGGTCCTCCAGGCCGAGCGGTCCTCGGACGTCTCTCCGGTATTTTCCGGGATCTCGCTCAAGGTCCTCTCAATCGACGATACGGACTCGCCTTATACCGTCGTCGCCGGCGACTATACAATCCGGGCCGACGCGACGAGCGGCTCCATTACGATCAATCTCCCGGCGGCGACCGGATCCGGGCGGATCCTCCGGATTAAAAGGCTCGACGGCTCCGCGAATACAATTTCCGTCGCGGCCGCGGGAGGGGAGACGATCGACGGCGCGGCGACCTCGGGCCTAACCGATCAATATTCGACGCTCTCCGTCCAGGACGTCGCGGCCGGCGTTTGGGATATCGTCCCGCTTGCCGGATCTGGCGGATCCTCGGCGTCCAATAAAATGTTTGAGGATTTATTCGACGACGCCTCGATCGGGTGGCAATGGCTCTCCGTCGCGAGGAGCGGAACGATCGGCGAGGCCGGATCGGTCCTTACGATAACCGCTCCCGCGGGCACTAACTGCGATTGGTGGTCGAACGTGGCAAATGGGCCGGCGATTTTTATTCCGATATTCCACGGTCCTTTTGAGGTTATAGCTAAACTCAATTCTTATGTTGAGGGAACAAATACAGAGGCGGGCCTCGGCGTCTGTATCGGACAAGCGGGAGCCTCGGCGAATATTTGGGGTTTAGGGCACATAAAGACAACGGTCTCGACGTCTCTCGAAGTCATCCAATTTGGAAGCGCGGCCGCGGCAACCGCGGCCGTCGCGACGCTTCCAATTTGGCTCAGAGCTCGAGTTTCCGCGGGATCGAATACGACGGCCGGGACCTTTAAAGTAACCTTCGGATATAGCACAGACGGAGTTACTTATACGGACCTTTATTCCTTCGTCGCGATCGCGCCGACTCATATTTTTCTCTTTTGTCGAAATTGGCTCGACTCCGGCGCTTATCGCCTTTCGGCCGCTCCTTTTGAATCGTTTACGGTAAATCATCCGTAAAGGGAAAAATTATGCTTAAAAAAATACTTGGGATCTCCCTCGTTTTTATTTTTGCGATCGCGGCCGCTTGTCCGGAGTCCAGGCCGACAAAGCTCGTCCGCGTTTGTCTCGTCTCGGACGATCTCGCCGGCCCTTTTTGTCCGGCCGAGGCGATCGCCGAGCGGCGCTTTTTCGTTGAGCCTCGCCCGGGCGAGCCGGTCGCGCCGGCGATCCCTTGCCGCGTCCACGGAGATCCGGATCCGCTCGTCTCCGTCGACGTTTGCGCCGTCTCTCTTTTAGCCTTGAATCCGTATTGTCCCGGCGAAATTACAATCGAGGTCCGGAGCTCCGCGCTCCCGCTCGCGCCTTGTCCGGTGCATAAGGCTCCGCCGGATCCCGTTATTGAAAAAGCGAAATATCCTCTTTTCGTTTTTATCCCGGAGCTCCTCGTCGCCGAGGGAGATCTCAACGCTTTTTGCAAATCGTTTCGAGCGGCCGGCGGATGGGGAGTCCGATTTTTTCTTTTACAATCCTGGTCGACCGTTCGGCTCGTTCCGTGGGAGAGGGCGATTTATAACGGGAGAGAGGTCCGCCTCTATTCCGCGGCCGACGGAGTAAATTGTCCCGTTACCGATATGAGCCGGCCGAATGCTGTTTATTGGTCGCGGCTCCGGACGGTCCTCTCGATCCTTAAAGCGAACGACCTCGAGGCGCTCGTCGCGCTCGGCGATAATTGTTCGATGAATACCAGGATGCAAAAATTGTCTTATCCGTTCCTTGCGTCCTTTCAAACGATGAGCCGGGAGGAGGTTTGGCCGTATCTCGATCCGGCCGAAGCTTTTCACGCTTGCACGGCCTCGGCCGGCGGGCTCTATGGTCCGGCGAAATATGATCTATACCGCGAATGGACGGCCGAGGCGATCGCCGAGCTTAAACTTTCGGGCGTCGCTTATCGCGTCGAAATACAAAACGAGTTTTCCCGTTTAGGATGGGAGGCGACCGCTCCTGATCCTAAAAATTGGTATTCGACGATCGTTTCCGCGGTCCTCTCGGCCGGCGTCCAGGGCGGGAGGATCGTTCATTCCGGAGACGTCTCGATCGTCTTAAATTATCCCGGGATTTATTCAATTCATCAAATCGAACGGCCCGGACTTTCCGTTTTTCCTTGCGCTGTTTCTCGAATTATGCTTTCGGGAGACGGAGGATACGCCGGGAATTTTAAAGGACGATCGACGACGGATATAGACGTCCTCGGACATAAAGGGCTTTCGATCGAGGACGCCGTCGGGATCGCGCGGGAGATCCGGGCCCGCGGGATCGCCGGCGGATATGAATGGATGCCGCGCCGAGCTTGGCGCTTTGACGATTGCCTCGCGAACGTCGACGGGATCCCGATGGACGTCCCGAAGGCGATCGCGGCGGAATGGAAAAAATAGACTTCCGGCGGGACGGCTCCGCGGCGGGCCTCGGCCGCTCCTCCGAGAGCTCGGGACGGATCCCGCCGGCCTCTCCTCTCCTCCTCCAGGCCGGCCGCGATCGCGTTTCCCGGCCCATGGCGGGCCGATCTCCGGGATCCCGGGAGGAGGGCCCGCACGGATCCGGACCGGCTTTCCTGGCCTTTCCGCTTTTCCCCTAAAAAACGACGCTCCAGGATCGCGTACAATCGACGATCTCGGGCCGGCCGGGGGGAAGGGCCCGGGAGATCGGGCCCGCTAAAGGGCGGCGAAGCGGGCCGGCAAGGGGCCGGCTCCGGATGATGATCTCGGGCCGTTTTGTGAAACAAAGGGGCCCTCCGGTGAAACGATCCGGCCTCCAGGTGAAAAAAAAGCCCGCCGGCCTTTCGACCGGCGGGCTCGGAGCGGGCCCGGAGCGCGGCGCTCTCTATCGCTTGCGGGCGAAATAATTCCGGAGGGCCTCGCGGACGATCGCGGAGGAGCTCCGGTCCTGGCGGAGGGCCTCGGCCCGGAGCTCGGCGTCGATCTCGGGCGGGAGGACAAACGAGGCCCGGACGAATCCTTTCGCCGGCGGGAGTCGGCGCGCCTCGTCGCGGAGGGCCGCGTCGACGGTCCGGCGATCGGCGCTCAAGAGCTCCTCCGGCGCTCGCCGCGGACGAGGGCCCGGGCGATCGTCAAGGCTCCGAGAGCTCCCGAATACCAAGACAAAGTCGCGGCCGCTTCCGCGTCGTCTCTATGCGCTCGCTCGATCGAGTCGGCGCGCTCGCGGTTTCTCCGGATCAAGCTCGCGAGCTCGCGGGCGACGCGCCGGCGACGGAGATCTCCGGAGATCCCGATCGCGACGAGGGCGATAATCGTAAGGATGAGAATTTCGGAGGACATTTTTAAAGCTCCTCGACGTCGATTTTCCGGAGAGTTTCCTCGGCCGCGACGATCGCCGCGGCGGGATTTTTGCGGGACGGCCGAGCCTCGACCGGGATAAATTCTTGATATAGCTTCGCGTAAACGCGGGCCCAAACGAGGACGCCGCGGAGACGATCGGCGAGCTCGCCGGCGAGGAGCTCGATCGGCGTCGGGACGAGGCGGACCTCGCCGGGATCCTGGAGGACGGCCTCGCGCGACGGCCGGCGGAGGAGCTCCTCGTATTTTTGGAGCTCATACTCGGCGTCCGGTCCAGGATTGCGGGCCCAATAAATAGAATTTCGGAGGGCGAGGCGGAGCTCCTCGTCCGTCGGCGGGATCGAGGCGAGGTCGCCCTCCAGGATCTCGGCGACATTTTGGGCGAAACGAACGGAGGCGCGAGCGTCGGCTTTAAATCCGGCATCCGTTTTTTTTGCGAAGGCCGCGGCGTATTCCCGGCGATCGGCGGCGTCGAGCTCCAGGGCGAAGCGGCCGGCGGAGGCGGCGTCGGCCCGGACCTTTGCCTCGGGAGCCTCGTCCTCGCGCGCGCGGGCCCGGAGCTCGGCCGAAAGGAGCGCGGCCTCGACCGCGGTTAAATTCCCGTCCGTCGCCTCGGCCGCGCGGCGCTCGTCGATCGAGATCAAGGCCGCGGCTTGGCCGGCCTCGGAGTCCTCGACGAGCGAGAGCGCGAGATCCGCGTCGTCGTTCGCCTCGTCGAATTTTCGAGCGATCGGGCCGAGGAGCTCCGCCGGGACGTTTGATTTTCTCGCGTCCAGGACGGCGGACTTGAGGGCCCGGAGCGCGAGGTAAAGATAAGGGGAGGCGACGGCGAGCTCTTGATTTTTTTCCGTCGGATCCTTTTTAGGATCGAGGCGGATCCCGCAAGGCCGGCCCTCGCGGTCGAGGACTTGGACGGATCCGTCGGGCTCGACGCGCGACGCGCGCCTCCAGGGAAACGGAGAAAACCGAATCGATTGAAACATGATTAAGCCTCCTCGGGCTTGCGATCGGTCGCGCCTTGGACGGCCTCGGCCGATTTTGACTTTTTTAAATAATCGAGGACAATCTTTCCTAGGAAAAACGTATATGCGGGGGGGATTGATTGAGACAATTCTTTCCCGCTCATCCAATCTATTCCCATTGCCTCGCGCCGCGCCTCCGTCCCAAATTGGACGAGCCCGTCGCGCGAGGAGGAGCCTCCCGCGTTTCCCCAAACGCCGATTGTTTTCGGTTTTCTTTTCGGGGAATGATAATCGTCGTTTTGTCCTCCGCCATAGACCGGGACCGCGGAAGATTTATTATGATTGCAGGGCGGCGTCATGACCGGGCCCGTCGATATCTCAAAATACCGATGCCGTCTCAATTGATTTCCCTCTTTTGTCCCGAGCCCGAACATTATCCCGCATAAAAGAATCGGTTCGCGCAAAAACGAGCGAGCGCCCTCGACGTTTTCAATAATGAAAGGACATCCGATTTTAATTAAAAGGTCGCGAGTCGGCCCGATCAAGTCCGGATGCTTACGATCTTTCCAGAGGCCGCGCCGCATGGTCGAAAATTTTTGGCATGGCGGCGAAGCGTGGATAAAATCAAATTCTTTCCCATGAGCGGCGAGATATTCGAGCGCGTCTCCTTGAACGAATTTAAAGGGATAATTTTTTTGAGGTTTAATGTCGACGCCGACGATCTCGCCGAATCCGGCGCGAAAATATCCCATTGACGCGCCTCCCGCTCCGCAAAAAAGATCGAGACATTTTTTCGGTTTCTTCATGGATTAAGCCTTGGCGTCTTTAAGGACAAGGCCGCAATTTTCGCATTTAAATTCTTTCGGATCGAGGTCCGCCGCGAGGACGTCGGCGATCCGGACTCTCATTAATTTTTGTCCGCTCAAGTCGCGGCCGGAGGCGAACGCGGTCGAGCCCGCACAACGTAAACGGCCGCAAAAAACGCGGCCGTTATCGCCGAGATAAAGCTCCGTCTCTTTAAGCTTCATAATTAAGCCTCCTTTTTTTCGGGATCCCGGAGGAGCGTCGCGAGATAGGCGCGCTCAAACTCGGCGATTTTTTCGGCGCGAATTTTATCGGCCTCGCTCTTGAGCATAAAACGCCGGCCCGGGCCCGGGACGAAAGCGGCCGGCGAGATCCAAAAAGAGCGGCCGTCGTCCATTTTGATTTTGACTTGAGTCCCGAAACGGAGGTCCGAGTCGACGAGGACGATCTCGCCGAATCCGTCGGCGTTCGCGGCGTCGCCGGTATAATAAATTTTCTCGCCGGCGACGAGGATCCCGCCCTTATGTTTGGGATCCTGGACGGCGCGCTCCGCGACTTTGCGATCGCGGATTTCATTCCGGGCCCGGAGGCCGAGGCGGAGGATTTTTTTATCGCGGTCGTTCATTAGCGGAGACTCC
>Ga0172380_10002260_pt1 | contig 30398 bp, 30 predicted proteins | sample Leawe162metaG_FD_119747 | JGI IMG/M metagenome (GOLD analysis project Ga0172380, IMG submission 119747) | Leachate microbial communities from a municipal landfill in Southern Ontario, Canada - Leachate well 162 metaG | ecosystem: Engineered > Solid waste > Landfill > Unclassified | place... | reverse complement strand
GAGTTCGCCGATGGATCAGGAAAGCCGCTGGAACACGCGCTACCGGGCTGCCGGCGACGACTATCTGTTCGGCACCGAGCCCAACCGCTTTCTCGCGCATCGCGCCGAGCTGCTGCGCAACGGACGCACGGCGGTGTCCGTCGCCGACGGCGAGGGGCGCAACTCGGTCTGGCTGGCCGAGCAGGGACTCGATGTGACGGCCGTCGAAATTTCTCCGGTGGCCGTCGAAAAGGCGCGCCGCCTCGCTGCCGGGCGCAAGCTGCCGATCCGCTTTCTGCTGGGCGACATGCTGGCGCCGGACTGGCCGCCGCAAGATTTGCACAACGCCTTCGACTGGGTGGTCGGCGTCTTCATCCAGTTCGTCGGCGCCGCCGATCGCGCACGGCAATTCGCCGCCATGAAGCAACTGGCGCGGCCGGGCGGACGCATCCTGTTGCAGGGCTACACGCCGAAGCAGCTCGACTACCGGACCGGCGGGCCGGGCGATCTCGAAAATCTCTACACCCGCGAAATCCTGATCGAAGCGTTTGCCGACTGGGAGATCGAGGAACTGGTCGACTATGAGGACGAGATCGCCGAGGGCATGGGACACAAGGGGCGCTCGGCGCTGATCGGCCTCGTCGCCCGCAAGCCCTGATGACCCTTGCGGGTCGGGTCACTTGTCGTCGCCCACCCCGAGGCTGACCCGTACCAGTTGCGGAATGCTTTCCGCCTCCAGTTTCGCCATCATGCGCGCCTTGTGCACTTCGACCGTGCGCACGCTGATGCCGAGTTCCTCGGCGATTTCCCGGTTGTGGTGGCCGGCGATGACGAGGTGCATGACTTCCCGCTCGCGCGGTGTCAGTTCTGCCAGCCTGCGCAGGAATGCCTCCTTCTGGCGCTGGTTGGCGAGTGTGGCAGATTGCCGGGCATAGGCTTCGTCGATGGCTTGGACCAGTCGTGTTTCGTCGAGCGGCTTTTCGAGAAAGTCGACTGCGGCGGCGCGAAAGGCCTCCCGCGCCGAGCTGACATCGCCGTGGCCGGTGATGATGACCGCCGGTATCGAGCAGCCGCGCGCCATCAGTTCCCGTTGCAGCGTCAGGCCGTCCATGCCGGCCATGCGGATGTCGACGATCAGGCAGCCGTGCCAGTCGGGCCGCAGCGCACCCAGAAAGCTTGCCGCATCGGCGAAGACCGAGGTGCGGTAGCCGCGCAAGCCGAGCAGGAGCCCGAGGGCGTCGCGTACCGAAGCATCGTCGTCGATGATGAAAACCGTGTTATCCATGATCTCGCTTGTTCCGTGTATCCAATGGAAGTTTCAGCCGGAAGCGGCCGCCGCCGCCGATTTCTGTGGTGAGGCTGCCGCCGTGCGCTTCGGCGATGGCCCGGCTGATGGCCAAACCGAGACCGAGGCCGCTCGACTTGGTCGAGGCGAAGGGCTCGAAGATTTGCTCGGCCAGTGCAGTCGATACGCCCGGCCCATTGTCCGCCACTTCGATGACGAGGTAGCCGCCGTGGTCTACTTGCGCGGTCAGAGCCACGCTGGCCCGCACTTCGCGCGTGTCGGCAACGGCCTCGAAGGCATTGGCCAGCAGGTTGCGCAAAACCACTTCGAGTTGCAGGCGATCGGCGCTGAGGACCGCCGCCGGCATCGCGCCGATGGAGAAGTCGATGCCGGCTTCCTGCGCCTTGGCGCGGAACGCCGCCGTCGCGCCCGCGACCAGTTCGGGCAGGGATATCCGCTCCAGGCGCGTCGCCCCGGTGCGGAAAAAATCCCGCAGGCGGCGCACGACGTCCGCGGCCCGGCTGGCTTCGTCGATCATGCGCTGGATGACGTCGCGCAACTGATCCGCGTCGGCGCCGCGCGCCAGCAGTTGCTTGCCGGCCGAGCCATAGGCGGAGAGGGCGGTGAGGGGCTGGTTCAACTCGTGCGCCAGGGCGCCGGCCATCTCGCCCGCTGCCGCCAGACGCAGGGATTGCCGCAACTCGGCCGCCGCGCGACGCTGCTCGTCCACGGCCATGCCGATCAGGAATCCGACCAGCGCGAGCAGGCTGGCGCGCATTTGCAGTTCGAACAGGGAGATTTCCTCGGAACCCTGCAGCAGGCCGGCGACCAGCAATCCGACTTGCAGCGTCGATACGCAGAACACCGCGCCGGCCAGCCCCTGACGCGAGGCCGCCCAAACCACCGGGAGGAACAGCACGTAGAAGTAGCGGAAATTCGCCTCGGCGCCAGGTACGAAGGCGATCCACAGCGACAGCAGCGTCAGCGCGGAGTAGGCCAGCGTTTCCCAGCGCATCAGGATGGTGCGAAACAGCAGGCGGCGCGGTTCATCCTGCAGCCACCAGAGGAGCGGCATGGTGACGAAGATGCCGACGCCGTCGCCGACCCAGAAGCGCACGACGGCATCGCCCCAGTCGGCCTTCGGCAGCAAGCCGGTGGCCAGCAGCGAGGTGACGAACAGCAGGCTGTTCGCCAGCGAACCGAAGATGACGATGGCCGACCAACGCAACAAGCCCTTGCGATCGCCGAACAGCCCGCCGTCGGGAAAATATCGCTTCAGCAGCCAGGCCATCGCGGCGTAGCCTGCCGTCAGGATTGCGCCCAGCCACAGGGTGATCGTCAGGTTGCCGGGAATGTCGCGCACGAAGATGTCGCTGGCGAGGATGGCCGTGAGCAGCGCAAGGACGGCCGGGCGGCCGCGGCGGATCACGAACAGCAGGCCGAGGGCCGGCGCCGGGTTCCACGGCGTGACGTTCAGGTGTTTGAGCGGCAGGATGAAGCTGGCCCAGTCGAGCAATACATAAAGCGCGACGAAGGCTGCGAACCATGCGGCAGCGTTCAGAGGGTGGGGCAGGCGGTGGGCCAAGCTGGCTTCCTTTCGGGTTTGGTCCGCATTGTCGCCGATCTGGTCGGCACGGCTATTGCGTGATGGCGTACGGGAGTCCCTTATGACTGGTGCAGGTGGCTGTGCCGCAAGACTTTTCTCTCTGGCGGCAAGGCATCGGCGCTGTACGGGTTGGCCCGAATTTTCGTCATGGCGATTCATCTCTAACATGTGCGGCACTTGGCAATGCCGTTGCCGCGCTGGTCGTGTTCTTGATTCCGGGTGCCGCCGCGACATCGGTGTGCAACGAAATCGAGCCCGGCCGTGATCCCAAGTCAGCACTTTGCGCGTCCGGCGGCGACGACGAATGATGGCGTGGTCATGTCGTGAAAGCATGAGCCATGCATAGACGAATCTCACGAGGAGGAGATGTTCGGGCGGATCCGGTTTCAACCGCTTCCGCCCGCTTTTTTTCCATCGCGGTCGATGCCACGCTTCAGAAAGTCGGTGCTGGCAACACGGCGCCGACGAAGCCAATCTTGCGGAAACAGGCCCAAGCATGCGACTTTCCCTGCGCTTCGTACTGCCCTTGATCCTGGTGCTGACCGGCTTTGCCTACGCGGTGTCGCCGCTGGTCGATCGGATGATCCTGCGCTGGTTCACGCGCGATCTGGATATTCGCGCGGTGCTGATCGCCAACACCATCAGCGAACCCCTGTTCGAGCAGCTCGCCGCCGGACGCAAGGCGAAGATCGGCGAGTTCTTCTTCCGCATCACCCAGGACGAGCGCCTGTATGCGATCGGCTTCTGTCCCGGCAGCGAAGGTAGCGCCGTTGCCTCCAAGTCCATGCCGGCCGAAGTGCGCTGCAACGATCTTGAGCGCTGGCCCGCGGGCGGCGAGAACGCATTGCCGAGCAAGCGCGGCCCGCTGCATGTGTCGGTCCAGCCGATGGCGAACGAGGCCTATCCGGCCGGCAAGCTGGTGCTGGTGCACGACCTCAGCTTCGCCACGCGGCGCAGCGAGGAAACCACGCGCTACATTTTCTATGCCTTCATCGGCCTCGCCGTCGTCGTTTCGCTATTGACGGTGGTGATCGCCCAGCTCTCCTGGCGCGGCTGGCTGGCCGGGATGCGCTCGTTGCTGCGCGGCGAAGGCCTGCTGCGCGATCCCGCTGCAACGGCGGCAAAAATGGGTCTGCCCGAATTCCGGCCGATCGCCCGCGATCTGCAGCGCCTGGTGCGCGACCTCGAAGCAGAGCACCGCGCGCGCGACGAATCGCAAATGGCCTGGACGCCGGAAACCCTGCGCGCGATCCTGCATGGCGAACTGCGCGGCGACGACGTCATCGTGGTTTCCAACCGCGAGCCTTACATCCACCAGCGCCGCGGCGAGCGCATCGAGGTGCAGCAGCCTGCCAGCGGACTGGTGACGGCGCTGGAACCGATCATGCGCGCCTGCTCCGGCACCTGGATCGCCCATGGCAGCGGCTCGGCCGATCGCGAGGTGGTCGATCGCCATGACTGCGTCGGCGTCCCTCCGGAAAAGCCGGCCTACAAGATACGCCGGGTCTGGCTCAGCGCGGAGGAGGAGGCCGGCTACTACTACGGCTTCGCCAACGAAGGGCTGTGGCCGCTGTGCCACATCGCCCATGTGCGCCCGATCTTCCGTTCGTCGGACTGGGCGCATTACGTCGCGGTCAACCGCAAGTTCGCCAAGTCGGTGGTCGCCGAGGCGCGCACCAAAAATCCGATCGTGCTGGTGCAGGATTACCACCTGGCCCTGCTGCCGCGCATGATTCGCGAGGAAATGCCGGAGGCCACGGTGATCACTTTCTGGCATATCCCGTGGCCGAATCCGGAATCCTTCGCCATCTGCCCCTGGCGCCAGGAGATACTCGCCGGTATGCTCGGCAGCAGCATCCTGGGTTTTCACACCCAGTTTCATTGCAACAACTTTGTTGATACCGTGGATCGTTTCATGGAGGCGCGGGTGGATCGGGAAAACTTCACCGTATCATTCCGCGGCAAATCCACCGCGGTGCGGCGTTACCCCATCTCGGTCGACTGGCCGCCCGATCCAGCCTTGCTGGCGAAGCCGGTCGAACAGTGCGCGGCCGACATGCGCGCATTGAACAACTTTCCCGCAGGGCACAGGTTCTGCATCGGCGTCGATCGACTCGACTATACCAAGGGGATACTGGAGCGCTTCCGTGCCGTCGAACGCCTGCTGGAGCTGAATCCGGAATGGATAGGCAAGTTCAGCCTGATCCAGATCGCCGCGCCGACGCGTTCCAGCATCGACGAATACCAGAGCCACGAGGCCCAGGTGCGGGCATTGGCGATACGCATCAACGAGCGCTTCGGCCGCGGCGGCCGAGACCTGCCCCTGCCCATCGTGCTCAAGGTCGAGCATCACGATGCGCGGCAGGTTTATGAATACTATCGCGCGGCGGATTGCTGCTTCGTCAGCAGCCTGCACGATGGCATGAATCTGGTGGCCAAGGAATTCGTCGCGGCGCGCGACGACGAGCGCGGCGTGCTGATCCTGTCGCAATTCACCGGCGCCGCGCGCGAGCTGCCGGAGGCGCTGATCGTCAATCCCTACGATACCGACCAGTGCGCGGCGGCCCTGCATCTTGCGCTGACCATGCCGATCGACGAGCAACGCAATCGCATGCGCCTGATGCGCGGCCTGGTCGCCGAATTCAATGTCTACCGATGGGCTGGCCGCATGCTGCTCGACGCCGCGTCGATGCGCCAGCGCAGCCACCTGGTAGAAACAGGGGGTGGCGCCGCATGACGAGCGGGCAGATCAGGCCGCCGCCGGATACGGAGATCGACTGGGCCTTTTTCCTCGATGTCGATGGCACGCTGCTGGAGATTGCCGACCAGCCGTCGTCGGTGCATGTGGATACGGAACTGCTCGAACTGGTCGCGCAACTGCATCAACTGAGTGGCGGCGCGGTCGCCTTGGTGAGCGGCCGCTCGATCTCCGATCTGGAAGCCCTGCTGGGCACGCTGCGCCTGCCCCTGGCCGGCCAGCACGGACTGGAGCGGCGCGATGCCGCCGGACGGCTGTGGATTCATGCCGCGCCGCCCGGCGCCAAATGTGCGATCAAGGAGGCTCTGGCGCCGGTGCTGGCCCGTCATCCCGGCCTGCTGCTGGAGGACAAGGGCCTGACCCTGGCCCTGCACTATCGGCAGGCGCCGCACCTGGCGGCTTACGCCCACCGGCTGATGGCGCGGCTGATGCGGGAGGCGGGCGGCGAGCTGGAGTTGCAGAAGGGCAAACGTGTGATAGAAATCAAGCCGGCAGGCGTCGACAAGGGCACGGCGGTGGCCGAATACCTGACGGAGTCGCCGTTTCGCGGACGCCATCCGGTGTTCATCGGCGACGACCTCAACGACGAACACGGCTTTGCCGAGGTGAACCGATTGGGCGGCATATCGATCAAGGTCGGCAGCGGCCGGAGTTGCGCGGCTTATCGCCTGTCCGGCGTCGCCGCGGTGCGGCGCTGGCTGGGCGATGCATTGAAAGGGCGGCAATGAACAACCTCGACCTGGCACTGATCGGCAACTGCACGGTGGGCGCGCTGGTCGATGCGCGGGCGAAGATCGTCTGGGGCTGCTTTCCGCGCTTCGACGGCGATCCGGTGTTTTGCTCGCTGCTGAAAAATACCGACGACTACGGTTATTCCGCCGTCGAACTGGCCGACTGCGAACGTACCGAGCAGCACTACCTCGAGAACACCGCCATTCTGGTGACGCGGCTCCACGACTGCCACGGCGGCGGCGTGGAAATCACCGATTTCGCGCCGCGCTTCGGCCAGTACGGGCGCATGTTCCGGCCGATGATGCTGGTACGCCGCATCCGCCGCCTCGGCGGCAGCCCGCGCCTCACCCTGCGCCTGCGGCCCGCCTGCGGCGACGGCGCCGCGCGCCCCGAGGTGACCTGGGGCAGCAACCACATCCGCTATGTGGCGCCCGGACTGACGCTGCGCCTGACGACGGATGCTTCGCTGACCGCCGTCCTGCAGGAAACCTCCTTCTTCCTCGAAGACAACGTGACTCTGTTGCTCGGCGCCGACGAGAGCGTGCACGAGGCGGCGGGCGAAGTCGGCCGGCGCTTTTTCGAGGAGACGGCCCAATATTGGCGCGAGTGGGTGCGCTTTCTCGGCATTCCCTACGAGTGGCAGGAGGCGGTGATTCGCGCCGCCATCACGCTCAAGCTGAATGCCTTCGACGACACCGGCGCCATCGTCGCCGCGATGACCACCTCGATTCCCGAAGCGGCCGGCAGCAGCCGCAACTGGGACTACCGCTACTGCTGGCTGCGCGACGGCTATTTCGTGGTCAATGCCCTCAACCGGCTCGGCGCCACGCGCAGCATGGAGCGCTACATCGCCTACATAGTCAACGTCGCGGCGAATGCGGGCAGCGGAACGCTGCAACCGGTGTACGGCATCGATGGCCGTGCCGAACTCGCCGAGCGGGAAGTCGTCGCGCTGCAAGGCTATCGCGGCATGGGACCGGTGCGCATCGGCAACCAGGCCTATCGCCAGGTCCAGCACGACGTGTATGGCTCGGCCATCCTGGCGGCGACGCACATCTTCTTCGACCAGCGCCTGACCCGGCGCGGCGATGAGGCGTTGTTTCACCGCCTCGAAGCCCTCGGCGAACAGGCGCGGCGTTGCTACGATCAGCCCGATGCGGGGCTGTGGGAGTTGCGCGGCAGTGCCCGCGTGCATACCTTCTCGGCCGTGATGTGCTGGGCGGCCTGCGATCGCCTCGGACGCATCGCCGCACGCCTCGGACTGGCCGAACGCGCGGCGTACTGGTTCGGACATTCGACGCAGATGCACGAGACGATCAGCGGGCGCGCCTGGAGCAAGCGGCGCGGCGCCTTCGTCTCGACCTTCGACGGCAAGGCGATGGACGCGAGCCTGCTGTTGCTGGCCGAAGTCGGCTTTCTCGACGTTGCCGATCCGCGCTTTGCCGCCACCGTCGCCGCCGTCGAGAAGGATCTGCGCCACGGCGACTTCATTTTCCGCTATGTCGAAAAGGACGATTTCGGCAAACCGGAAAATGCCTTCCTGGTGTGCACCTTCTGGTACGTCAACGCCCTGGCGGCGCTGGACCGGCGCGACGAGGCGCGCGCGCTGTTCGAGCGCCTGCTGGCCTGCCGCAATCAGCATGGCCTGCTGGCCGAACACATCGACCCGAAGACCGGTGAGCAATGGGGAAACTTCGTACAGACCTACAGCATGGTGGGCCTGATCAACGCTGCCATCCGCCTGTCGGTGCGCTGGGACCAGGCCTTCTGAGCGCGCGCTAAGCCCGGTCGGCGATCTTGGTTGTGTCGCCTGGCCGGCTCTGGCGATCCAGTCGGCGGCGACCTGCAACGCAGCTACCAGGCATTCTGCCGACTCCGACGACGCGGGTCGCAGCTTTCGCGCTATGCGCGCAAGCGCACAGAGCGGGCTCCGGATTCAGGCAATGATGGCCTCAATGGCCCATCGCCATCGGCAATGTTCCGGCCCCGTTTGACGACCCGCATCAATCTTCAAATCCACATTCGTCAATTGCATCCCGGAGCTGGTGGCGGGTTCAGATCGCGTCGTATTGACCGTCCGCATCGCGCCTGCCGGCAGCAAGGCAATCAGGGCAACAGCAGGCGGATATGAATCCAAACCATGAAACGGGAACAACCATGAAAACAGCATTGACGAGCAGGAAAATCGGTACCGCGGTGATATGTGCCCTGGCGATGGGCGTCGTATCGGGCGCGGCGGTGGCGCAAGCGAATCCGGAGAGCAACGCACTGGTGCTCGACCAGCGTAGCGGAGTGGTCAAGAGCGGCACCGGGCTATGCTGGCACAGCGGCACCGGTCCGGCACCGCTGTCGACCCAGGAATGCGATCCGAACTATGTCGCCCCGCCGATGGCCAAGACAGCAGTTGCGCCGATGGTCGTGGCCGCAGTGACGCCGGCTCCTGCGCCGAAGCCCGCAGCCCAGCGCGTGACGCTCGACGCCGACACCCTGTTCGATTTCGACAAGGCGGACCTGCGTCCGGCTGGGCGTGCCGCACTGGACGATTTCGTCGGCAAGACCCGTGACATCACCCCGGAAGTCATCACCGCGGTCGGACATGCCGACCGCTTCGGTTCGGAAAGCTACAACATGGACCTCTCCGAGCAGCGCGCCACGGCGGTGAAGACCTATCTGCTGAGCAAGGGCATCGAAGGCAATCGCATCAGCACCGCCGGCCGGGGTGAAACCCAGCCCGTGACCAAGGCCGGCGATTGTCTCGGCGCCAGGAGCAAGGCCGTGGTCGAGTGCCTGCAGGGCGACCGCCGCGTCGATGTCGAAGTGGTCGGCACCCGTATCGCCAGGTAATCGTTGTCGCGCGAAAGCGCAAGTCCGGCGGCGCGTCGCTGCCGGTACGGAAACACCCGAAGTCCAATGTTCGACAAAGAGGTAATCCAATGAAAGCCATACAAAGATTCGCAGTCAGCGCAGTTACCGCGGCAGCCCTGCTGGGCCTCGCCGGCTGTTCCGGGATGTCCACTCAGGACAAGAACACCGCCGTCGGAGCCGGAGTGGGCGCCATCGGCGGCGCCATTCTTACCGGCGGCAGCACGGTCGGAACCGTCGGCGGCGCAGCCGTGGGCGGCATCATCGGCCACGAAGTCGGCAAGAAGTGAAGGCGCTTGGTGCAGTCCTGGCCATGGCCGCAATGCTGACGGTGCTTGCCGCCTGCCAGCAGGAAGGGCCGGCGGAACGCGCCGGCAAGCAAGCCGACCAGGCCATGGAAAAGCTCGGGCAGCAAGTCGAGAAGGCCGGCGAAAGCCTGCAGGACACGGCCAAGGGCGACAGGAAGAAGTGATCCGTGCACCCAGCGGCGACGAAAGTCGGCGCTGGCGACACGGTGATTTTCTGGACGACTCGCCGATCCAGACAAATTCAATCCGGAGAACCAACATGAAACTCGTTTCCCTGACAACAGCTTTGGCGATTGCAATAGGCGGCATCCTGGCGGCGGGCCCGGTCATGGCCGACAAGGGCGGCAAACACGATCGCGGCGATCAACGCGACGAGCGGCGCGATGATCGTCGCGACGACGGCAGGAACTCAAGGGGTGACAACGACCGCAATTCCTCCGCGAAGAATCGCCATTTCGAGGAGCGGCAGCACGTGATGGTGCGTGAATATTATGCCGAGCATTACCGTGGCCGCCGTTGCCCTCCGGGCCTGGCGAAGAAGCACAACGGCTGCATGCCGCCGGGCCAGGCGAAGAAGTGGCAGGTCGGGCGGCCGTTGCCACGCGAGGTGATCTATTACGACGTGCCACGGCCGTTGGTGGTCCAGATCGGCGTGCCGCCCGCAGGCCATCGCTACGTGCGCGTCGCCGGCGACATCCTGCTGATCGCGATCGGGACAGGCATGGTGGTCGACGCGATCAGCGATCTCGGCGGAATGTAGGCGAACGCGAAGCAATGAGTTCCGTGTCCGCCCGTGCATTGCCGGCAAGCGCAGCAGTGGCGCTGTGCCTGTCCTGCTTCGCCACCCACCCGCTCGCCGCCGAGGCCGTGCCGCCCATCGTCGCCGAGACTGTGCCGGTGGCGACCGGCGGGGCGGGGCTGGGCCTCGCCACGCGCTTCGAGAGCTCGCCCTATCGCGGCGGCGGCACGCGCAACGACCTGGTTCCGCTCTACGTCTACGAGGGCAAGCGGGTCTTCCTCGAAGCCTATCGCGTCGGCCTGAAGCTCGATGCAAGCCCGGATTCGCGTTTCGATGCCTTCGTCGCCTATCGCTTCGAAGGCTTTCCCTACGACCGCATTCCGGCCAGCCTGGCCGGAATGGCCAATCGCGGGCCGGGCGTCGATCTTGGCCTCGGCTATCAAGGGCATCATTCCTGGGGCACGCTGTTCGGCGAAGCCCTGACCGATGTCGCCGGCGGTTCGGGCGGCAGCGAAATCCGCGGCGGCTACCGTTACGACTGGAAGCTCGGCAAGCTGCAACTGCAACCGCAGCTCGTGCTCGCCTGGCGCGACGCCCGGCTCAACAACCACTATTACGGCGTGCGTCCGTCCGAAGCCACGGCGACACGCCCGGCTTTCGATCCGGGCGGCGGCCTCAATCTCGAACTCGGCCTCTCCGCCGCCTATCGGCTTTCCGAGCGCTGGCGCCTGATCGGCGGTGTGTCCGCCACGCGCTGGTCTTCCGGCGTGCGCGCCAGTCCCATCGTCGAAAACCGCACCCAACTGGCGGGGCAACTCGGCCTCGCCTACGACTTCTCGCCGGGCCACGACGCCTGGCCCGAGGGCCGGCCGCTGATCGTCAAGGCGCTGTACGGCAAGGCCACCGATTGCGACGTGGCCCAGGTCATGCTGCTTAAATGTTTTTCGACCGATACCGTCGATCGGACGCGCGTCAGCTCGATCGAACTCGGACGCCCCTTCGTCGAGCGCCTCAACGGCTGGCCACTCGATTTCGTCGGCTACGTCGGCCTGCTGCGCCACCACGAGCGCGGCCTGCAGGAGGATTCCTGGCAGGCCAACGCCTACATGAAGGCCTATTACTACGGCTTCCCCTGGAGCGACCGGGTGCGTACCCGCATCGGCCTCGGCGTCGGCGTCTCCTATGCCGAACGCATGCCCTACGTCGAAATGCGCGACCAGCTCGCGCGCGGACGCAGCAGTTCGCGGCTGCTGAATTACCTCGATCCCAGCATCGACATCAGCCTGGGCGACCTGATCGGCGTCAAGGCTATGGGCGAGACCTACGTCGGCCTCGGCGTCTCGCACCGTTCCGGCATTTTCGGCACCTCGCGCCTGCTCGGCAACGTCAACGGCGGCTCGAACTACATCTACTCCTACGTCGAGTGGCGCATGTAGTCGCATTTCGCTGTCGCGGCGCGCTATGTACGGCAGCGTACCGACGGCAGCGAGCTTTGTGACTATCTTCCGCTACAGGTACCGCCACAGTGCGCATCGCACCTGCTTCGGCACCACATCGGCAAGTCCCCTGCTGCACCCATCTGGAGATCTCAATCATGAAACAACTTGGCAAATATCTTTCCGCACTTTTCCTGGCCTTCACCCTGGTATTCGTCGTCGGTTGCGCATCGACCTCGACGCAGGAAGGCACTGGCGAGTATGTCGACGACAGCGTCATCACCAGCAAGGTCAAGGCGGCCATCTTCAATGAGCCCAGCCTGAAGGTCGCCGAGATCAACGTCGAAACCTTCAAGGGCGTCGTGCAGTTGAGCGGCTTCGTGAGCTCGTATGACGCGGCGAACAAGGCGGTTGCGCTGGCACGCGGCGTAGCCGGCGTGAAGTCCGTCAAGAACGACATGCGCGTCAAATAGGCGTCGGTTTCCGCGCAGGCAAGTCGAGCCTTCGGCTCCGGCTTGCCCGCGCGCCCGCCTCATGCCTTGCCATGAATCGCCACCCTTCATCCGCGAGAGCCTGCCAATGACAGCCATAGCAGCCGCCGCATCGCCAGCCGCGCCGGTAGAGCCGCCACCCGCCGCCTCCGAGCGCACCACTGGGCGCGACATGGCGCTCTTCGTCCTCGCCGCCGTCGCCGTAGTCTTCGCCCTGAAGTGGGCGCAGAGCTTCTTCGTCTCGCTGCTGCTCGGCATCCTTTTCGCCTACGCGCTGAATCGCCTCGTCGCCTGGCTCGAACGGCTGCGCATCCCGCGCCTGGCCGGGACCAGCCTGGTCATGGCCGGCGTCGTCTGCGCCCTCGCGCTGGGCGCCCAGTCGCTCGGCGGGCAGATCCAGACCATCCTCGACCAGGTGCCGGAAGCGGCGAGCAAGCTGTCCGTCGGCATTGCCCGACTGCGCCAGGGGGAGGCCAGCACCATGCAGAAAATGCAGGCCGCCGCCAGCGAAATCGAAAAAGCCACGGGCGAGGCGACCGGCCTCGTCGTGCCGCCGAAGCAGCGGCTGACACGCGTCGTCATCGACGCGCCGGGATTCAAGCTCGGCAACTTCCTCTGGGCCAATTCCATGGGCGCCGCCGCGCTGGTCGGCCAGGCCGGCATGGTGTTCTGCCTGACCTTCTTCCTCCTGCTGTCCGGCGACACCTACAAGCGCAAACTGGTGCGCCTGGCGGGGCCGACATTGTCGAACCGCAAGATCACCGTGCGCATCCTCGACGACATCAACGACTCGATCCAGCGCTACATGTTCATGCTGCTGGTCACCAACCTGCTGGTGGCGCTGCTGACCTGGATTGCATTGAGCTGGCTCGGCCTCGAAAACGCCGGCGCCTGGGCCGTCGCCGCCGGCCTGCTGCACCTGATTCCCTATCTCGGCCCGATCGTCACCGCCGTCGCCATCGGCATGGCGGCATTCATGCAGTTCGACACCCTGGCGATGATGTTCCTGGTCGGTGGCGCATCACTGGCGATCGCCACGCTGGTCGGCCATTTCGTGACGACCTGGATGACGGGAAAGATCGCGCGCATGAACACCGCGGCGGTATTCGTCTCGCTGCTGTTCTGGGCCTGGCTGTGGGGCATCTGGGGCATGCTGCTGAGCATCCCGCTGATCGTGATCGTGAAAGTGGCGGCACAGCACGTGGAGCAGTTCTCGGCGGTTGCGGAGTTGCTGGGCGACTAGGTTCTGCGCGGCGGTGATCGTCGACGTGTCGGCATGACGAACGATCTGTTCACTACCGAAAGTCGGCGCTGGCGGTACGGCGGTTGTTCGGCCATAGCGGCCATCGATGACCGTTCTCTCTATGTCTCAGTGCGGCCAGAACCAGACATCGGCAGCATTTCCCCGAAGCAGTCGTTCGTACTCCTGCGAAATTAGCCGAACTACACTGATCGAAGTGCTGTCAAATAGGCGTCATTGCAGTGCTTGGAATGTAGACGCCAGGTGGTCATCAAATAAGCGATGGCTAGACTTCACAGAGGGGGTCAATATGGAACTGGAAGACTCAATCTTCAGTGCTCTGTATCGTTATACAAAAGCCTTGTCAGCTGCACTTGGATACCGTGATCTCTTGACACGACTGCATTCTGACCGTGTGCGAGGTCTTTCGGAGGAGTTTGGCTCACGTAGCGGGCTATCAAGGAGTGAGATGAGCGCTCTGAGCATTGCCGCGTCATTCCACGACGTTGGAAAAATCGGAATACCAGACCATATCCTGTTGAAGCCAACGCGACTTGACGAGGTTGAGTGGGAAACGATGAAAAGCCACGCTGAAATCGGCGAGAAGATCATGGCCTCGACAGAGCTCGAAGGTTCTCAACAGGCGGCTCTCCTGATTCGTCACCATCACGAGCATTACGACGGCATGGGCTATCCAGGCAAACTCTCAGGAGAGGGTATCCCGGTGTGTTCTCGCATCATTGCAATCGCTGACAGCTACGACGCGATGGCGGTGACAAGGGCCTACCATAGTGCTAGAACGCACCCAGAGATAATGACGATCTTGCATGAAGAGACCGGCGGTAAGCACGATCCCAAACTGATGCGGGTCTTTTGCGAGATGATCGAATCCAGTAGATTCAAAGCAGTCAGCATCTGACTCCCCGGTCGACGGGGCCATGCAACGAATGGATAGACCAATGGGCGTCCGCTTACGGGACGTAGTTATGTCGGCGTAGGGCACGGAGCGGTAGTTCATCCAAACTGAGCCATTGCCCGCTATGGCCGAATAACCGCCGTACCGCCGGCGCCGACTTTCAAAGCGGCTTCATCGGCCGATCAAGGGCCACTGGCCAACCGTCCCCCGGTTTGAACGTGCGCCACCGCACCGACGCTCCGCCCGGCCTCGCGGAAACTCCGCTTCATTCCTTGCATGCAGAGGACGCGAACCGAATCTCCTTTGAAAGAGGCCCGCCCATGCTTTACACCGTCGCTCTTGTCCTCGTCGTGCTCTGGCTGCTCGGGCTGGTCACGTCCTATACGCTGGGTGGCTTCATCCACCTGCTGGCGGTTATCGCCGTGATCGTGGTCCTGCTCCGCATCATCAGCGGGCGCAAGGTACTTTGACGGGACCGGCGCCTGCCGATTTTTGCGATAAGTCCCCGAGACCGGCAAATCAGCGCACCATTGCCCGCATGCGCCGGCAAGCTTGCCTCCGGATTCATGCAAGCCTTTACGGTAACCCGCCATGCCCGAAACACGCAGCACCCTGATTCCCGGCAGCCATCCGCGCAAGGCGCGCGGCTTCACCGAGTTGGAGCGCCAGGAAGCCCTCCTCAAGACCGGGGCCTTGCAGAAGGCGATTTTCAACAGCGCCAATTTTTCCTGCATCGCCACCGACGCCAAGGGCGTGATCCAGATCTTCAACGTCGGCGCCGAGCGCATGCTGGGCTACGCCGCGGCCGACGTGCTCAACCGGATCACGCCTGCCGACATTTCCGATGCGCAGGAGGTGGTCGCGCGCGCGGCGGCCTTGAGCGAGGAACTGTCGACGCCGATCTCGCCGGGCTTCGAGGCGCTGGTGTTCAAGGCTTCGCGCGGCATCGAGGACATCTACGAACTGACCTACATCCGCAAGGACGGCAGCCGCCTGCCGGCGGTGGTATCGGTCACCGCGCTGCGCGACGCGGCGGAGGCCATCATCGGCTACCTGCTGATCGGCACCGACAACACGGCGCGCAAGCAGATCGAAGCCGAGCGGACGCAGCTCGACCAGGCGCTGCAGGACAGGAATGCCGAGCTGGAGGCGGCGAAGTCCCTGGCTGAAAAAGCCAATCTGGCGAAGTCGGATTTCCTTTCCAGCATGAGCCATGAGCTGCGCACGCCGCTGAATGCCATCCTCGGCTTCGCCCAGCTCATCGAATCCGGCACGCCGCTGCCGACGCCCTCGCAGAAGCGCAACCTCGACCAGATCCTCAAGGCCGGCTGGTATCTGCTGGAGCTGATCAACGAGATCCTCGATCTGGCGCTGATCGAGTCGGGCAAGGTGACGCTGTCGGGCGAACCGGTCTCGATGAGCGAGATCATGCTCGAGTGCCGCGCCATGATCGAGCCGCAGGCGCAGAAGCGCGGCATCGTCATGAGCTTTCCGCGCTTTGAGCCCCCCGTTTATGTCGATGCGGACCGGACCCGGCTCAAGCAGGTGCTGATCAACCTTCTGTTCAATGCGATCAAGTACAACACGCCGGGCGGCGTGGTCAGCGTCGAGTGCATCCCGGCGGCGCCGCAGTCGCTGCGCATCAGCGTCCGCGATACCGGGGCGGGGCTGGCGCCCGAGCGGATGGCGCAGCTGTTCCAGCCCTTCAACCGCCTCGGCAAGGAGGCCGGCGCGGAGGAGGGCACCGGCATCGGCCTGGTGGTGACCAAGCGTCTCGTCGAACTGATGGGCGGCACCATAGGCGTGAACAGCGCCGTCGGCGTCGGCAGCGTGTTCTGGATCGAACTTGGGCTGACCAGCACGCCGCTGCAGGCCTTCCAGCAGGCCGGCGAAGCCGCGCTGCCGATCGCGGAGGTGCCGGACGGCACCTTGCGCCGGACGCTGCTGTATGTCGAAGACAATCCGGCCAACCTCGAACTGGTCGAACAATTGATCGCGCGCCGCCCCGAACTGCGGCTGCTCTCCGCCGCCGACGGCAACCTCGGCATCGAGTTCGCGCGGGTTTACCAGCCGGAGGTGATCCTGATGGACATCAACCTGCCCGGCATCAGCGGGCTCGACGCCATGAAAATCCTCCACGCCGACCCATTGACGGCGCATATTCCGATCGTCGCGCTGAGCGCCAATGCGGTGCCGCGGGATATCGAGAAGGCGCTGCAGGCCGGCTTCTTCAGCTACCTGACGAAGCCGATCAAGGTCGGTGAGTTCATGGCCAAGCTGGACCTGGCGCTGGAATTCGCCAGCACGGAAGCGGCCGAAAAAATCGCAACACGGGAGGCCTCATGATCGCCGAATCGGAAATACTTGCGGCCGGCATCCTCATCGTCGACGACCAGGAGTCGAATGTCATTCTGCTGGAACAGATGCTGCGCGAGGGCGGCTACACGCGCGTGACGTCGACCATGCATCCGCAGGAAGTCTGCGCGCTGCATCGGAAAAGCGCCTACGACCTGATCCTGCTCGACCTGCAGATGCCCGGCATGGACGGATTCGAGGTCATGGAAGCACTCAAGACCAACGCGTCGGACGGCTACCTGCCGGTGCTCGTCGTTACCGCCCAGCCCGGCCACAAGCTGCGCGCCCTGCAGGCGGGCGCCAGGGATTTCATCAGCAAACCCTTCGACCTGGTCGAAGTCAAGGCGCGCGTGCGCAACATGCTCGAAGTGCGGCTGCTGTACAAGAAGCTGGAGAATTACAGCAGGGAACTGGAACAGACGGTGCAGGAACGCACCGCCGAACTGCGCGAGAGCGAAGCCCGCTTTCGCAGCCTGACGGAGCTGGCCTCGGACTGGTACTGGGAGCAGGACGAGAACGGCAATTTCACCCGGGTTTCCGGCCCGGTGCTGGAAATGCTCGGCATCCGTGTCGGGGCACTGGCGGAGGGCGCCGGCGATGTTTGGGAGACCGGCTGGAACGAGGCGGAGCGGGCCTTGCTGCAGGAAAGAATTGCCGCCCGCCAGCCCTTCCTCGATTTCGTCTTCAGCCGCGTCAATGCCGACGGCTCGCGGCAGCAGTTCCGCGTCAGCGGCGAGCCGATGTTCAACCAGTCGAGCCGCTTCATCGGTTACCGCGGCATCGGCGTGGAACTGACGGCAAAGAACTAGGTCATGGCGATTGTGCCGCCCTCCAGTCCGAGCCAGAACCACCTGCTCGCCGCACTGCCCACCGCGGAGTTCGAGGCGCTGGCCACACATCTGGAACTGGTGCCGCTGCCGCTGGGCAAGATGCTGTACGAGCCCGACGGGCAGTTGCAGCACGCCTATTTCCCCACCACGGCCATCGTTTCGCTGCACTACGTGATGGAGTCCGGCGCCTCGGCCGAGACCGCCGGGGTGGGCAACGAGGGCGTGGTCGGCATTTCGCTGTTCATGGGCGGCAACACCACGTCGAGCTCGGCCGTGGTGCAGACCGCGGGCCAGGCCTGGCGGCTGGAGCGCCGCGTGCTGCTGCAGGAATTCAATCGCGCCGGCCTGCTGCAGCGCCTGCTGCTGCGCTACACCCAGGCGCTGATCACCCAGATGGCGCAGACGGCAGCCTGCAACCGGCACCATTCGGTGGAACAGCAACTATGCCGCTGGCTGTTGCTGACGCTGGACCGGCTGCCGTCCAACGAACTGGTGATGACCCAGGAACTGGTGGCCAGCATGCTCGGCGTGCGGCGCGAAGGCATCACCGAGGCGGCCGGCAATCTGCAACGCGCCGGTGTCATCAGTTACCGCCGCGGCCACATTTCGGTGCTTGACCGGGCCGGACTGGAGGCGCGCGCCTGCGAGTGCTACGCCGTGGTCAGGAAGGAACTGGGCCGCCTGCTGTCCGATGTGCGCTATCGCGAGCCTGCCTCGACGGCTGGCGGATGATCGCCAACGGTTCAAGGTGCCGGTCGCGCCTGGCCGGTCCGCGCCGTGGCATCAGTGCCGACCGGTGGCAAGCTTGGCGGCACGATTTGTGGCCAGTTCAGCCCGCCGCAGGAGGCTGCGTGCCAGCCCGGAACGGATACGCTGACCGGCGCACTGGAGGACACCTGGTCGATGCGCAAGGCGTAGCCCATGGCGACGCCAAGGACATATCCTGCTTCGGCGGCCGCCGTTCGCGACGACGCCGGCGCGGCGGCGGCGTCGCGTTGTCCGTCGTCCGTCGCCGCCAGGATTTGCGCCGCGATGGCGGGCCAGCACTGGTTGAACAGCTGTTTGTTCATCTGGAACATGGCGATCTCCTTGCTTGCGTGGAACTCGCCCGGCGGTGCATGCCATCCGCCCGGGCTTCGGCAGATTTACAGGCGGCCTTTCCCTCTCATCCCGGCGACGTTTTTGCCGTGACTGCCCATGTTCAGGGAAGAGCTACCGGCGACGAAGGGCGGGCGGCCGGCGTGGCTACTTGCGCTGGCGTTGATCCGGCTCGTGCCGCGGCCCTGGGCCGGCCCGGAAAATCCCGGTATGCGACCGTGCATGAGACTGCCGTCGCCGGCGACCACGGCACCATGGCGATGGCTGCCGCCCGGCAGGTCGATGCGGCCTTGTGTCGTTGTGGCGGCCACCGCTGTCGTCGTTGGCGGGCGGTTGCCGGGGCCCACGGCAAGCCGATGGGCGATTTGACCCCAGCCCAGGCCCTGGCTGCGCAGGTGCAGGACACCGGCCATCTCGACCGTTCGACTGGCGCCGCTGCCATCGATGGCGGTCAGGGTGCCGCCGTTCAGCGCGGCATTCAACTGCTCCGGCGTCGGTTCGGCGATACCCTGCGCGGCTAGCTGGCGCTGTGCCAGCGATAGCGCGCGGGTAATGTTGCCGTAGCCCATTTGCGTGGTCGCCGGCGTAAAGCGGACACCACTCGTCGAGTCGGCCGAAGACAGAGTGATGGCGCCTCCTGTACGAAGCCCGGCAACCAGGCTCGCGGCGTTTTCAGGGGAACCGGCCAGGGCCTCGAATCGGCTGGCGATCCGGCTTGCCGGTACGCTAGCGCTGGCGGCAGCCGTTGTGCCGCCGACCATCTCTGCGGCAAGCGCCGGATTCAGGGAAAAATAGATTGCGCTGACCGCGAGGAACCGCAGGGTGCGGGTTTTCATGGCTTCGCTCTCCTTATCCATTGATCATGCGACGCTCGGTCTGCAGGACGATCTCCAGCGAGGTCGCGCTGTCGTAGACCATCCCTTGCGTCGTCACCGAACGCATGCGCGTCGAATTCGGACTCAGTACTTCCAGGGTGATCTCGATTTCGCGGTCGGTGGCGCGGGCGAGAATGACTTCCTCGTTCCCCGCGCGTTTGCTCGATATCACCTTGATGCCCATTCGGTTCAGGGCGGCCAGGGTGGCCTGTTTGACGTCGCCCACCGGCGCGGTGAACGTCCGGTAGGCGCGGCCGTTGAGGGTCTGGGTGACGCCGGTGGCGGCGCCGACGCCAAAAGCGGTGATCGCCATCGCTTCGCAGCCGCCCAACAGCAGGGCGGCGCCGCAGATCGCCAGCAGGCGGCCCGACGAGTTCGTGCCGGCCGCCATCATGAGCGCGCCACCACGGTGTTGCCGACGATCTGCACCGGACCGCCGATCACGACGTTGGGTGACTCGGTCTGGTAGACCGTGCGCAGGCTGCCGTTATCCATGCGCACGACGATCTTGTAGGCAGTGCTGCGGCGGCTGTTTTGTTCGATCTTGTTGCCCAGGTAGGCGCCGCCTGCGCCACCCGCGATGGTCATCACGGCGCGACCGTCGCCGCGCCCGATCTGGTTGCCCAACAGGGCCCCGGTCAGGCCACCGGCCACGGCGCCGACTCCGGTGGTGCCGGCCGGACGCTCGACGCTGGTAACCGATTCAACCTTGCCGCAATTGGAGCAGGCCGCGGTTGCTGCGGCACGCGCCTTGGTGGCGGGCGCCTGCACCGCCGCGGCGGATTTGCCGTTGGTCGGCGTTCCCTGCTGGGGATTGGAATTGGCGGCAGGCATGACGCCGGTCAAGGCGGCGATGCCGAGCAGGCTGAACAGCGTGACGGAAATCGCGGCGATGACCAGGGTCGGATACAGCAGTTTGGGTCGTGTCGGCCGCGTTTCCGCCGGGCGCTCCAGCGACTCGATGGTGGTGGCATTCATGGCTATTTCATCTCCTTGGCAATCCGGTTGCCGATGTAGCTGCCGGCGGCGGCACCGCCGACGGTACCCACGGTGCTGCCGCCCGTGACGGTGGAACCCACGATGCCGCCGACGACCGCGCCGCTCATCATGCCGATGTCCTGCCGGCTCGGATTGCTGTTGCAGGCCGCCAGCCACGGCAGCATGAGCAGGAGGGCCACCCGTGCCGTCGATTGGACTTTCATTGCTGTTCTCCTTTGTTTGCCGCATCCCGAATCGATGCCTGACCGGATATTCGCAACCGCCGTGCCAGGCGAGCGAATCCTTGTTAATCAGTGGCTTGGGAGATATTCAGGCGCATGGGAGGGGGCCGCAGCCGTCGCCAAATGGCGACAGGAATCCGGTGCCCGGAGGCAACTGCCTGAAAGTGCGGGTTTATTGCAGTCGCCGAATGGCGACGCTTACTTGAACAGCGCGGGATCGAGGGCGTGGCGCTGCAACAGCTTGTAGAAGTCGGTGCGGTTGCGCTGGGCCAGTTTGGCGGCCTGCGTGACATTGCCGCCCGTCATTTTCAGCAGGCGGATCAGGTAGTCGCTTTCGAAGCTGCGACGGGCCTCGTCGAAGGGCAGGATCTCGCCCAGTTCGCTGATGGACTTCTGCACCAGGGCCAGCGTCACGATGGGGCCGGTGGTCAGCGCCACGGCCTGCTCGACCACGTTCAGCAACTGCCGCACATTGCCCGGCCAGGGAGCGCGGATCAGTAACTCCGTGGCCTCCGGGGCGAAGCCGTTGATCTCCTTGCGGTAGCGGAGCGCCAGCTGGCGCAGGAAATGGTTGGCCAGCAGGGGGATGTCGTCGCGCCGCCCGGCCAGGTCGGGAATCGCCAGCGAGACCACGTTGAGCCGGTAATAGAGATCGCTGCGGAAGCGTCCCGCGCCCATTTCTTCTTCGAGGTCGCGGTGCGTGGCGCTGATGATGCGCACATCGACCGGTGTGCTGACGGTGGCGCCGACCGGCCGCACCTGGCGCTCTTCGAGCACGCGCAGCAGCTTCACCTGCAGCGGCAGCGGCATGTCGCCGATTTCGTCGAGGAACAAGGTGCCGCCCTGCGCGGCGCGGATCAGGCCGGGCTGGTCGCGGGCGGCGCCGGTGAAGGCGCCCTTGACGTAGCCGAAGAGCTCCGATTCGAGCAGGTTCTCGGGGATGGCGCCGCAATTCACCGCGATGAAGGGGCGCTCGCGGCGTTCGCTGGCCTTGTGGATGGCCTGCGCCAGCATCTCCTTGCCCGAGCCCGAGGCGCCGCGCAACAGCACGCTGGCATCGCCCGCGGCGACCAGCTTCGCCTGCGCCAGCAGGTCGGCCATGGCCGCATTGCGCGTGACGATGTCCGTGTGCCACGCCTCGGCATCGGGGCCGCTGCCGGGCGCCGCGGGGGAAATCTCGATGGCTCTGGCCACCAGGTCGAGCAGTTCCCGTGCCTCGTAGGGCTTGGCCAGGTAGCCGAAGACGCCGCGATGCGTCGCCGCCACGGCCTCGGGAATGGTGCCATGGGCGGTCAGGATGATCACCGGCAGGGTTGGGTAGCTGGCCCGCACCGCGGCGAACAGCGCGTTGCCGTCCATGCCGGGCATGCGCATGTCGGTGACCACCAGTTGCGGCCGATCGACGGCCATCTGCGCCAGCGCCTGGGCGCCGCTGGATGCCGTGGCGACGATATGGCCGGCGGCTTCGAGGCGGATCGCGATCAGGCGCAGCAGGTCGGCGTCGTCGTCGACCAGCAGGATCTTGCCGGAGGTGTCGCTCATTTCCCACGCCTCACTGGCTTGCCGCGGGGAAGCAGGCTTTTTTCGATGTCTTTCAGGGCTTCCAATTTTTGCTCCAGTTCTTCGGCCCGCCGCTGTTCTTCCCGCGCTTTTTGCGCCATGGAATGGCTGCCGTCTTCGAGGCGGCGGTGCTCCGCCAGATTCGCACGCATCAATGATGCCAGCGCCTGCAACTCGCTGTCGTGGCCATCCGCCGGCCGCAACAGGGGATCGATCAACTGCAGGGCGCGGCGATGATCCGCAGTGGAGGCGCCGGGTACCGACAAGGCCAGCGCGTATTGCAGCAGCCGGAAATCTGTCTTTTCGGCGGTCCAGGCCAGGCGCACGCGCTCGGTTTCCTCGGTGAGCTGCTTGCTGCCGAGGCGGTTCGCATAGGCCGCATAGTGCAGCAGCGATACCGCATCGCTGCCCGGACGCGGCCCCTGCGGGTCGAGCCAGTAGGCCTCGCGCGGCGGCTTGAGCAGCGCGCAACTGCTCAGCATCGACAGCAGCAACAGGCTGCAAAGCAGGATCGCAACGCGGCGTGTGGCGCTCATGATATGCCCAGCGGCAGCGTCACCGTGAAGCGCCCCTGGCCTTCGCCGACCGCGATATCACCGCCCATCGCCAGCACGTGATCGCGCACGATGGACAGGCCGAGGCCGCTGCCGCGCACCGCACCGGCGGCGTCCGCGCTGCCCTTGTAAAAGGGCTCGAAGATGCGCTCGCGATCCGCCGGCGCCACCCCCGGCCCCTGGTCGAGCACTTCAAAAATCGCCCAGGCTTCCTTTGTTCTCGTCGTGACGACGATCTCGCCGTCGTCGGGGGAATACTTGGTGGCGTTCGACAGCAGGTTATCGAGCGCCACCCGTAAGCGTTCGGGATCGGTTTGCATGGCGAAATCCTCCATCTTCAGGCTCACCCGGATGCGCCGCGGCGTACATGCCAGTTTGTGCCGCTCGACGATTGCGGCGATGATCTCGGCCGGCTTCACCATCTGCAGTTTGACCGGCGCCAGGTGGAATTCGACCTCGCCGTGGCGCAGCAGGGTTTCGATCAGGCGCTGCAATTCGAGGCTGTTCTGCCTGAGTATATGCACGATCTCGCGCTGCCGCGCCGAAAGCCCGCCGGTCACTTCTTCGGCCAGCAGTTCCGAGCCTTCGCGCAGGATCGTCAGCGGCGTTTTCAACTCGTGCGAAACATGGCGCAGGAAGCGGCTCTTCTGTTCCTCCAACTGGATCAGGCGCAGGCGCAGCCAGTCGAGCTGGCGGCCGAGCTGCTCCAGGTCTTCCGGCCCGGTGACCTCGATCCGCTTGTCGAGGCGGCGCTCGCCCAAGTCGCGGATGCCCTGGTTCAACTCGGTGATCGGCCGCGCCAGCAGGTAAGTGAAGCCGGCCACGACGAAGATCGCCAGCGGAAACAGCACGAACAACTGCATGCGCGCCTGCGACTCGGTCTGCTCCGCCAGCTCGCGCAAGGCCTCGGCCTCGCGGTCGATCAGGGTGCTCGAACGCTCCAGCAGGCTGCGAGTCGCTGTGGAGATTTCGGCGTAGCGGCGGGCCGTCGCCACCGCTTCCTTGGCCATCGGCCCGGCCTGCGTCAGGGTTTCGTGGAGCACGGCTTCGCCTTGGAGCAGGTCGTCGAGCGTCTTGCGTATTTCCGCTTCCAGCGGCATCTCTGCCAACCGCTTGCCGGCGTCGCGAAAGCGCACGCGCAAGCTGTTATAGCCCTGCCACAGCACGGCGTCGCGCAGCACGGTGCTTTGCTGCGCGGCGCGTTCCAGCGAGGCCGCGGTATCGTTCAACTCGCGGCTGGCATGGGCGATCCGCGCCGCGTCATAGACCGCGCGCTGGCTCTGCGCCGCCAGCCGCTCGATGGCCAGGATGTTGCCGAGCAGGCCGACCAGCAACGGCAACACCGCCAGCATGAAGCCGACGAACAGCAGCTTGAAGAAGGATTTCGGATAGCGTATCTGCACGAAGCCCTGTCTGGGGAAACGCGCCTTGCTTGTATGGATAACGGGCAGGCTGGCGTCAAAGTGCGAATGTACAACGCCTGGCGCAATTCAACCGCGACGGAGTTGGCAGGGGCGGTTCATTGCCTTCCTGGCGCAGGGCGCCGGGCAGGTCAAGAATCGGCGCTGGCGAGACGGCGGTAGGCAACTGGGACGACCGCTTCGATCAGGCTTCATTGCTGCCCGTCTCAAATCCCGCCAAAATGAGCTGAGCGTTGAGCGTCAGTTATCGAGAAATCTGTAGGTCTCTTCTGGGCACAACTGATTCAGTCCGCATACGGAGGCAGCCCCTGTTCATTGCCCGATTCATTCATTTCGGGCGCGCCAAATCACTCCGCAAGCCATGTTTCTGCCCACGCCAGCGCGGCTTCCAGATGGCTTGCGGCGGCGGGTGACACTTCCTCGCCGAGTTCGAAGCCTTCGCCGCGGATCGCGAGCAGGGTGCATGGCGGAGGAGCCTCGTCATGCAATTCGACGTAAACGTGCATCACCGCCTCGGGCGTCATCGCGTGGGTGGTGAAGCTTGCGTCTCGCGCCGGTTCGAGGGGTTTGACCGAGAAGGGCGCCGGCGCATCGAGGCTGGCGTCGACGAAGAGCACGCGGCGGCGGCCTTGCAGGTCGAGCGCGTGTTCCACCTGCAACTGGAAATCGGTCAGGCAGTCGACTTCGCCCCATTCCGGGTGCCTCGCGGCCAGCGCGATGATTTGCTCGACGAACAGCGGCCCCAGCGCATCGTCGCCGCGCGAGGGGTTGCCCCAGCCGAAAATGAGCACAGGCGCGGTCATGGCCGTGCTACCCCTGGACCGCCTTGAAGCGGTTGCCGACCAGCGTCGCCATGACCACCAGCGTGGTCGAGATCAGGATCATGACGATGCCCAGCGCCGAAAGCTTGCCCCACAGCCCGTCCTCGGAGAAGCGCAGGATCTGCACTGCGAGAACTTCGGTGCCGGGGCGCGAGAGCACGACCGACAGCGTCAGTTCGCGGACGAACATCGACGCCATCAGTATCCAGCCCGAGACGATGCCCGGAATCAGCAGCGGCACGATGATGCGGCGCATGGTCGTCAGCGGGCTCGCGCCGCATACCAGCGACGACTCTTCCAGGTGGCTGTGGATCTGGATGAAGGCGCTGGACATCGGGCGGATGCCGTAGGGCAGGTAGGTGGCGATGTAGCCCAGCAGCAGCGCCCAGATGGTCGCGTAGAGGGGCGTCTGCACGAAGAACCACATGAAGCCGACGCCGATCACGATGCCGGGGAAGGAGAACGAGAGATAGCTCAGCGATTCGAGCACCCCGGCAGCCCGCGTCTTCACCTTGACGATGACATAGGCGACGAAAACCGAGAGGATCACGCCCAGTGTCGCTCCGACCACCGCCAGGAACAGGCTGTTCTTCAGCGAGAGCAGCGAAATCGGGTCGTTGAGTACGTCGGTCCAGTGCTTCAGGCTCATCATCGAGAAGGCTTTCGCGCTGGGCACCATCGAGTAGGGCACCAGCGAGGTGTAGATCAGCACCGCCACCGGCAGCACGATCAGCACGAAGGACAGCAGCGCGACGAGGCCGAACAGCGGCATGCGGGCATTGCCGAGCTCGATCACGGAGGGCCGGAAACCGCGGCTGGAGATGGTGACGAATTTTTCGCTCTCCGCCGTCAGCGCCCGATAGACGATGATCAGGGTGACCGAGGCCACCAGCACGCTCATGCCGACGGCAGCGGCCTTGCCGTAGTCGGTGGCGAAGCCCGTGGCGATCATTTCGTACAGGTAGGTGGCCAGCACATGGACGCGACCGGGCATGCCGATCACCGAGGGCACGGCAAAGGAGGCCAGGCTGCGCACCACGCCGAGGATGAAGGCGGCGAGGATGGCCGGCCGCAACACCGGCAGGGTGATCCTGAGCAGCGTGCGCCAGGTGCCGGCGCCGCACACGCGCGACGACTCTTCCAGCGCCACGTCGAAGGACGCCATGGCCGGCGCGATGATCAGGTAGGCGATCGGCAGGTCGAGCAGGCCTTCCACGAGGATCATGCCCCACATCGAGTAGATGTTGAGCGGCGCGCTGTCCAGCGCAAACGCTTCCTTCAGCCCGAGGTTGAGCAGCCCGTTCGAGGGATTGAGCAGCAGGGCCCAGCTCACCGCGAACAGCAGATGCGGGATCATCATCGGCACGATCGAGATGACCCCGAACAGGCCCTTGAAGGGAATGTCGGTGCGGGTGTTGAGGTAGGCGAGGAAGATGGCCAGCACCGTGGACAGCAGCGACGACGCCAGCACGAAGATGGCTGTGTTGACCATCACCTCGAAGAATCCCGGATCGGTATAGGCCGCGACATACTTGTCCACGGTGAAGTGGCCGAATGCGGTCAGCCCCTCGGAAAAGCTGCCGAGCACCAGCATCACCACCGGGCATACCGTCAGCGCGCCGACGATCGCTATCAGCAGCCAGGTCAGCCGGGTGCGCGCATTATCCATTGCCACCATCCATCTCAGATCGCGACCAGCAGGCAGTGCGCGGGGTCCAGTGTGAAGCTCACGGCGTCGCCTTCCTTCAGCTTTGCGTCCGGATCGGTCCTGGCGAGCAGGTGCTCGTCGCCGACGGCGATCTCCGCCTCGTAGGCCTCGCCGACGAACACTAGCGACTCGATGCGGCCGTTGATGAGGTTGCCGGCGGCCGGCGCCGCGCCGCTGACGATGCGGATGAACTCCGGCCGGATGCACAGCGTGGCCTCGCTGCCGATGGGAATGTCGCGGTGCTGGCAGACTATCCTGCCCAGCCCCGAATCGACGACGGTGCAGCCGCCTTCTTCGGCGATGACCGTGGCCTTGACCAGGTTGGCGCGGCCGATGAAGTCGGCGACGAAGCGGTGGTCGGCATCGAAGTAGATTTTCTGCGGCGTGCCGATTTCGACGATCTGCCCGGCGCGCATCACGGCGATCGAATCCGACAGCGCGAGCGCCTCGACGCGGTCGTGGGTCACATAGATCGCGGTGATCTGCAGCTTGCCGAGGAAGGCGCGCAATTCCTTGCGCGTTTCCTCTCGCAGTTTGGCGTCGAGGTTGCTCAGCGGCTCGTCGAACAGGATGACCTTGGGCGCGGCCACCAGCGCGCGCGCCAGCGCGACGCGCTGCTGCTGTCCGCCGGAGAGCTTGGTGGCCGGCCTCCGCTCGAAACCCTCCATCTGCACGAAGCGCAGGGTCTCGGCGACCCGCTTGCGGATCTCGTCCTTCGGAACGTTGCGCACCTGCAGCGGGTAGGCCACGTTGTCGAAAACATTCATGTGCGGCCAGATCGCGTAGGTCTGGAACACCATGCCGAGGCCGCGCTTCTCCGGCGGCACGGAGATGTTCTTGTCCTTCGACCACACCACCTCGTCGCCGATGCTGATTTCCCCGATATCGGGCGTTTCGAGCCCGACGATGCAGCGCAGCAGCGTGGTCTTGCCGCTGCCGCTGGGGCCGAGCAGGGTGAAGATCTTGTTGGACGGGATGGTCAGGTTGACGTCATCCAGCGCCTTGATGGTCTTGCCGTCGGAGTAGTAAAACTTGCTGACGCCGCGGATGCGGATTTCCATGGTCTATGTCCCGGAAGGCCTTCAGTGCGGGCAGCGATTCGCCGCTGCGCCCGAAAATCGACAAAAAACCGCCCGCCGAATCGGGGCGGGCGGCGGGTTCGACGCATGCCGCAAGGGCTATTTCACGTCGAAGATTTTCTTGAACTCGGCGCCCCACTTCTGGATCTCCGCGTCCGACAGTTCACGGATGGCGATCACCTTGGCGTCCTTGATGCCGTCGATGGGCGGGTAGATGCCGGGTGCCAGCACGTATTCGCCGACGTCTTTTGCCAGCATTTCCATGGATTTCTTCGACAGCCAGTAATCGACGAAGGCGCGCGCCGCGGCCGGATGCGGCGCCTTCGATGCCACGGCGATGGCGCGCGGCGTGCCCATCAGCGGTTGCGACACCCGCGCCCAATCGAGCGGAGCCGGCGCCTTGGTGACGATGTACTTGGGCATCGAAATGGCGATCAGCTTCTCGCCGCTTTCGATCGGCGCCGGGGTCGGGCCGAAGGAGGCGACGAACATCGGCTTGTTGGCGGCGAGGCCCTGCAGGAAGGTCCGCCACTCGGCTTCGGTCTTGAAGATGTTCTCCTTCAGCCCGATCAGCCAGGAAATGGTCGTGGCGTGGTTGGCCGGGTTGGGCATGACGATCTTGTCCTTCCACTTCGGCAGCGCCAGATCCTCGTAGCGCTTGGGCGCATCGGCCGCCTTCACCTTTTCCTTGTTGTAGATCAGGGCCACGTACTCGATGCCGAAGATCTGGACCTTGTCGTCTTTCTTGGTCCAGTCGGGATATCCCGCGGCGGCGGGGGAACGATAGCTCGCGAGCACGCCCTTGTCCTTGAGCAGATCGAGCACCGGCAGCGGCGCCTGCACCACGTCGGCCATCAGCTTGCCGGCTTCGAACTCCGTGATCATGGTGGCGACGAACTTCGATGTCGAAATCCGCGTGTATTCACCCGTGACGCCGGTGTCGGTCGTGAACGCCTTGATGATCGGCTCGACCGCGGTGATGTTGGCGTAGAACGAAGCCTTGCCCTCGGCCTTGGCCTTGTCGAGTTGGGTCTTGTCCTGCGCCTGGGCCTGGACGGCGGCGCACAAAACGAACAATGCTACGAGCAGCTTTTTCATCTGTTGTTCTCCGTGGTAAAGCAGGGGCGGGGTCAAGGGATGCTGCGTATACCGCTAATTTCGTGCGTGAGGCCGCGATGGTCGCGCGTGGCCTCGTCGATCACCGTACCGTCAGCGCCGACTATGGCGACTTCGAGCGGCATCTGGCCCAGCGCGTGCGTGGCGCAGGAGAGGCAGGGGTCGAAGGCGCGGATCGCGACCTCGATGTGGTTGAGCAGCCCTTCGGTGATTTCGCGGCCATTGAGGTATTTCTTCGCCACTTCGCGCACGGCGGTGTTCATCGCATGGTTGTTGTGCGTGGTCGACACGATCAGGTTGGCGCGAATCACCAGGTCGTTTTCATCGACGCGATAGTGGTGGATCAGCGTGCCGCGCGGCGCTTCGATGACGCCGACGCCCCGTTCCTGGCGCTGACCGGTGGCCATCAGGTCGTGGCCGCTGATGTCGTCATCGTGCAGCAGATCCTTGATGCTCTCCGCCGCATGCAGCATCTCGATCATGCGCGCCCAGTGATAGCCGAGCGTCGCGCCGGTGACGCTGCCGCCGTCGAAGGCCATGAATTCCTCGCGCTCCTTGTCGGCCAGCGGCGTCGGGATGCTGTCGCAAAGGGTGACGCGGGAAAGCGGCCCGACGCGGTAGGAGCCATCGTCCGGTCCCAATGACTTGAAGAAGGGGAACTTCATGTAGGACCATGGCTTCACGTCCTCTTCGATGACCTCCCAGTAGCGGCCATAGTTGAAATGGTCGAACAGCGTGTTGCCGTCGATGTCGCGTGCGCGCAGGCCGCCGTGATAGAGATCCATGGCGCCATCGGCGCGAACCATGCACATGCCGGCGGAGGGGAAGCGGCCGAATTCGTTGTACTCGGCGAGGTTCTGTTCGAACAGGTTGCGGATCATGCCGACGGCCTCGCGGCTCCACGCCACCATCTGGTAGATGTCCTTGAGCAGTTCCGCCCGATCGTCGGGCGCGAGGGACTTGTTCACCCCGCCGGGAACCGAGCCGGTGCCATGCACGCGCTTGCCGGCCGTCATGCGGATGATCTCCTGGCCGAATTTCCTCAGCAGCACGCCCTTTTTGGCGATTTCCGGATGTGCGCCGATGACGCCGACGACATTGCGTGCGGCGACGTCGGAACCGAAGCCGAACAGCAGATCGGGCGAGGCAAGATGGAAGAAGTGCAGGGCGTGCGATTGCAGTATCTGGCCGTAATGCATCAGGCGGCGAACCTTCTCCGCCGTCGGCGTGAGCTGCTTCACGCCCATCATCATGTCCAGCGCCTTCGATGCGGCCAGGTGATGCGAGACCGGACAGATGCCGCACAGGCGCTGCACCATGACCGGCACTTCCCAGTAGGGGCGGCCCTGGATGAATTTTTCGAAGCCGCGGAATTCGACGATGTGCAGGCGCACCTGGTGCACCTTGTT